>WOR8_10005089_pt1 | contig 14389 bp, 12 predicted proteins | sample DeeMarSeWOR38_10_FD_19890 | JGI IMG/M metagenome (IMG submission 19890) | reverse complement strand
CAGTGAATGACAGGACCGCGAACCAGGTCACAATGAAGCGAAGTGCAGCTTCTTCAACCGGATAAGCAGCGGTCATGCGCGCATTATCCAGAATGTGAACGGGTTTGCATTAACGCGCCGTAAACGTGACCTGCCGCACTTCTGTTTGCCCGGGGCTCCGCGTAACATAACGTCTTTCCCGGTACTGACGAGCATACGTGGCGCGACATTCTCCTCTACAGCTGCACAGCCCCGTGCGCCTATGGGCGACGCGGGCCGCGCTCGTTACCCTGGCGGCCGTCGGCGGCTACCTCGTCTACGAATTCGGCCGAATCCAGGCGGGTTATGACCTCGTGGATGCGGCGAGCGAGCGCCGCGCGTACGAGCAGCATATCGGCGGCCTGGAAGACGAGATCGCCGCGCTGAAGGAGCAGATCGCCCTGCTCGAGACGCACCGCGACATCGACCGCGAGGCCTACAAGGAAGTCGAAGCCAGCCTCACCGAGCTGCAGGCGAAAATCCAGGAGCAGAGGGACGCCATCGCTTTCTACAGGGGCATCGTGTCGCCCGCCGACGGCAACAAGGGCCTGCGTGTGCAGGACCTGAAGCTGACGCGGGGCAAGAACGAGCGCGAGTACAATATCCGGCTTGTACTCGTGCAGGCCCTGAAGCACGATCGCAAGGTCTCGGGAAACGTCAATCTCACGATCGAGGGTGACCTCGACGGCGTCGAGAAGACGTTTAGCTATGCCGAACTATTACCGGACGAAGCGGAGGCCGCATGGGCCTTTTCGTTTCGCTATTTCCAGGATTTCAACCGTCAGGTGGTTCTGCCGGACGGCTTCACGCCAGAGCGCGTGAATGTCGAGGTCCAGTCGAAAACGCGCTCGATTTCGAGCATCGAAGAGAGTTTTTCCTGGGCCACGAGCCAGGGTTGAGGAGGTAACACATGCTGGGACGGAAACAACGCAGGCACACGGTCGTGGATACGCTGGTCGGTGCGAACACGCGAATCAGTGGCGACCTGCATTTCTCGGGCGGATGCCACGTGGACGGCACCGTGAACGGCAGTGTGACCGCGGACCCGGATAGCAAGTCGGCGCTCAGTATCAGCGAGGGTGGCAATATCGACGGCGGCGTTACGGTACCTTACGTCGTGCTGAACGGCATCGTGCGGGGCGACGTGTTCGCGAACCAGCGGGTGGAACTCGGGCCGACCGCGCGTGTCATTGGCAATGTGTATTACAATCTGATCGAAATGGCCATCGGCGCCGAAATCAACGGTAAGCTGGTGCATCAGCCCGAAGGCCAGGTGCCTCTGCTGGAGCAGACGGCTAAACTGGATGAATCGGCAGCCGCTGCGGCGGAGAGTTGAGCAGGACACAGGATATGCAGACAGACAATACGGCAGTCGGCGGCGCACCGCCGCCACCCATCGTTTTCACCGACGCGGCGGCCAACAAGGTCGGCGAGCTGATCAGGGAGGAGGACAACCCTAACCTGATGCTGCGCGTATTCATTTCCGGTGGCGGTTGCTCCGGATTCCAGTACGGCTTCACATTCGATGAAACTATCGAGGACGGCGACAGCCAGGTCGAGAACCAGGGTGTGAAGCTGCTCGTGGACCCGATGAGCGTGCAATACCTGATGGGCGCCGAGATCGATTACAAGGAAGACCTGCAGGGCGCACAGTTCATCATTCGTAACCCCAATGCCCAGACGACCTGCGGCTGCGGGTCCTCTTTCTCGGTTTAGCCCAGCAGCGAGTCGACAACCCGGCCGGGACAATAGCTACCAACAGCGAAGACAGCCGCGCCGGGTTTCCGGCGTCGAGTGATGCGAAAGAGGTCATCGCTGCGGTCGACCTCGGTTCCAACAGTTTCCACATGATCGTCGGCGAGCTGCGCCATGGGCAGCTCACGATCATCGACCGCATCAAGGAAACCGTTCGTCTTGCCGAGGGACTTTCCGAAAGCGGAGATCTCTCGCCGGACGCCCGGGCACGGGCTCTGCACTGCCTGTCGCTATTCGGCCAGCGGCTGCGTGACATGCACGCGGCAAGCGTACGTGCCGCCGGCACGAGTACGATAAGGCGCGCGCGCGAAGATACCGGGTTCATGAGCGAAGCCGAGGAGGCGCTGGGCCATCCGATAGAGGTCATCTCCGGTATCGAGGAAGCCCGACTCATATACAAGGGAGTGACGCACAGCCTGCCGCCCAACGAAGGGCTCCGCCTGGTAATGGATATCGGCGGCGGCAGTACCGAACTCATCCTGGGCCAGGGCCCGACTCCGCGCGCACTCGAAAGCCTGCATCTCGGCTGTGTCCGCCTCACCGAACGATTCTTTCCCGACGGCGTCATCACGCGCGAGAGGTTCGATGCGGCGAGGGTGGCGGCGCGGCTGGAGCTGCGCCCCGTCAAGGCGTTCTTTCGGGGCAGCGGTGAGATCGAGGCGATCGGCACGTCCGGAACCATCATCTCGACGGAGCGCGTCGCAAGTGCGATCGGCATCGTTGAGCGGGACCTGACCTTCGACGCGGTCGAGGAACTGATACGCCGCGTCATCGAGGCAGGATCTGTCGATGCGCTCGAGATGCCGGGGCTGTCGGAGCGGCGCGCACAGGTCTGGCCCGGAGGGCTGTCCATCCTGGTAGAGCTGATCGGTGTGCTGCGTATCGACAGGCTGAAAGTTTCCGATGGCGCCTTGCGGGAGGGCCTGCTTTACGATCTTCTCGGTCGCCTGCAGCACGAGGACGCGCGCGAGCGAACCGTTCGCGCGATGGCGGCCCGCTACAACGTTGATGAAGCGCAGGCGCAGCGGGTCGCAGAGACTGCGTGCCTGTTGCTGGAACAGTGCGCCGGGCCGTGGCAACTCACGTCGGTGCTCGCCGAGCAAGGCCTGGTGTGGGCGGCGCAGCTGCACGAAATCGGCCTCGATATCTCTCACGATGGTTACCAGCGGCACGGTGCCTACATAGCGGAGAATGCCGACATGCCCGGGTTCCCGCGCGCCGAGCAACGGCTGCTGGCTTTCCTGATTGCCAGTCAGCGGCACCAGATCGTGACTCGCTATCTCAAGGAACTGCCTCGCGCCTGGCGCGAGCCGGCATTGCGGATAGCCATCCTGCTGCGGCTTGCCGTGCTCCTGAACCGCAGCCGCAACCAGGCGGAATGCCCGCCCGTCGAGCTCGCAGCGGACGCCCGCACGCTGGCAGTGACCTTCGACCCGGAATGGCTGGCGGCGAACCCCCTGACGGTTGCCGATCTCGACCGCGAGCAGCGCCTGCTGGCGCAGGCGGGCTACGAACTCAGTTACAGCTAGCTGCTCGGTGATGCGAGCAATTGCAGGAGCGTGTCCTGCGCGGAAACCGGTTCCCGCTCGCCCGGCACAAGTCGCTCGTAACTGCCGTCCCCGTGCAGTACCCAGGCGTTGCTGTTGTCGGCCAGGTACAGGTCGAGATCGCGTTTCAGCTGTTCCTTGAGTGTCTTCTGGCGGACCGGGAAGCAGCTCTCGTTGCGACGCAGGAGGTTGCGCTCCATCCAGTCGGCGCTCGCGCAATAGAGTTCTTCATCGCCGTCGTTATGGAAGTAATACACACGCGAATGCTCGAGGAAACGGCCGAGGATCGAGCGCACCGTGATGTTGTCCGAAAGTCCGAGCACGCCGGGCCGCAATGTACAGATGCCGCGCACGATCAACTCGATCTTCACGCCGGCCTGTGAGGCTTCGTACAGCGCGTTGATGACGTTCGGTTCATTCAGCGAATTTACCTTGACGATGATGTGTGCCTTGCGCCCGGCACGTGCGTGTTCGGTCTCGCGCTGGATCTTCGCCATTACGCCGTCAAACAGGTTGAAGGGCGAGGTCAGCATGAGGTTGAGATCACGCGCTTCGGTCAGGCTGGTGAGCTGCATGAAGATCTTGTGCACGTCCTGCCCGAGCTTCTTGTCGCTGCTCATGTAGCCGTAGTCGGTGTAGACCTTGGCCGTACTGTGGTGATAGTTGCCCGTGCCGAGGTGGACGTACCGGCGCAGCTGCTCACCCTCCCGCCGCACGACCAGCGTCATCTTTGCGTGAGTCTTGTAGCCCACGAGGCCGTACACGACGTGGGCACCGGCCTCCTGCAAGCGGTTGGCCAGCGATATGTTCGCGGCCTCGTCGAAGCGCGCCATGAGTTCGATGATCACCGTCACTTCCTTGCCGGCCCGGGCCGCGTTCACGAGGTGATCGACCACCGGGGAGTCGGCACCCGTCCGGTAAAGGGTGATCTTTATCGCCAGTACATCCTTGTTCACCGATGCACTCTTTATGAAGTCGATCACCGGGCCGAAACTCTGGAACGGGTGATACAGCAACACGTTCTTCTTCGACAGGATCGCGAAGATGTCGATGTCGGTAAGGAGCTCTTCCGGAATTCCCTGGGTGAAGGGCTTGTAAAGCAGCTCCGGACGGTCCTCGATTTCACAGACGGTGGCCAGCCGGTTCAGGTTCACCGGGCCGTCGACGAGATACATGTCGTGCTCCTGCAGGCGGAAATGATCGAGCAGGAATTGCTGCAGGTCCGGGGGACATTCGTGGCCGACCTCGATGCGAACCGCGGCACCATAGCGGCTTGCCTCCAGCTGGCCTTCGAGCGCGCCGACGAGGTCGCTGACCTCCTCCTCGTCGACGTACAGGTTACTGTTACGCGTCACCCGGAACTGGTAGCAGCCCTCGACCTTCAATCCGGGAAACAGCCTGTCGACGTGCACGCGAATCACCGACGACAGGAACACGTAGTCGTGACTGCCCGGACTGCCAAGGTGCTCCGGAAGCTTGATGATGCGCGGCAGCGATCGTGGTGCCTGCACCATGCCCCGGTGGCGCCGGCGTCCGTAGGCGTCGCGGCCCTTGAGCCTGACGATGAAGTTGAGGCTCTTGTTCAGCACCCGCGGGAACGGCCGCGAAGGATCGAAGGTCAGGGGCGTCAGAACGGGCACGACCTGCTCGTCGAAATAATCGCTCAGCCATTGCTGTTGTTCTTTCGACCAGTCCTCGCTGCGCACGAAACGCACGCCCGCGTTCGCGAGCTGCGGGAACATGACGTTATTAAGGAGTTCGTACTGCTGGCTGACGACGTTGACCATGCGGTGCCGCAATACATCGAATACCTGCTGGGCCGGCAGTGACTCCGGCCCCTGCGCGAGAGCGCCGATCTCTATCCGCTGCTTCAGGCCGGCGACACGGATCTCGAAGAACTCGTCGAGGTTGGTGCAGGTGATACAAAGAAAACGCAACCGCTCGAGCAAGGGCACGTCCGGGTCCTGCGCCAGTGCGAGCACCCGCTTGTTGAACTCCAGCATGCTGAGTTCGCGGTTGATATACAGATCGGCAGGCGGCAGGGAAGGGGAGTCCACGGTCTTCTCGTTTTTTTATCTGGCCGGCCAGTATAGCAATGCCGGCGTTACGAGACCTTTAACTGCTGCTCAGTTTAGCGGGCCCTGTGCAGGGCGCCGAGCACCGTCTTGCGGCTGGCGCCGGTCACCTCCGGGGCATTGCCCGCTTCGCCGCCGATGTTGCGCATGGCGAGCCAGGCGAATGCAGCCGCCTCCACGTGATCCGGGTCCAGGCCGTGGTCCGCGGTCGATTGGAGCGTCGCCTGGTCGAGACGGTCCCCGAGCCGCCTGACGAGTTCCCGGTTGTGCGCACCGCCGCCGCACACGAGGAGCTCGCGAACCCGGGGAGCATACTGGCGGACGGCGTCGGCAATCGTAGTGGCCGTCAGGTCCAGCAGGGTCGCCTGCACGTCGGCGCTATCCGCATCGTCCCCGACCAGTGCTGCCAGCCAGTCGGCATTGAAGTACTCGAAGCCGGTGCTTTTCGGCGGCGATTTCGCGAAGTAGGGATCGGCCAGCATGGCGTCGAGCAGGGTCGGAATCGTCGTACCGCTGGCCGCCCAGCGGCCCGCGTCGTCGAACGCGACACTGCGATGGCGACGAATCCAGGCATCCATGAGCGTGTTTCCCGGACCTGTGTCGAAGCCGCCGATCGGCCCTGTGCCTGCCGGCAACACGGTGATGTTCGCGATTCCGCCGATATTCAATACGCAGCGCTCGACATCTGCGGAACGAAACAGCCATTCGTGAAACGGCGGCACGAGCGGCGCTCCCTGGCCGCCCAGCGCCAGGTCGGCGCTGCGGAAGTCGGCGACGCAGTCGATACCGGTGCCCTTGGCAATGATGGCGGCGTTGCCGATCTGCATCGTGAATGGCCGCTGCAGCTCCGGCCGGTGACGAATCGTCTGCCCGTGACTGCCGATGGCCCGCACGTGGTCGGGGTCGATACCGGCAGCCTGCAGGACTTCGAGAGCGGCATCGCGAAAACATTCGCCCAGCCAGTGATCGAGTGTCCCGATAATCTCGACGTCGCAGCTTTCCGGCGCGCGCGTAACGTCGATGAGTTTTTCGCGCAGCGACTCCGGGTACGGGCTCATTCGCGCGCTCACGATATCGAGCGAGCGATCTCCGAACTCGACCAGAACGGCGTCGATACCGTCCATGCTCGTGCCGGAGATCAGGCCGATGTAATAGTCAGGCATCGTGCGCGGGCACTACTTGTTGCTGTAAGCAACGGAAGCGAGCTGCGTATTCTTGAATTTCTCGAGTTCCTGCAGGATCGGCTCAACGGTCGCCAGGAACTGCTGGCGGTAGCGTTGATCGATTGGGTCGGCCTGCGGCAGTTCGACGGTGCGCGGATTGCGGTGCACGCCGTTCAGGCGGTATTCGTAGTGCAGGTGGTTTGCCGTCGCGAGACCCGACGCGCCCACGTAGCCAATGGTCTGTCCCTGCCGCACCCGGTTGCCGACTCGCGCACCGGCGAAGCGCGACATGTGGGCGTACAGCGTCGTGATGTTGCCGCCGTGCTGCAGGATGATCGTATTGCCGTAGCCGCCTTTCACGCCGCGAAATATGACCTTGCCGTCGCCCGCAGCCTTGATAGGCGTGCCCCGCGGTGCCGCGTAATCCACCCCGCGATGAGCACGAATCTTGTTCAGGATCGGATGCTTGCGCCGGGGGTTGAAATTGGAGCTGATGCGAGTGAAGTCGACCGGTGCCCGGATGAAGGCCTTTCTTACGCTGTGGCCGTCGGGCGTGTAGTAGTCGCTGCGTCCCGAGTCGTCGATGAAGCGGATCGCGCGGTGGGTTCGTCCGTTGTTGTTGAATTCCGCGGCGATGATCTCGCCGTCCATTACGTACTCGCCGTCCTGCCAGATTTCCTCGTACTGGACGTAGTAGTCGTCTCCCTTGCGTATGTCCAGCACGAAGTCGACGTCCCAGGCGAAGATGCCGGCGATGTTCATGATGACGCGGTCAGACAGGCCGGCGTCGGCAGCGCTTTCGAAGAGCGAGGATTCGATCGAGCCGTAGGCGAGGCGCTTGCGCTTCTCGATGGGCCGCTCGATGATCTCGGCCTTGAAACCGCTCTCGGCGCGCTCGATCTTCAGCGCGCTCGTCAGACTGAGGTTCGAGTACATGCTGACCAGTTCTCCCTGGTCGTGCGTGATTTCGAACTGATCGCCGGGTTTCAGCTTGCGGAAGCGCTTGCGTGCCTCATCGAGTTTTGCGATTTCAGACAGGTGACCGAGATCGAGGTCGTGCTTCCTGAACAACTTGTCGAGCGTGTCCCCACGACCAATCGTCAGGCTCAGCTTCTGGTGGGGCGGCGGGTTAATCGCGTCCGCGAGTACCAGCGGCGTGTCCGCGTAAACCAGCTCGACGGGCGTTTCCGCGTCGTAGTCGGATCCGTCCGCCGCCGTCAGCTGCGGCTCCTCGGGCGGGGGCGCGGGCGGAGTGGTCGATGACAGCGTGGACAGGAATATGAGACCCGCGAGTGGAATGCCGAGGCCGACGACAAACCATTGCAGGGCTTTGGATTTTTGCGGCTTCTTCGCTGCAGACGGCTTGTAATCGTGCAGTAATGGACTGACCGGACGATGCAAGTCTGCGACCCCACGTTTGAGAATGCCGCTACTCTACCGTGGCGTCGCGGCGAGGTCAAAGAAAACTGTTATAAGTCAGACTGTTAACGGGAAAGCTTGATATGGTCGCGAGGTAACCAATAAGGGCTTTCATCGGCGGCCGAGAATGCTACAGTTCCGCTGCACGCCGACGGCGGTCACTGACAGGCAGTAATGAGCGACATCAAGGAACAAATTGCGGAGCTGACACGCGGCACCGACGAGGTGCTGCCCGAGGACGGTCTGACGGCCAAACTGAAGAAGGGCAGGCCGCTGGTCGTCAAGGCGGGCTTCGACCCGACCGCGCCCGATCTGCACATCGGGCACACGGTTCTCATCAACAAGATGCGGCAGTTCCAGGAGCTCGGTCACGAGGTCGTGTTCCTGATCGGCGACTTCACGGGCATGATCGGCGACCCGTCGGGCAAGAATGCCACGCGGCCGCCGCTGTCACCGGAAGAGATCCGCGACAACGCAAAGACCTACGAAGCCCAGATCTACAAGATCCTCGACGAGGAAAAGACCCGCATCGAATTCAACTCGACCTGGATGGGCGACATGGATGCCGCCGGTCTCGTCAAGCTTGCTTCGCACCACACGGTTGCCCGCATGCTCGAGCGTGACGACTTCAGGAAGCGATACGAGGGCGGCCAGCCGATTTCGATCCACGAGTTCCTGTACCCGATCGTGCAGGGCTACGACTCCGTTGCCCTGAAGGCCGATGTCGAGCTCGGCGGCACCGACCAGAAATTCAATCTGCTCGTAGGCCGTCAACTGCAGCAGGACTACGGGCAGGAGCCCCAGGTCGTCATGACCACGCCGTTACTGGAAGGGCTCGACGGTGTGCAGAAGATGTCGAAGTCGCTCGGCAATTACGTCGGCATCACGGAGCCGCCCGGCGAGATGTTCGGCAAGCTCATGTCGATATCCGACGATCTGATGTGGCGCTATTTCGAAGTCCTCAGCTTCCGTTCGCTGGAGGACATTGCGAGCCTGAAGAAGGGCGTCGAGGACGGCATGAATCCGCGCGACGTCAAGTTCGAGCTGGCGATGGAGATCGTCGCGCGATTCCACGACGACGGCGCGGCCGAGGCCGCAAAACAGGAGTTCATCTCGCGCTTCCGCGAGGGGGCCATGCCGGAAGACATGCCCGAACTCACGCTCGCGGCGGACGACGGCAAGCTGGGAATCGCACACCTCCTGAAAGGCGCGGGCCTGGTCAGCAGCACTTCCGAGGCATTCCGAATGATCAAGCAGGGCGCGGTCCGCATCGACGGCGAGCGCGTCGAGGACCGGTCGCTGACGATCGATGCCGGCAGCACTAATGTCTACCAGGTTGGTCGAAGACGTTTTGCCCGTGTCAGTCTCGCCTGATACCGAGGAGCCACTTTGAACGCTGCCCTGATCAAGACTTGCGTGCTGGCCGGAATTGCGCTCTGGCTGCCTTCGGCGCTCGCGCAGGATGACGGGCGCGAAGCGGAGATGCTTGCCGAGCAGGAACGGCAGGAGATATTCCGCGCCGGCTTCCAGGAAATCGTTACGGACCTGAACAGCAACTCGTTCGAACGCTTTGCACTCGCCGTCGACCGGGAAGACATGCTGGAACGTATCTTCGGTCTGCGCCTGATCGATCAGAAGGTCAAGCAGAGTTTCCGCGAGAGCTTCGACGACAACCTCGTCAATATCCTCAAGTCGGCGTTTGCGAATACCGAAGGCAATATCCGCGCGGCCTGGCTGGGGTTCGGCTCGAAAGGCGACCGCGGCAAGGCGATCGTGCGATACGACCTGCCCGATTTTCAGTTCAGTTATCACGAATACGAACTGAGGCTCGACAGTAAGGGCCGGGTGATCATCGTCGACTGGATCGACTACCTGGACGGCGAGAAATTCAGCGACGCTGTCGGCGTGCAACTCGTCTCGATGAACCCCGGCAAGCCGGCGGTACGCAAGCTGCTGGATTTCCAGGGCCCGACCGAGCAGCAGACATTCCAGATGACCGAACTGCTGAAAGCATCGCGCGACATGCAGGTCGACCGTTATTTCGAAATCCTCGGGAACCTGGACGAGAAGATGCGCAGTCAGCGTTCCGTCGTGCTGATGTCTGTCCACCTCTGCAAGGCGACCCGCAACCGCCGCAAGCTGCGCACCGCGCTCATCGATGTCGACAAGTATTTTCCCGAGGAGCCGCTGTATTCCCTGATGCTGCTCGACTATTACTTCCCGTCGAGAAAATACGAACAGGCCATGCAGGCATTGTTGAGCCTGCAGTCCAGTCTCGGGGTAGAGGACTCGGCGATGGCTGCGCGCCTGTCCGCGGCCTCGCTCGTGCTCGGTAACACGGAGGATGCCCTCAGCTACGCGGAGCAGGCCGTGCAGATCGAGCCCGCCCTGGAGCTCGGCTGGTGGTCCGCGCTTCGTGCCAGGACGGCAGCGGGTCAATACGACAAAGCCGTGGAAGCGCTCGACGCGCTGGAAAAAACCTTCGGCTACACGCTCGGGCCCGAGGCCTTCGAGAAAGATCCTTCAATGGCCGATCTGCTGCTCTCCAGCGAGTACGAGAAGTGGCTGGACAGTCGTGAGCCGGCCGAGGCCGAGGTCGACGAAGACTCCGACTAAGCCGCTCTATTCCAGGTCGAGAAAGAATGTCAGTCGCAGGTGCAGGTCGTCGTCGGGCCGGATGCCTTCGGAGTTGCGGCCGTAGCTCGTCCAGATCACGTTCGGCGTGATCCTGAAGACCGGCGAGAACCGGTATTCCAGGCCCGCGAGTAACATCGTCGCCCGGGCGGTCGGGTCGAAGGGTATGTACGCAATGTTGTCCCCACTCGGGCTTGGTTCCACTATCCGGTCGATGCGGCCCAGCACGCTGAAAGCGCCCGGGAGTGACTGGACAATGAAAGCCGATGCCAGCTCGAGACGCGGATCCGCCTCGCGGTCCTGGTAAGAATACTGGACGCCCCAGCGGCGGGATTGCGTCTCGCTACCGGCAAAAACCTGTATCGTCGAACGGTCGGTCGGCCCCGCCAGGCGCTCATAGTCCAAATAGAAATCGACGTAGAGGGACTCCGAAGGTCTCCAGGTAACGGCGCCCATGATCTTGCGTCCGTCGCCGGATTCGGCGCCGAACTCGATGCCGGTGCTCAGCATGGCCCGATAATGCCAGCGGCGGCCGGACGATAGCGGACCTTTGAATGACAGGCCGATGTCGCGGCTCGCAACGCCCTGCAGGTCCATCGGCGTGCGCATGAGATAGCGGGCGCCCCATACGGACTCGATGAGGTCGAATGTCAGCGTCGGCGAGAGACCGGCGACAAACTCGTGATCGCTGAACATGCGGGCCAGGTAGAGGTCCTTCGCGTCCGCCTCGAACCCGTAGCTCTCGAATTCGCCGTCCTGGTTGATCTCGATGCGGGCGCGGCCGTACCAGGTGTCGCCAAGAGTGAAATTGGCAGTCAGGTAGCCGCGCCGAAGCACGAGTCCGTTCGCGCCGTCACCCGCGGCCGTGTGATGGCTGCGAATCGTGTAGAGGTCGCCGAACAAGAGCCCGCCGACCTCGAAGGCGCTTGTTCCGTCGTCATCGGCATACGCGGGGGTGCATCCTGCGAGCAGGGCAATGCAATACGTGAGACCGAGGAATCGCGGAATTCGGTTTGGCACGAGCCTCGCTCAGTAACTCCAGCTTAGACCAAGCGTAAGCCCGGTGTCGTTAGTGTCGTTGCCCTCCGGCGGCTGGCTGTCGTAGCGGTCGTACACGGTCAGTTTGAAGTCGAGGTCGGCGAACAGGTCGATGCTGAGCGAGCCGTCGAACTGCATGCGTAAGCGGTCGCTTTGCTCGAGGCCCGGCAGTACGGCTAACGACAGATCGATGTCGATGCCCCGCGCCGAGCGTAGCTGATACGCGGCTCCCAGCAATCCTTCCAGCGAATCCGACCTCGGCTGTCCCTCGAATTCCTCGTGGTTGATGACGAGGCCGGAATAAAGTTCGATGCGCATCCTGCGCTGGTTGTAGACGCGGTTTCCGATTGCGCCGCCGTACAGGGTTCTGAGATTCAATCCCTGCTGGTCGTCCGACTCGAATTGTAGTAGCCCGCTCGCCTGCCAGTTACGAGGCAGCCGGTACGTGTAGCTGCCGGCGAGCGTCGCACGCCGCAGGTCCTGGCCTTCGGTCTGCTCGTTGATGATCGTCGTCGCGTCCACGGAGGTTTCGAAGTTGCGGCCGTCGTAGCCGATGCCGGCGCCGAAACTCAGCGTCGTGACCTGGTTGTTGCCGCGCACGAGGTTCATGCCGACGTCGGTGTAGATGTCCAGCCCTTCCCAGAAGTTCTCGTTCACCTCGGCAATTGCGAAGATCCTGTCTGGTGGCAGCGTCACCGTCGTTTCGTCACCGATGATAGAGACGCCGTTTTCGTCCAGTTTCACTTCGCCGAACAGTCGCTGGCCGTTGAAGAGTTCGACCTCGATCACCTGGGTGCCGCCGATAGATTCGATGGACTCCCATTCGATGGTCACCTCGTCCATGTACTCGGTGTCGACGATCAGATCTTCGCTGTCCTGGAGGCTCAGGATCGTGCCGATGACGACGGTGCCGTCCCGGAGCCGCACCTCGGCGGCGCAATTCGCATGTATCTCTCCCGACGGAGCATCGACGAGGTAGCTGGCTGGACTAGGAGGAACTAGCGGATTCTATAAAAATAGTTGAGCGTAATGGTACGAAAGTCTCCACCGGATTCGGTAACCACGCCTTCGCTGATACCGAGCTTTATCCCGTGCCTGCCCTTGAATGGATAGGCAAGGCTGAGTCCAATCCGCGAATTCCTCTGCAGGTCGGCACTGCGTTCGCTGCCGACGGTCGTGTGGCCGCCGAGATAGAAGTTGAGGTCGAGGGAAGCCCAGAGCCCGGGCTTGAACCGGCGCACGAGGTGGAAGTTGATCGCGCCGATCGGGTCCTGCTGGCGGGTCTCGCCGAGGAATTCATCGTTATCTTCGAAGAACCAGGCGCCTGCGGACATTTCCAGCAGCCACTTGGGCGTCAGGGGGCGGATATAGCCGAGCTGGATGCGCGCCGCCCAGCGGTTGGTACCGATATTGATCAGCTTGTCGGCTTCGTATTCCCCGGTCGGCGCGACGATCTTGATGCTGGCGCCGAGGATCGGCCGGGGACTCTGCCGCATTTTCTGGAAATCGGCCGGCGCCATCGCCGGCGCGCCGAGCAGGTTGATCGTCAGGGTTGCCGCGATATCGCCGAATCCGGATACGTCCCGCCGGCCGGGTTCCTCACTGACCATACCGGTGGTTGTGCCGTCCACGTACGGCAATTCGAGCTGGAAATTACCGGTCCTGCCGAACAGGTCGACGGTTTGCTGGAAGGCGAGCACCGCGGAGTCAATCTTCGAGTCGACGCCTGTAATCGGGATGGATGGATCAGTCACGACGTCGCCGGTCTGGTGGGCATAGCCAAGAACGAACAGCCGGGTGCCCGTTGGCGCCGGCCAGTAGGTGCGCGGGGTAAGGTCCTGGGCAGAGGCGTGCGTGCCGGCGAGGACCGCTGCAAGGATTGCGGCTCGGGCAAACGCGATGGTCACGGATCGCCGCCAGCTGCAGCGGCGGCCGGTATGCCGGGTCATTGACGTTATCCCCTCGTGGCTCTGATTTGCGCGATCCACGTATGGTCCAGCGCAAGCTCTTGTTACTACTATACCGTCAATCTAGCTGCTGTCGGCCGGCCCGCCAATCCGGGTTCTCCGCAGCAAATGCCCATCCGGAGGTGTGCGCATGTTCAAGCCATCCAGGTACCTCGGTCCCGTGATTTCGACATTACTGGTCGTACTCCCAGCCGCCGCTGCCCAGGGCGAGCAAACGGGCGCACCGCGCTGGTCGATAACCCCGTATATCTGGGCGACGGAAACCCGCGTCGACCTGGCGTTTCGGGACGCGGATATCGGCACAGGGGAGATTTCATTCGGCGACCTGCTCGACGTGCTCGATGCGGCCTTCATGATTCACGTCGAGGGAGGCGGAGGTAACTGGTCCGCGTTCGGCGACCTGACGTACCTCAAGACTTCAGACTCGAGCGAACGCACGGTATTCGTCATCGACACGGACAGCAAGCAGCTCTTTCTCGACGGCGCGGTAGCCTGGTGGCCGGGCGGCGTCGGCTCGAACTTCAATCTCTACGGTGGGTTGCGTCACTCCGGGTTCGACGATCGCTACACGTTCCGCCTTGCCATCGATAACTCGCCGGTCGAGGAGCGGCGCTCGACGAAGGACTATTACGATGCGCTCGTCGGGCTGCGCTACCGCTTCGACTTCTCGGAGCGCTGGTCCCTGCTGACCCGGGCGGACACCAGTTTCGGCGACTCCGAAGGCACCGTCTTACTGCAGGCCAATCTCGCCTGGACGGTCGGCAAGCGGCAGC
>WOR8_10008608_pt1 | contig 14391 bp, 9 predicted proteins | sample DeeMarSeWOR38_10_FD_19890 | JGI IMG/M metagenome (IMG submission 19890) | reverse complement strand
CCAAAGCATGCTTTGCCTCCTTGAGTTAAAAAACAAGGTGTTTTGTCAAATCATACTCTTTTCTATATAACAGTATTTCCATACACTTATTAAATCTTTTATGTCAAGCATATAATTAGGTGTGTCGCTGCTATTATAATTTGAGATAAATTTTTCAATGTCTTGCCAAATCTCATGTGTCCAAAAGCCCATCTGCTACCCAAGAACAGGTATATTAATATTATTACTAAAATGGTAGGTTTCAGACATTTTTTTGGATATCAAAGAGATCTGTAGCTGTTAAAAAGGAGTTATGGAGAAAAGATTTTTCAACTAGATTAAAATAGTCGTTACTAAATTCGCCACTATGATTGGGATAAAATAATAAATGATTTTAGCAGGTTGCAGATATGTTCTGGGTATCACAGCTTTTCGAAAGTTTCAAAAGTGTTGATACGTTGGAGATATCACAGTTTTTAGATACTCAAAAAACCTGAGATATAAAACAGAAATAGTAACCCTTGGCTTGATCGCCTCACATACAAAATATAGAACTTTGAATCGGAAAGTGTTATAATTTAAACATAAGTCAGAAAATCGCTGTCTGAGGCAAGCGTAAAGGTTTTGATTTCATTGAGTACTCAAATCTCCGCTTTTGTAAGTATTTCACGGATCGTTTCTGCACTGAGAAAACTTTTTTTAATCTCACGGTCGGAAAGAAGGTTTGCGACACCATTGATTACTTCTGCCGCAGCCCCCCAATTTTCTCGCGCTTCGCTTGACTTTCCCTGTTTATAATGAGCCGATGCCAGAGACGAATATGCCTGCCAGAGTTGTCTGGGATTAGCGACTTCTTTAAGAATCTGAATAGCTTCGTTCAAATTTTTAATACCATTTTCATATTCATTGCGCTTAATTTGCAGGTCGCCCAGCAACCGCAAGAAACATCCTTCCCGTTTTTTCATGTGTTTGTTTTGGGTCTTCCGAAGGTTCTCATGAATTATTGATTTTGCTTGGCTAATGTCATCTCTTTGTAAAAGAATTTGAGCCACGAGGTAATTCATCCGAGACTCCCATTGATAACGGAACATGTCAAAATCTTCGCTTTTTGCTTCTTCTACAAGGGAATTCATCAGGATCCAAGCTTTATCCAAATTCCCTTGATCAAAAAAGTTCTCCATTATATTGACATTGCTTTGGGCGGCCATTTCGGCATATTGACGTCTTCCCATGGGGTATTTTTCCATAAGTGCACGAGCACTTTCCACACTTTTGCAGTTAAGGTCCAACGCTCGTTCAGTTTGAAAAATTTCTCCGTAGCAATAGCCCAGAGCATTGTAAAGAACTCCAAGGCGTATTGATATTTGAAATTTTTCGCAAACATCAATTCCGTACTTTAGAGTTGACATTGCATCTTCTATTCGCCCCACTTCTGCAAACGCAAGACCTCGAAAGGAAATGAGGTAAGAAAGGTCACTTAAGTTATACATCTCGCTTGTTAGTTCAATTACGCTCTCTGTCAACTCAATTGTTTTTTGGGGTCGACCAATCCAACGTTCTGTTATTGATCGACTGACCCGGGTAAAAATAATCGGGAAAGGATCTCCCGAATCCATTGCCATTTTCTCAGCCTCTCTAATAATTTGATATCCTCGGTAAGGTTGCCCATACATTGCTGCGCGGATACCGCCACAAGCTAAAATACAACTCTCAAGAGCTTTGTCTCCTATCTCTTTGGCTCGAGCGATCCCTTCTGCAAGAACGCTTTCAGCTTCGGCTTTCTCAGGCCACAGGTGCATCACAAAAGTTAGTCTGGATATACTTTCCCTTTCATAATCTATCAAATTGTGATGCCTGCTGCGATCTAAAGCCTTTCTATAATCCGCCACGCATTTTTCAATGTCGCCAATTTTAAAGCTGGCCTCTGCCCTACCTCGATAAAGCCTTATTTCTTTTTCTGAATCCAAAGCAATTTTTTTATCTTTTACCATTTCGAGAGCTTTATCAAAGAACTCGTGAGCAGCCTGAGCCGCACCTTGTGTATTTGATTTTTCGCCAGCCAAGATCAAGTAATCGACTGCCTTTAACTCATTTTCACTTTGTTCGTAATGATAAGCAAGCAACTCGTAGTGCTCCTCAAGTTGATTTGCGTAAAGTTCCTCGACTGCCTTGGCAATACGGTTGTGGATCTCTTTACGCCTTTGCTTCAATAGGCTCTCGTAAGCGACCTCCTGGGTGAGGGCGTGCTTAAAAATGTACTCCAAATCGGGATACAGAGCCTTTTCATAAAGCACCTCAAGCCCAACCAAATTTGTCAAGTGCTTTCTTAGTTCATTCCCCAGTTCCATTATGCTTCGCAATATTTTGTAGGCAAAGTCCCGACCGATGACCGAGGCTACCTGCATGGTCCTTTTCAGGTCCTCACTCAATCGGTCCATGCGTGCGGCTATGATTCCCTGAACCGTTTCGGGAATATCCAGATGTTCAATAGGGTTCCGTGAGACGTACCGCCCTCCTTTCTGTATTAATTCTTTCCGTTCCATGAGTTCTCGAACCATTTCCTCAACAAAGAATGGATTTCCTCCTGTCCTGTCTACAATCATTTTTTCGAGAGCAGGGTCCAACTCCAGGCCACCGAGAATATTGCGAACCAGATGCCTTGAAGTTTTTTCACTAAGCGTCTCAAGTCCTAACTGCCTGTAGTACGCTCCCTTTGCCCAGTTCGGCTCTATTTCAGGCCGATAGGCCGAAAGCATTAGAATCATTTGGCCTTTAATGGAACGTGAAAAAAAGACAAAGAACTCCTCAGAAATTTTGTCTATCCAATGTGCATCCTCTACAAATATTACTATCGGTTTACTTTTTGAAATAGACAAAAGCAGATTTTTCACTGCCTCAAAGGTTCCGAATTTACGGCCTTCCGGATTAAGTGAATTAAATCCTTTTTCATCCACTTTTAGAGAAAGCAGGTTTCGATAAAAAGGTATCATCTTTCCTAAATCCCCAGTCGCTTTCCCTTCGATGCAACGTTCGACCTCTTCCTTGCTCATTCCTTCTTCGATTCCAAAAACTGTCCGGACGATATCAATTAGAGGTAGAAAATTGATATTCCGACCGTGATGGATGCAAACACCAGTCAGAAAAGTTGCTTCATCGGCGATTGATTTTTGAAATTCGTAGATCAAACGGCTCTTGCCCACACCGGCTTCGCCAACTACATCCACAAGCCGCGCTTCACCGTTCCTAGCCCGCTCCCATGCTGTCTTGAGAATTTGCATTTCTGGTCGACGACCGATGAGCCCGGTGACGCCTCTTGCTAAACCTGCCTCAAACCTGGTGCGAATCCCTTTGTGCTCTGCCAAAAGCTTATATACACGGTGCTTTTTGGATTTCCCTCTTAATTCATGATCACCGACAGACTTGACTTGAAAAAATCCTTTAATAATGCTCTGTGTTTCATGACTAAGCCAAACATCACCAGGTTTGGCTTTCTGTTGAATACGAGCAGCTAAGTTTGTTGTGTCCCCAACTGCTGTATAATCCATACGCAAATCTTCACCAATTGCTCCGACAATCACCTTGCCGGTATTGATGCCAATACGCATTTCGAAATCGACACCAGCGTCTTTTGCGACCTCTGTTCCGTATTTGCCCATGGCTTTTTGGATAGATAAAGCAGCATAGCAGGCCCTCTGAGCATGATCCTCATGAGATACAGGTGCTCCAAAGAGTGCCATCACGCCATCCCCGGTGAATTGATTGATCGTTCCTTCATAACGATGGATCTCATCCATCAAAATCTTAAAGCAACCATCCATAATTTGGTGAACTTCTTCAGGATCGAGTTTTTCCGACATGGATGTATAATTGGCAACATCAGCAAATAAAACGGTGACCAGCTTTCGTTCACCTTCGATAGAACTTCGAGTATTAAGAATCTTCTCTGTTAAGTGTTTGGGGGTGTAGGACTGAGGTTCTGAATAGTCGATAGTGAGGGCTTCAGCAGGCTTGGTTAAATCGTATCCGCATTCTTCACAAAACTTGCTTGCAGGAGGATTAAGATGGTTGCACTTTGAGCAATTAATTTCTAATTTTGTTCCACAATCAATACAGAACTTAGCCCCTTCACGATTGTCAAACTGGCATTCAGGGCATTTCATTTCGTGCCTTCCTTTATATTTTTAACAGTTTGATATGGTGGTGAAGGAAATATGTAAGATTATGTGAGAAATATCTTAATTATGGTTCAATGTCAATTATGGGCATACCCAATATGTTGTGGTTGGAATCCGGAGGAATTTTTACAGATATCCCTTATCAATAACCAACTATCAGGTCTTGGTGAGTAATTGAGAAATGTCAAAATATCAAACTTTCTAAAATTATTGCAGGTATCAAAAGGATATCAACTTTTTTGTGGCTTTAAAATCTTTGATTGTTGGAGGGCACCAGAAATCTGCTTATGCCTGTGAAGCTCCGAATCCCCCTACCAACCAAAAAAACAAAGCGAAAATGACAATCTGGACAATCCAGCCGATAAGGCAGACTCCGACTGCGCGCCAAGTACTTTTATAATCAAGCGCCTGCCTGACGGCAATGACCATCGCCACGAGCATCCAGATGCCAGTGACGAAATTGAGAATGGCCCCCAGCATGGGGATAATTGCCAAAACACGCAGAACTCCCGGGGAACTGGAGAATCCAATGGTTCGCAACAACTCCCCATAATCTGCTTTTGTTTGTGGCTCAGGTAACAGCTTGGTTCCAATAAAATATGTCAGAAACGCCCAGATAAACCATCCTATCAGGGCAACTATGGTCCCGAAAATAAGTCCCTTTATTCCGGTAGCGCTGATAGTTCCAATTCCTGCAGCAATACTGGAGAGAATGACCACTCCCATGGCCTGCCCCATGGCGCCCTTGTCCGCTTCGACCTCTTCATAAAGGGCTACATCCAGTTTTGCTGCCCGTATCATTCGATCAGTGAATGATGCCATGATTGCCCCCTTTTGCTATATAGATTAAAATCTCAAGAATTTCATCTTTGGTCTTTTTGTATGTTAACACAGCCTTGTCAAAACGAAAGGTCTTTTTCCTGTCACAGAAAAATCCCGTCCTCCAATAAGGGGAAAGTGCGGCTTTGAGAAAATCAAAAGGGAGAATCCATACTACCAGATTCATCCTTCTGGGTTGTGATATCATACAGATATCCAAAACGAATTTCGAGAGAATTTTGGTCAAATCAGCGCGACATTTCGTGGCCAAATCGCCATCTAAAAAAAGGATATCAAAGATTTTTTGGAGCTTCGAAAACCTTTGATCCGTTGGAGGTACCAACGGTTTTGCACCAGATTCCATAACCCCAATATCTTGTATGGGCCGCCAATATAAAAAATGTGGAATTGTAATGTCAGTCCTCGATTCTGATTGTTAAATCTGACTGAACAATGATAGCCGTAGGCCTCAGTATCCCAAAATAGAAATCTCAGATACCAAACCGGCATTTCAGGTACAAGATTTTTATCATCGATGGCGGATAATTAGATTCCGTAATCATCATATAAAAAATTTCATTAAATCGCTTCAACCAGAAATGGCTGCCAGAGTATTAACGTCCCAATGCCGATCCGGGCTGTATAACTTAGACATCATTCCTTCAGCATGTTGCCCGCTTAAGGAATTTTTGCTCAAATTTAGCTCTGCAATTTCCTGACTGATCTTATGATTTCCCAATTTCAATTTTGCCTGGTGTCCCATCATTTTTAATCCGTATCGGGGAGCCATTCCTTCAACGAGTGTGTGCATTACAATATTATTTTTGATTGAATATGTATGAAATTCAATTTGGGCCGATCGGTTGAGAGGGAGCTTTTCCGCATTCATTTTCATAATTAGTTCATCCGACTCTCTAAGTGTAACTTCTATTTTATCATCCTGATCTTGAAAGGTGATTTCAGACATAAATTTAGGATAGTTATAAAAATGAACACCACCCTTGCGAGCGATCTCAGTGGTAACCGGCAGATGATGGATATAAACTGAAAAACAATTTTTCCGCATCATAGATATTGCGGAAAGTCCTGGAAAAATAAATTTGGGGGGGAATTTGACAGGTACGGCCAGTCCTATTTCATTATAAGATCCGATTGAAGTGTCGTTGTATTCAAAAGCAACAATAATAATCATACCTGTTCCGGGGAAAATCTCTATTGGTTTGAAATTGGGGTGTGGAAGGAGCTCTTTTAGCTTTTTGGTTTTAGCGGTAAAAGTGCCGCTGATCATGCGGAAATCATAATAGCGAATTGGAAACTCGATAGATTCACCCTCCATATCCAGGGCTTTTCTGGGAGTGTCCTTAAAAAATGGATCATCCCTCATTTTTCCTCCTTTATTCTTAAATGAACGTACAAAAAAACTGAATTCCAGTCGAGCGTTTTAAATTTCTAAGGATTATGATGTCACATCAAAAATCTTGAGAACAATCTTACTGCTTCTGTCTATGAGGAAATTCTCGCTTCCGATTTTTTCAGCAACGGTAAATATACTTCCCGTTCATTAGGGAACATCTCAATATTATTCTGACGGCACTGAAAAGAGCATTGCCCACAGCCAATACATTTATCGCTATTGAAAGATACTTTTTCATCAATTAATTTCATCGCAGTGGTGGGGCAGTATTTTTCACAATTGCCACACCCTTTACAATTCGAATCATTCTTTATTCGAGCGATAAAAGAGGCATTATACTTCAGTGACATGACACCCATATTGTAGGGTTTTAAGATACCACAGCAATCCCAGCAACAATTGCAGATGGCTACTACAGGCAGGCTGGTATCATCCTTTTCATGGATGACCGAATGGACCGCCCCTTTATTGCGTACTTCTTTGAGAATATCCTTGGCTTCAGCCTTGGTAACGTTTCGACCATAGCCCCAACCAGCCCAAACTTTTGCACCATCACCGAAAGCTATACATGATTCTTTTGGCATATCATGATCGCATGGCGAGCCTAAAAGACTGTTCCCATGTCGGCATACACAAGGGAAAGCATATATAGCGTCTTGATCACCAAATTCATTTATATATTCATCAACATGAAAGGTAGGATAAATTTTTGTGTCTGAAGAAGATAAAGATGTATTTATGGGTATTGTCTTTCTTTTGGTCATAACTTCCATATCCGGATTCATCAATGCTGCGTCCTGGTTGGGTTTTAGCATATTACGCATAATTAGATTTTGAACATTTCGAAGAGGGAAGAAATTAAACTTCTTAAAGTATTCAAAAAATTCATTCCATTTTTCAGAAAATTCCCTTTCTTGAGGCTTCCCAACGATGTAATGCATCATGACTTCATACCACCCAACGGCGATAGCATTTAATCGATACTTTTCTTTTCCATTTTCATCAAATTCAACATGAATGAGCCCTTTTCTTTTCATTTGGTCAAAGAATGACTGAAACTGTTCATCTGGCAAACTACTAACCTTGGCAGCTCCTTCATAGGAATACAATTCTGTCCCTAACTTCAAAAGGTATTCAATCTCATCATCGGTAATCACGAGATCCATCATTTCCAAAAGGGGTTGCACAATTGGAAAAAATCGCTGAGTTTGCTTGTTCATCATTGATAATAACCTTCTAATATTTTTCTTTCTTGCGGAAGCCATTTTAGGTTGTCTGATTTTTTTAACCTCCTTGTCATGTTTTAGCTTAATATGATGATTTGTACTTCCTTACAGCCATTTCTTGTGTAGGAATTTAGATCGCCTTCAAACAATTGACTATAATTTTAAAGGAAATACCCGCCTGAAATGTACGAACAGATAGAGATTGAGATGAGATCCTGCCAGGTTGTGGAAATTCAGCCTCAGGTCAGGTTTGATTTAGGTGCAATATAAGGTACATATACGATTTGGTAGAAAGGGTCAAGGATGTCCATCTTTCCGGTTGTGAAAACAGCACAATACTTGCCATAGTGCGCCGTGGTTCATGCCTATTGGTTAGCGAACCCTTCGAAAGGTATTATTGAATTTTAGAAATTATGGCGAACCCCATATGTTGTGGCCGGTCTTTTTTGCTGCCAGCCTTTGATAAATTGAGATGATATTTGGTTTAAGAAAACCTTGTGATATCTAAATTCACGATTCGAACTCTCAAAGTTGTGCTTTCTGCTATGTACATCTAACTTTTAAGTTACTGAAATTTTGAGATTTCCAAGTGATACCTTTGATTCAAAGGGTGAATCTGCCCGGCAGGATTCACCCTTTCATTTTTTAGGCATAAAGGTTTTCAATCCATCTGATAGCCTCGGTATCGCTCACTTTTCCTAAATAAATTTGGGTAGTTGAAATATTTCGGTGCCGTAAAATGACCTTTGAAATTATCTCTAAAGGCACATTGGAGCGGGATGCGAAAGTTGCCGCATGACGACGCAGATCGTGTGGCCTCAGTCGTGTTCCAACCAATTTGCCGGCTTTTTTCACCATTGACCAGGCTGCGCCATAGCAGATCGGAAAAATCTTACTATCGGATTCAATGTTTTTGGCGCGGACATATTCTTTTAGCTGGTCGGCAACCTTTTGGGGAATAAAAATCAGCTCCTGCTCTTTACCGCTTTTGGTATCTTTTAGAATCAATTTACGGTCAAGAATATCAGCCGGTGTGAGCTTTAGAACCTCACCGACGCGCATTCCGCCTCGGTGATAATCCAACCAGATTTTTGAAGCCTGTGAAACGTTCATGATTTACCTCCTTTCGGTATTTGGATTTGACATTTACTAACCGACTGGAGTAAACGAACGATAGCGGGTTTACATTCCAAAATTGTTTTTAATTCCAACCGAATGATTTTTAAGTCTCTTTCTGGCACAAAAGTTTTCTGAACAAAAGATATACATAAGAAATCTATAAAAATTTCAGCAATTTTGCGATTTAATAGAATGGCAAGATATGTCAGGCTTGACAACCACCTGTTTTTGGTTCTAAATATTGCGAATATCACAAGTTTTGTCTGGGTTTGTTACATCCCAGCAACCAGTCCTTTGCAAAACTACCGATAATTTGTTCATTCAAAGTTCTTTTGAACCGCATAAAAATGGGAAAACCACTTAAATTTTGTTATTTTTGCACCCTGCAGGAGAGCGTTTATCAGCAGGGTGCATATGACAACAAACTGAGAATGATATGAATAAGTTAAAATCGGGGAAAATTAGAAAGGAGCTTTATTATGGGAATGTACTTAGCACTCTGGGAAGTAGAGGAATCAAAAATACCGCTTGATCCAAAAGAAAGAGGCGAAGGATGGGCGCTTTTGATGGCATTAGTGAGACAAGACATTGAAAAAGGCTTGGTAAAGAGCTGGGGAGCCTTTGTTGGAGAGTCTAAAGGTTACTGTGTCTGGGAGGGTGGTGAGGTTGAAGTTATGGTCGCCGCCCAGCAATATGTTCCATACGTCAAATTCAGAGTTCACCCCGTGGCTACAGAAGATCAGGTAAATGAAGAAATAAAGGCTTTGAGGGGCTAATCGAGCGACATCTATTTAGCCAAACATAAAATAATAGACTATTGGACGGGATAACTTCAATCCCGTCCATTCAGCATTTCTGAAATTTAAAAATACAGCATATCTCAAACCACGTTTTTTTAAGTGATAATTTTATCCACAAATACCTCGAAAAGGGCAGGATTTGCAACCCCAGATTTTTACCTATTAAAATTACAGATCCAACTAATCGATAAAAACGACGTGTTAGACAAGTTGTGATATTATCAATTACAGTTTTCATGGCTGAATTGCATGTTTCTGCTATTGATCAAAACTTTTGAAATCTTGAAAAATAGGTGATATTCGTAACATATCTGCAAATGTACCATATTGCAGATCATGGCAAGATAACGCAACATGGCGGTAATCTTTTATGATTGACTAAATCCCAATGATTTAGGTAAATTTAGTTTTACAATTATCAATGATTTTCCTTCTCCAACTGATTTGAATCGGGTCTCCTGTTACAGAGTCTAATCTGCCATCTCCTTTGATTTTTACGTTCCTTCGAATAATTCATACTCAGGCTTTATAAAACCTTTTAAATAGGGGGATGCGTTATGCCTAAAGCGTTAGTGCTTATTTGGGGTTTCATTTTTGCAATTTCAACTTCAGCGTATGGGCAAGAAACCTATACGGTATCAGGGGAAATTAGTTTTCACGAAGAAAAGGGGCAATTATTCGTTTATCTTAGAAACCAAGAGGAACATGAGCAATTCGGTAAGCCAGCGACACCAGAAAGAATTCTCATTATAAAACTGAATCAACAGCAGTTACAGACCAAAAAAGTAAAGTTTAAGTTTGCCGCTGTACCAAAAGGTTCCTTTAGTATCTTTTGCTTTCAAGATTTAAATGAAAACGGCAAACAGGATCGTTCACCTCAAACGGGAATACCTTTAGAGCCACACGCTTATTCTGGTCCGGCCACTTTCTTTGGCCAGTGGGACGATATAAAATTTGAAGTGGATAAGGATATAAGTGAAATTGAAATAAAGTTTTAAATTTCATGATTCCTCCGACTGATCACACTATCTGATGAACCTGTGGTTTCTGCTATGTATCGCAGCTTTTGACATACCCAAAAATGTTGTGATATTCGTTACATATCTTAAAAAATCGTCAAGTTGTGCTACTGGCAAAAAAGCCCAGCTTGATATAATGATTCTGTTTCGCTAAATGCGTCAGTAAATCAATCTATTCGACAGGGCCTTTTGCTGATTCGATAGGGAACCAGAATGCTCGCACTAAAAGCATGTCGCTTTGCAGGGTAACTTATTTGAAGCGGTCACCGCTTAATATAGATTCACATAACGTATTATTCGATTTTTCCCCTTTTACATGATATGTGATTCTTAGCAATATTAATAGACCCCTCTCTGTTATCAACCCCAAAAACCTGAACAGGAGAAACCAATGAATAAAGCAGTCGTAGTTTTATCTTTGATATTGTCACTGATGGTTGTGGTGACCGCCTCGGCGGGCCCGAGCTTTGATCGCATCCTGAAAAAGGGAGAGTTGGTGGTTGGCACAAGCGGCAGTCAACCTCCGATGACGGCCGTCACCAAAAAAGGCGAAATCATCGGACTGGATGTTGATATTGCCAGAGCGATAGCCGCTGCAATGGGTGTTAAAGTAAAATTTGTCCTAAAACCATTTGTCGAGCTGCTCCCGGCCCTCGAAGCGGGCGAGGTTGACATGGTCTTGTCAGGCATGACCATAAAACCGAAGCGCAATAATAAGGTGGCATTTGTGGGACCGTACTATGTGACGGGCAAGGGACTGCTAGCCGTGGCTGCCAAATATACTGCTCTGCGGGAGGCCAAAGGGCTAAACACCGCTGATGTTACCATTGCGGCTCTTAAAAATTCAACCAGTCAGGAATTTGCCGAATCGTTAACACCCAAGGCTAAACTGGTCCTTACCGGGTCGTACGAGGAGGCCATTGATCTTCTTTTCAAGGGTGAAATCGATGTGCTTGTGGCTGATTTCCCCTATTGTGCGCTGACAGCTTATCGATACCAAGATAAGGGGCTGTTTGCAGGAAAGTCGCCCCTCACCTTTGAACCACTGGGCATCGCCATGGCCGAAGACACGTTGTTGATAAATTGGGTGGAGAACTTTATGATTTTTCTCCAAGGCACCGGCCAGTTAAAAGAAATGCACATGAAGTGGTTAAACGGTGGTCCTTGGATTAATGATTTGCCTTAGGCTGATAGAACCAGAAAATAAGTTCCTTGAATTGCTCTGCCTAATGTATTTCTGCTATTGATCAAAGGTTTTGGTGCCACTAAAAATATTGTGATATGCAGAAGATATATGTCATTTTTGCAAACTTGTGCTATTGGCAAGAAATGCCAAGTTTGACAACCACCTGTTTTGGGGTCTAATTTTAAACATATCACACCTATGAAAAAGGATGGTATATCCCAATATATCGGTGCTCAGCTAAAGACCGGATCCGTTCAGATCATCTCTCAGAAACGGTGCAATTTTTGTTGCTTTGTAAAGAATTCTCGTATTCTTTAATTAATTGATATAATTTAATTTAAATCACTTAAAAAAAGTAAACTTTTATTGCACCCTTTTTAAAAACCTTTCCATAGTTGAGCAATTCCTAAATAAAGAGATTCGGCTTTTTTACAGCCTTACCTGCCTTTTTATTCAAGCGTGTAACTTCATGAAATTGAATAAATTTATTTATTCTACCCCTTCTTATTTTATCTTTTTCATTAAGATTTAATACCGTAAACAATAGAAAAATTCGGTTCTGGCATCGTAGTTGCTCTGATAAAATGAAAAAAAGGAGACAGCTATGAAGAAGCGTTTTCATCTTAATCAATCAAATCAAATACCGGAACCATTTGGGAAGCGAGCATTTTTCACACAACTGAATTTTGTAGAAAACATGCCTATTTGGCACCTCTTACTGCAGATCACTACCGGTTTTATTATTCTCGCATTTATTGGCGCCTGTGGCAGTGGAGGCGGAAGCGGAAGTGGCAGCAGTGCTGATGGAGATGGTACAAAAGAATTAATCGCAATTAATTATCCTACCACCGATGCGAGGATTACAGAATATTGTGACGAGGTGACTCTCGAAGGTGAAATAAATTTCATAGGACCACCAGGGCCTTGGAGCACCGCAGATTTTGACTGTAACTCTAAATGGGAGAATAAAACTACTGGGGATAGTGGCTATTTATCATGCCGTTATACAGGCTATAGCATGCCTAACTTTAACTATACCTTTTATGCTGACGCGGTTCCTTTAGCCATAGGGGACAACCTAATTGTGGTTGATACATACGATCCGGTAGGAAACTATGGAAGCGATTCACTTACCGTAACAAAACCTGCCCTTACGTACAATATATCCGGCAGTGTTTTCAATACAAACGGCAATGCCCTTGGTTGCCCCAACATGGAAATGCACCTAAAAGGAGAGAATACAGAAAGTTATGCGGCAGTGGAATCTGATGGAAGTTATTCGTTTACTTGTATCCCTGATGGCTCATATACCATTACACTTGAATCAACTATAAACTATAATTATGAGCCAAGCAGCCATACAGTCTTTGTAAATAATGGGGATGTATCAGGAGTCGATTTTGTTGTCGAAGCCTATTTCATTACCGGCGGAGTTGTCACTACAAACGGTGATGCCATTGGATATGGTGAACCCAATATTGAAATGCTCTTAAAAGGAGAGAATATAGAAAGTTATCCGGTGGTGGAATCTGATGGAAGTTATCTGTTTACCTGTATCCCTGATGGCTCATATACAATTACACTTGAATTACCTATGGATTATAATTACGAGCCAAAAAGCCACACAGTCTATGTGAATAATGAGGATGTTTCAGGAGTCGATTTTGTTGTTGAAGCCTATTTCATTCATGGGCGAGTGGAGTCGTGTAGATCTCCCTTGTCGATATCTACTTCGCCATATGAGGAAGAGATGCCGCAAAATCGTATCTTAGTTTCAAGTCCTGGTGAGTGCTCAGGTTACTGGTATTACCACGTAGCCGTGCCAAATGGCACCTATCACGTAGATTTGAATTACATATGTTCTTACGGCCAAACTGTAATCGTAGAAAATGACGATGTGTATGATATAAATATTAATGTGGGGCGAGCGGTTTATACTTTTTGGGGTGATTTCAATTATTGCGATTTTTTTTAAGTCTAAGTATTGTCTTCATTGATCGGAAAACAAACAGGGGCTGCCAAAAAATCACTAAAACGGAGAATTTGGCATTTGTAACTAATCGACAAAAATGAAGTCTCAAAAAAATTGTGATATGATCATTTCTGATTATTAGGTCTAAAGTTGTGCTTTCTGCTGAGACTGTCGAAAAAGGTATCATTTAGCGACGATTTATCTGTAGAGCTCAAAGTTTTTTATCCTGCACAATACTCAGATCAAATCCCACAAATATTGATTATTCATGCATCATTTCATTTGACAATGTCTAGTCGTATTGCTAGGTACAGATTAGTTGCGGATTTAACAACCAAGCAAATATGGAGCGGACAAAGCGATGGCCAAATTTAAGCGCTATGATTATTCTCAAAAGGCGCTATGATTATTCTCAAAAGGTGTTGATACCGGTTTCATTAGAGGAGCAACTGGTGCCCGGCAGTCTGGAGTTTGCCATTCATACGTTGATTGAGACGCGCATGGACATGTCCGTATTTGAGAACAAATATAAAAATGATGCCACCGGCCGAAGCGCCTATGATCCCAAAATTTTATTAAAAGTGGTGCTGCTGGGCTACTCTCGAGGTTTGATCTCATCGCGTCAGATTGAGAGGGCCTGTTGTGAAAATGTAACCTTTATGGCGCTGTCAGGCAACCAGCG
>WOR8_10009662_pt1 | contig 14392 bp, 11 predicted proteins | sample DeeMarSeWOR38_10_FD_19890 | JGI IMG/M metagenome (IMG submission 19890) | reverse complement strand
TGTAAATCTTGTTAATACTTCTGGCCCCCACGCTGATAACAATATTTACGTCTTTGATGACATCCCCCAGGTGGGCCCGCTTAATGTGAAAATTCGCGCAGAGAAAAAGCCGCAAAAGGTAATTCTCGAACCGGCAGATAGGACAATCGCATACAGCTATGTTGATGGCAGGATTGAATTCACGCTATCACATCTTGATGTCCATGAGATAATAATTGTGGAGTAATCCTGTATTGTTGAATTCCGGTAAGTATCTCCTCTAAATTTGATTCATTTCTGTTTGCCATAAAAAGACCCACAAGTACGCGTTCATTTGAACAGTAAAACATCAAAAGGGTCTTTTTGGCTTAAAAATGCCATTTTGACAGCCTATACAGATATATGGCAGCCCTCAGGAATTCAATAATCGCTTTTTTGAGTCCTCTATCCGGTTTGCCAAATTGGCACATCATTTGCAAATTATTTGAGTGGTTAAGTGAATTAGAAATATAGTGATTTAGATAAGAAAAAGGAGGTGTTATTATGACACTGGTACATTTACACAGAGGACATAGAAACAATTTGGCGAATCTTCACAATGAGATGGACGATTTGTTTGATAGCTTCTTCAGAGGGCTGGACAGGCCGTTTGTAGGGTATAAGGCCTGGCCTGTTATCGATATTGCCGAAGAGAAGGATGCCATTTTTGTAAAGGCCGAAGTCCCGGGTTGCAAAGCCGATGATATTGATATTTCCGTTCACGGCAATATCCTGACTATCAGCGGTGAAAAAAAGCAGGAAGAAGAGAAGAAGGAAAAAGGCTATTACCATATCGAACGGTCCTTTGGCAGCTTCAGGCGTGACCTGAATTTGGCAACTGATATTGCTTCCGATAAGATAGAAGCGACGTGCAAAGATGGCGTTTTGACAATAAAACTGCCCAAAGCTGAAAAGGCCAAAGCTATCAAGGTCAAGGTTCAAGGATAATAAGTTTAAGACTTGCAATTGGGATAAAGTGCCGCTCGGTTATAGTCAACCAAGTGGCACACTTTTTTTGTTCATTGGGATGGCAAAACTGATCCCAGTGCTGTTAGGGCTGATAGGGATCAAGTTTTGCGTTGGCATCAGGTTTTTGTTGATGGTCGACACAAGCCGGCATGATTTTCAATATTTGCCTTTTGGGATATAATTTCAAACAAAGCGCAATTATTGGCCTTTCTGGTGATTGTTTCAAACTGTGCATAAAAAATGATGATTTGCTGGCAAAAGTGTGCAAAACTACATCAAAAACACACGTTCAGCGACACTTTTTATCACTTTTTAGCTCAGCACAGTGGAAAATGCGTCTTTTTCGTGCTGTTAATTCATCGGGGTTTTTATCGGCTCGTCCCATAAAAACATAAAGTTTTCCTCATTTCTTTGCCGAATAAAATAGATAAGTAGTAAACGGTTTTTAGTGCTGAAAGGGGCATTTTTTATATCAAATTGGGTTGGAATCCCGTTTTGCAATATAGGCAGAATGGCAACCTTTTTTCAATGGCCGAAAGAGGAATAATATGAGAACTATCGCGGTTGTGAATCAGAAAGGTGGTTGTGGTAAGACAACGGTATCAATAAACTTGGCGAGCGCGCTTGCCGAAACAGGCCAGAAGACCTTGCTGGTTGATATGGACCCTCAGTCACATTGCGCAGTTGGTCTTGCAGTGCCCGAGGAGCAGATTGAACAAAGCATCTACGATGTGTTGATAAGCAAAAGCAGAAATGAGCCTATAAAACTAACAGAAATCCTGTGGCAGATTAGTGACAGGTTGGAACTGGCGCCGGCAAGTATAGACCTGTCTGCATTCGAGCAGCAAATGACTGGAATTACTGAGAGCGAGAATTGCTTGAAAAATGTCCTCATCGATATGAAGGGTGAATACGACTATACAATTATTGATTGTCCGCCGGCCGTGAGCCTGTTGACATTCAATGCTCTCAGGGCCGCCACCGATGTTATTGTTCCTGTCGAGACCGGTTATTTCGCACTGCATGGGCTCAGCAAACAGCTCGAGACACTCAATATTCTCTGCGAACGATGTAGCCAGCAGGTGGATGTTAAGGTCTTGGCTAGTATGTATGATATAAGAACGAAGATGGCTCGGGAGGTTTTGGCGGAATTAAGGAAGCATTTTGCCGACAAGATGTTCGCTACAATCGTTAATTTCAATACTAAAATCAAGGAAGCGGCCAGTTTCGGCCAACCCATCAGTGAATATGATTCTGCAAGTAGGGGCCAAAGAGATTTTCGATTACTTGCCCAGGAAGTTATTGACTCTGAGGCAAGGCAACAACGCCGCCAAATCGTCAGTTCACTCACCGACCAGCTTGAATCCATGAGTGCCACGGCTGATGAGTTATTGCAGGTGGCCAAGCCCGCCATCAAGACCATACAGCCCCAGGTGACTGAAAGACCGGAGCCCGAAGATATCGACATTAAGCTTTCTGACTATTATGGCGTCAATCAGATCAATGATGCCGTGGTGTTCGTCACACTGTATCCGCGTGCCGAGAACGTCCACGTAGCGGGGGACTTTAATAATTGGCAGCCGGAGCAGACGCCTATGCAAAAAGTGGATGCAGGCGGCGTATGGAAAACGAAGTTGAATTTGCCTGCCGGTAAATATCATTACCGCTTGGTTGTCGATGGCCAGTGGCAGCAGGATCCTTACAACGAGCTAACGGAATTGAATCCATTTGGTGAATTTAACTCGGTCATTGAGGTACAATAAGCACCTCTTCAAGCGCCACCACTGGTAATACTTCTTAAAATGGGACTCCCCGAGAATTAAAGGAACCGGGAAATTTTCTAAAAAATTTTTTTTATTCAACATTTCCTCTTGGCGAGGTTATAATAAGAGCCAGCTAATAGACAACACTGGACGGCATCTGTTTGCTTCGCAGGGCCAATGGCCGACTTATTGATAAAGTGAAACGGCTGGTCGAGAATGGAAGCTCGCAGCGCAGTGCAAGGGATTGTAACATGTCTTGTCATTATGACAGGGTTCTCTTTTCCTGTTTTTGCCGGACCTGTTTATACTTACGGAGGCGACTTCGACCTGCCGATTCCAAAACTGGATACCAGCGATCCGCTCATCAGCAAAGGATGGATGGAAGATGCTGTTATAGAAATCACCGACCACTTTACTATATCCGATCTTGATGTTAGGATCAGTATTACACACACGAGCGTATTCGATATGCAAATTTTCCTGCAAAGCCCTGTTGGGTCCAGAATATGTTTGAATATGTACACCTTTCATGAGTTTTTTGAGGGAGCAAATTACACGCAAACTGTATTTGATGATGAAGCAGATCTATCAATCAAAGATGCCCTGCCCCCTTTTGTCGGCTCATTCAGGCCCCTTGAGCCTTTCAGGCTTTCTGATTTTGACGGCGAAGAAACTTTTGGTATTTGGCGACTGCAGATTTACGATGCGTGGGATTGGGACACCGGCGCCTTAGATAGCTTCGAGCTTGTTGTAACGACCCCCGAACCGGCCACGGTGATTTTCTTAATACTCGGCACAGGTTTATTAAAACGATTCGTAACCCGTCGATATCGATAGCTTCACTGTAAGGCCGAATCCTTTTCTACCACCTTTTCTTCCTGTGATTTCTTGAAGTCTTTCAGTTTTGTAGCTAAGGTTTCGTCGGATAATGCAAGGATTTGCACAGCAAAGATGGCTGCGTTTTTAGCTCCCGCCTTCCCGGTGGCCATGGCCGCCACCGGCACGCCGGGCGGCATTTGTACCGTGCTTAATAACGCGTCTATACCTCCTAATCCTCCTGTTGCGACTAATGGTACCCCGATGACCGGAAGCGTCGTTCGTCCTGCTAAGGAACCCGCAAGATGAGCGGCCATGCCCGCAGCGGCAATTATCACCTTTATCCCGTTTTTTGCTGCATTATCTGCGAATTCTGCGGCTATCTGAGGGGTTCGGTGGGCTGAAATTATTCGCACGACCGGCTCAATACCAAATTTGGAAAGCATTTCGACGCAGCTTTGCATCACTGCCATATCGCTATCGGAGCCCATCACTACAGCTACGGAACTCATTTTTTTAGATGTCATTTGTTTTTTTCCTCTAACAGGTTACAATATTCTAAGGCATTGAATTAAGTCGTAATAATATCGATCTGGTAATGGAAATGCAAACAAGAAAACCTGTTGTTGCTGGTCAGTTTTATCCCGCCCGGCGTGATGCATGTGTTAATGAAATCAAAGAATGCATCGGGGCAAGAAAAATCAGCGAAACATTGCCCGGAACAATAGTAGCTGGCATTGTCCCGCACGCTGGTTGGATATTCAGCGGTAGTCTGGCTGCTATGGTATTCTCAGCTATAAAACAGCAACATGATAACGTTCACACGTTCGTATTATTTGGAGCCGCCCATGGATATTATGGCAGTTCGCCGGCTGTTTATGATGCCGGTTGCTGGATAACGCCGCTTGGCGAGGTCGAAATTGATGAAAAGTTGGCAGATGCCGTATTAGAAAGTACCGAAGCCGTTAAGGATTCTACAGCCCACAGAGCCGAGCACAGTATCGAAGTCCAGGTTCCGTTTATACAGCATCTTTTTTCTGACGCAAAGATATTGCCCATCTTGGTCCCTCCGACTGAACACGCTGTAGCATTAGGTATAAGTATTGGTGATATAAATTACGGTCCGCGATATGGCTTTACTCCGATGGGAATGGGCACAGACGCTCTAAAGTGGGCTGGTGATGTCAATGACAGGGAATTTATAGATTTGGCCTTGAGGCTTGAGCCGAAGAAAATGCTAACAAGCGCCGCGGAGAATTATAACGCTTGTGGAGCCGGCGCAGCGGCTGCAACTGTCGCGGCGGCAAAGAAACTCGGAAGGACTCAAGCTTTGCTGCTTGCGCACACTAACAGCAACGAAGTAATGCTCCAAAAAATGGGTACCACAAGCGCCGATAGCGTCGGCTATGCGGCAATTATCTTCTGATTTCTATCAGACATCCCCTTTACGCCATTTGGCGGATAGTTCCTCAATTAAACCGGCGGGCATGGGACCGTCATGTACGACAAGGCGATAACGAAGCCTGAGAATCTTCGCTTTTTTTACAGCTATCGGGCCGTTGGCAACAATGCACGGATTGACCATCCATACATAACGTGGGTTGTGCCATGTTGACGGCGGATTGTCAGGGTGGTCCAGTACAGCCACCCCGATAGTTTTATTGTTATTTAGTGTAATGGTGTAGTCGTACCAGTCTGCCGCTGGCCAATTCAGTTCAGGCACTGAGTAATGAGGATCGGGCAGTTCAATCTTACCGTCTGACTTGGCATAATAGGACTTGCCGTCGTTTCTTGCTCGCACGCAAAATCCCCCAAAGGCGGTATGATTCAGCACAAGGTCAACCACTGGGGTGAGATGATAGTCCAAATCGATAATGTACACTGCATTCTGCTCACGAACTGTTGCTGAGGTGACTTCATTCATCATTGTTTTTTCATTAATGATCCAGGCATTGCGAATTTCTAACTCTGCATATTTGGAATCGGATTTGATAAGTTTAATCCCCCGGTTCTTGATGATTCTTCCCTTGGTGGGAGCGAATTCACCCCAGCCCCAGAAATCCCCGCGACTGATATTCCAGCCATGTGTTGGTCCGGTCGGGCCGAAATTTGAGAAGTCGGCCTTCTCGCGGAATTCCATCGTGTGCCAGGCCAGGAAAACCCCGCGGTGATGGTGATGATCGCCGGGTGCTAAGTCGGTCAGTCTTACCCCGGATGGCGTATAGAGCGGATGGAAACAGCATGTACTGTTGGCTGCAAGATTTGTCTTCGCTGGTTTCTTGTTCATATATCGAAACACTGTCCGGCCGTCTGGAGCTTTCAGAATCATGCCGTGGGGATCTTGTGCTAATCTGAATACTCTTTCAGTGTTATTCGCCATTGGTGCTAATCCTTGGTCGCAGGATATGGTAAAAAACGAAATACACAGACCGGTTAATCCCAACAAAAAGAATAGTCTTCGCATTGTGAGCCCTTTCATTAGCTTAAATTTTTACCCTCTGCCGAATCAATTCTTCTCTTTCAGTCTGATATAACGGAATTCCATTTCGCCGAGCTCTCTTTGCAGGCCGAGCCCACGAGTAGCATCCGGGCCTGATTTCCATGCTTTCTCGATAACCTCGCCGTTTAGCCTGATTACTGCGACACCATCGGTGATATCAAGCTCAAGGTCGTTCCATAAGCCTGCGCGGTTGGCGAAAGGTGCGTACTTTATGGTATCAGGCAGGGCATTGGTGTAGTCTCGGACCTGGAACTGCTTGCCGTGGATGCACAAGCCGGAATCGGCCGCACGCCCCGCCCGGAATTGCAAGCGGATGACAGCATTTTTGCTGTATGTTTTCTCGTGGAATAGCTGGCTTTTCGCGGCTTCGGAGTCAAGATGAATCGCACCGTCGACGACACTCCACCCGGAAGTTTCACCTGTTTTTTCACCGGACCATTTAGCACCGTACCAGCCGGTGAGGTCTTGGCCGTTGTCCAGCCGATCAAAGCCGGGTTCGGGCTGAAAATCTTCCGAACATACCTTGCTGCGCCATTCGTCAGTAAGGTTCTTCAGCAGTTTTACAGGCGTCGGGCCATCGTGCACAACAAGGCGGTAGCGAAGTTGAAGGGTTTGTCCTTTTTTGATTTCGACCGGTCCGGGCGCGACTATGCAGGGATTGACCATGGCGATAGGCGCGAGGTTGTGCCAGGTAGTGGGAGGGTTCGCCGGGTGATCGAGAACAGTAACACCTACCGTTTTACCGCCATCTAACTTCATTGTGTAATCGTACCAATCGGCCGCTGGCCAGTCGGTTTCCGGTTTCAGATGATGGGGATCAGGTAGTTTGACTAGGCCGCTTGGGCTATAGTAAGAGCCACTGCCGTCCTTTCGGACCTTTGCACAGAGTCCCCCGAAAGCCGTCTTATCTAAGGTAACGTCCATCGCGGCTGTTATATGATAATTCAGGTCAACCACGTAGGCCGATTCTTCTTGCCGGACGACAATGAATGTTATTTCGTCAATCATTTTACGGTTTCCAGCAAGCCAGTCGTTGCAAACTTCCAGCAGGGCACGTTCCGAGTCGGCTTCAAGAAGTTGGACGCTGCTGTTCTTGATGCGCCGTCCGTCGGTCGGGGCCCAGGCCCCCCAGCCCCAAAAATCGGCTTTCATTCTCGCTTTTTTGGCCGAAATGGAATGCCATGCCAGGAATACACCCCGATGATGAGGATGGTCGCTGGGAGCAAAATCAACAACCCTTTCTCCTGATGGTGTGTTCAATGGATAGAGGCAACAGACACTGTTGGCCGAAAGCTTGGTCTCTGCGGGCTTTTTAGTCATATATCGAAACACTGTTCGGCCGTCTGTATCTTTGAGGACTCTACCATGCGGATCTGGTACCAATGTGAATGTCTGTTTTGGTTTAGGTCTCGTTGTAGTGGATTTGGTCCTGCCATTCAAAGGCTTTATCCTGATGTTGCGGTACCACACGGGCCTGCCATGGTCTTGAAGGCCGATATAACCTGTCCGCGCAAAATCCTTCAATGCGGTATGAAACTTGTTTTTGGTACCGCTAGGATTTTTGTAAGGATCGGTCCACTTATTCAAATCCATATCGATGATTTGCTCGCCGTTGAGGATTACGATGATTTTGTTGTCCTTGCAGGTAATGATTGAGCGGTTCCACTCACCGGGCTTTTTGACGGTATTCTTGGTTGGGGCAAGACAGTCATAGATTGCACCGGCACAGCCTCCTTTGGTCCAGGTCTTTCTACCGTATGAATTCGCGACCTGCACTTCAATACCTGTATAAACCGGATCCTTCAAATCTGAAGTGCGGAGAAATATGCCGCTGTTGGCTCGTTCGGGGATTTTGAATTCCAAATCGAGAATGAAGTCGTCGTATTTCTCTTTAGTCCAGAGATAATCCGCATTATGTTCCTTGCCGTCCATTTCGCGCTTGAGTGTGATAACGCCGTCTTCGACCACCCAGGCGTTGTCCGGCCCTGTAGTCCAGCCGGTAAGGTCTTTTCCGTTGAAAAGTTGGATGAATTCGTCGCTGTCTGTTCCAGCGTGCGCAGAAGCGACACATGTAAGCAGAATTAGCAAGAAAATATATCGTTTCACCGTCATAATCAAAATTCCATATGTAATTGTAAGTGTATTATTTGATTTCTTTGATCCAGATATTGCGGAACTGGATCAGGCTCGACGCCGGGCCCATTTTTCCTGTTTTCTTATTCAGGCCTCCGTGATGCTGCAGTCCGATTGGACCTTTCTCGTCAATTCCGGGAACCTGTGCGTTATCTATGACCGTTTGGCTGTTTAGTCTCACTGTCACCCGGTCTCCTTTTACGGTAATATCAAACAGGTTCCACTGTCCCACCGGATTGTCGGCGCGGACTCTGGGAACGGCTGCGGCACGCAACTGCGGTGCTAAGTTCCTGTCGTTGCGGACACTCCACATTTCACCGGAACCAACCGGCCAGCACCAGATGTTCACTTGTCCTCTGCCAGAACCACGCAGTAATATACCGGAATCGGCGTTTGGACGCATTTCGGTAATCACTTTGCCGTCGGCATCTGTTTTCAATGAGCCGTCTGGTAAAATTGTTGGCATCGCGTACAGGCCCGAAGTACGTTTCAAACGCCACTCAATAAGCAGGCGGAAGTCGCCGAATGATTCCTCTGTCCACAGGCTCTTGTTCCCACGGGCCTCGGATTGCGCATCGTAATCAATAACTCTATCAAGTACTTTCCAATGGCCATTGTCTCCTTCCGGTATCTTCCAGCCGGTTAGGTCTTTGCTGTTGAACAGCGGTTTAAAACCCGGCCAGTTTGTCCAGGTAGGATAAGAATCGTGCGGGGGAAGTTTGTACTCGCGACGCGGTGATGGTGGATAGCCTTTATTGTAAAAGACGTAAAGGCCTGTCTTCCCGGCTATCACTATGTCGTTGTCATCGTCCTTGTCGAGATCGACGATATTCAGTTTCATTCCAACTGCGACAGCGCCGTTAGGTGGTGGATTGAGGCGTTCCTCTTCTGAATACCACGGCAGATGGTTATAAGACAGTACATGTCGCTCGAACTTGCCGCCCTGAAGGTCGTACCAGAAAGCGAACAGCGGGTCAAATGCGCTTATGTCGCTGCCGTGGTGGGCGAACAAACGCTTGCCCGTTACCAGGTCCGGCTTGCCGTCACCGTTTAGGTCACCGAGCTCCATCGTATGACACTGCCCGAAATCCTTCTCGATCCAGTGTGTAGTGAAGCTGCGTTTAGCGCTAGCATCGACGACCTGTTCAAGCCAGGCAAGGCCGTAGGAGTGAGAAGCACCGATGATCAAGTCGTTCAGCCCGTCTTCGTCGACGTCATGGACTAAGATTGGATGAGAGGCCGGGCCTTTCCATGTGTAGTCGTCGTGAAAGACCCATTCGCCTTCTGTTGGCTTGGCGGGGGCCTCATACCATCCGGCCGGTGTGACTATATCGGTCCGTCCGTCACCGTTGATGTCTCCGAGGCCGTTACCGTGCAGGTCGCCCTTTGTCCCGATTATATGCTCTATTAGCCACGGCTTTTTGTCGATGGATTCCAGCCATGTAACACCCTGACCGGATTCCAAAGTCCAGTGATTCACGAGGATATCATCGTCGCCATCCCCATCAATATCGCCGTGGATAATCCCCTCCATGGACTTGGCGAGGTGAATCCTCGTAGATTTCCATTTCACATCGTTTTTACCGGGATTTTCATACCAAAAAGCCCCTTTCATATACATCCAGCCAGAGCTAACGATGTCCGTTCGTCCGTCACGATTGATATCCATAGCGAATTCACTGTTGTCATCTGTTTCAGGACCGTTTGTCATGGCGCCATCGCGGAAGTTCACGTGTTTTTTCCAATTCGGCGCTTCGTACCAGTTTCGCCCGGCGGCAATATCCAGATCGCCGTCCCCATCGACATCTAAGACCGAACAGCATTCACTAAACGGCCCGAACCAGTAACTGTGATTAGCCGGGTCATGGACCGGCCCATCAATCTTGACCGGCACAAAGATAGGCTCTTTTGCATGTGAAGAACTCACAGTCGCAGCCAAACACAGCAGTAATACACAGTAGCAATTTAGGAATTTCATCATCAATCTCCTTAATCATACTATATGAGGTTGTGAAGGTTTTAGAACCATATGGCCCCACAGATCGTGCCACACGAAAGCCGATGAAGCCCATCTGGGGGAGCCACCATTTACTTTTAGGAACCTGCGGATCCATGAAACGCCAAAAGTCTTCCTCGAATGCCCTTGCAGCGCATCGCAGGTCTTCGGCACCGCTCTCCCATGAGCCCCCGCGGGCCACATGAACCTTGCCTTGTTTTGGCCCCCTTGGATTCAATGCCGGCGAGTTCTTTGCAGAGGCTGCGTATGCGGCCGGGTCGTAGTAGTCGTGGACCCATTCAAGAACGTTACCCGACATATCATAGAAGCCCCAGGGATTGGGCTTCTTCCTGGCCACCTCGTGAGTGGTCTGTTCGGAATTATCTTCGAACCAGGCATAGTCCGCAAGCTGTTTCGGGTCGTTGCCGAAGAAGTATGCAGTTTCGGTTCCTGCACGGGCGGCGTATTCCCATTCGGCCTCGGTTGGAAGACGGTATTTCTTGCCTGTCTTTTTAGACAGCCAACGGCAAAACGTCATAGCGTTGAACCATGTTCCTCCAATGGCAGGTTTCTTTCCTCCGCCCATCCCCATTGTCGGATCGCCGTAGATGGGCGTTGGCCCTGTGATTGCATCTAAATCTTTTTCCTTCTTTTTGGCTTCGTCCCTGTCTCTCTGCACTGTCTCCTCGTAGTACATCCAAAACAACTCGTATGTTGTCTCTGTCGTGCAGAGATAGTAGGGCTCAAGACGGACCTTATGCTGCGGACCCTCGTTATCTTTCCGGCCCGACTCCTTGTCGCTACTGCCCATCAGGAACTCCCCGCCGGGTATCAGTACCATGTTGAAGGAGATTTTATCACCGCCGACGGCGGTAACGGTCTCGGTGTACTTCTTCGGGGGCCCACTTGCAGAAGTGACGTTTGTGGCGCTAATCGAAGACCTAATGTTTACTGAAGCTAAAGTGGTTTCGGCCGAGCATAGAATCCCTGTAGCCGTAACGATAATTGCTGCAAAGATACGAACATTACTAAAACTTTTCATACTAAATATCCTCAAACATACTAATACTTGTTATTTCCTGGTCTATAAAGACCAACCCGAACGATAAGGTTCCTTAATATACTTATTTGCTTCGCTGTCATTCGTAAATCTCATTTTTTCACCGTCCCACTTCAGATGCTTGCCGGTCCGAAGAGCGATGTTGCCCAGCAGAACGATCTCAGTCAAAGGACCGGCCCAGCTGAACTCACAGGCGGCGGATTCGCCTCCCCTAATGGCTTCGGCCCACTCGGCCCACGTTCCGCCCCGGCGCTTAAGAGTCTTGGGCGGCAGAGTATAGGCCGCCATTTTCTCCTCCGGTATAATTCGGGTGCCGAGAATCTTCCCTTTGTCGCCGATGTAAAGCACACTTTCAGATGGCAGAGTTCTCCCCGGTTCCAGTTCCGATGGACGTGGGGGCTTCAGGCCGCCATCGTACCAGACCGCTTTCAGTGGTGGCATGCCTTCCCTGGCAGGGAATTCCCAGGTAACGATGGAGGCCAAAGGTGCGGTCTCGGGCATAACTCGACTTGCTGTTGCGCTGACACCTATGGGGTGGCCGAGTTTCAATACTCGCTTGGGAATATTGAAATAATGACAGCCCATATCACCTAAGGCACCTGTACCGAAATACCACCAGCCGCGGAAGTTCCAGGGGTGATAGACGGCTTTGCGCGGGCGGCGGGACCAAAGCTGCTTAAGCGCAAGATGGTCCTCAGGCCACTCTTTTTTAAACGGCCGCATCTTCGCCGGCCCAATCCACAGGTCCCAGTCTAAGGTATCAGGCACCGGATCCGCCCCTGGTGGACGAAGCATCCCCTGAGGCCAGAGGGGTCGGTTGGACCAGATATGCACTTCGCGAACGTCACCGATGGCGCCATCCCAGATCATCTCGCAGGTTCGGCAGCCTTTCTCTGTTGAATTGGCTGAAGCCGTGACCTGCGTTGCCACTTTAGCTTTTTGAGCTTCCTCTACGACGAGTCTGCTCTCATGAATTGTCCGCGTAAGGGGCTTAACACAGCAAACGTGCTTGCCTTTCTTAAGGGCTGCCATGGTGATTACCGCATGGGAATGATCGGGTGTTCCGATGTAAACTGCGTCAACGTCTTTTTCAGAGTCGAGCATTTTCCGGTAGTCCCGATAGCGTCTGGCCTGAGGCCACATTCGGTATGATCTGCCGGCGTATTCGTCATCCACATCACACAACGCTACAATTTGAGCCTGTTGCTTTTCACAGCTTTGCAGTTGGCCGTGGCCAACCCCCCCGACTCCGATGCCGGCTAAGGTGATCTTCTCGCTTGGCGGCGTTCGGCCACTACCCCCCAGAACGTGGCTGGGGATAATAGTAAAAGCCGCAAACCCAGCCCCTGCTCCATACATAAAATCACGGCGTGATATGCTTGCTTTGTTGGTGTCTTTATCAGGTTTCATAGTAATTCTCCTCACGGTTTATAGTCGACAATCGGTTTTGCTAATGTCGGTTTGTCAAGCCCGCGACAGCAGCACTTAACAACGCTGCATTTATTAAACTCAAAATCTCTATGAAAATGGTTCTTGTTATCCTCCTGAAAGCTTTTTGGAGAACATTATACCTTTGTCTTGGCCGATTTCAAGCCCTAAAATGCTACTCCTGACAATAGTATTCCATGGGGCTGTACATATCCTCCATATCCCCGTTTTCCATAGTAGCCGGTAGCACTTCAAGCAAGGATTTGAAATCCTTGTTGTTTAAGCAAAGGACGCCTTTAGGAACTTCCCAAAAATAGCTTTAATTTTTTCTATAAGCGTTTTTATGAATCAAGCGTACTGTTTCAAATATTCTCGGCTTTGAATTAAGGACTGCTTTCGCATCTCTAAAGAGCCTTCGAAATCCCGGTCTTCAACTTCAACACAAGCCGGGCCGTTATATCCTATCTCCGTTAAGGCCGAGAAGAACTTGCCCCAGTCAACGTCCCCAAGGCCCGGAAGCTTGGGACTGTGAAACGACAGGGGGGTTGCAAGGATACCGACATCATTTAACTTTTCAACCAGCACCTTGGCATCTTTAATGTGTACGTGAAAGATGCGGTCTTTAAATTCATAAATAGGCCGGACGTAATCCATAAACTGCCAGACAAGATGAGAAGGATCGTAATTTAGGCCGAAATTCGCTGAAGGAATCTCTTCAAACATCCTTCGCCAGATTGCCGGAGAAGACGCCAAGTTTTTACCCCCCGGCCATTCATCGTTGCTGAAATACATAGGACAGTTTTCTATGCCGATTCTTACACCCTTGTCTTCGGCGAATTTGACAATGGGCGGCCAGACGTTCTTGAATTTTTCAAGATTGTCATCTATGTTTCTTTGGTGGTCTCTGCCGATAAAGGTGTTGACGTTTTCCAGTCCTAATTGGTTCGCGGCGTCTATCACTTTCTTGATATGTTCGATATAGGCCGCTGCATTTTTTTCGTCTGCCTCCAGAGGATTTGGATAATATCCTAAGCCGGAGATGCTGACACCCTTTTCTTTTAAAAGACTTTGAATACTATCGACTTTCTCTTTGGACAGGTTTGTGACGTCGATATGTGTAACGCCTGCGTAGCGCCTTTCGGCCTTCCCAACGGGCCAGCACATTATTTCGACACAGGCGTATCCGCTCTCGGCGGCAAAAGAAATTACTTCTTCAAATGTCTGGTCCGCCAGTATTGCGCTTAAAAAACCGATTTTAATCATCTTGTATCGCTCCCGTTATTTAACTTTAACCCACGCTCTGTTCCTATTACTTTCGAGTATCTTCTCACACAGGACAAGCTCACGAAGCCCGTCCTTAAAAGTCGGATAAGATGCACTGCCCGCTCCACCGCCTGTTATGTGAGCGTACACTTCTTTTAGCAGTTGCTTGAACGTGTCGGGGAATCCCTCGTTGTGTCCTCCCGGGTAATCAATCACTCCCCGACATTCAGGATATACAAGGGATGGATCTCTCATCATTAGTTCATTATTGCCGTCGCGCCTGCCGATCCATATTTGATTTGGTGTCTCGGATTCCCAGGCTATCGACTGTTTCGACCCGTCTATTTCGAAATAGAGCCTGTTCTTTCTGCCGGCCGCGACCTGGTTGACGGTCATCACGCCTCGGCCGTCATTCTCTAATCTAAAGAGGACGGTCGCATAGTCTT
>WOR8_10004208_pt1 | contig 14397 bp, 10 predicted proteins | sample DeeMarSeWOR38_10_FD_19890 | JGI IMG/M metagenome (IMG submission 19890) | reverse complement strand
TGCAGCTTCGACCGTCGGCATTTGTCTGACCACGGTCCGAATCAGTTGCTGTATCAGTCCGGGCACCGGCGCCTGGGGTGTCGTGGCCAGTTGGCTCAGCGATGACAGCAGGGGTGTCATCGGACCCTGACGGGGAAGCAGCAGGCGCACCGCGGCGCTCAGCGTCAGATCAGCTGCCGGGGAAAGGATGCGCAGCACCGGCTGCTGTCCCAGGCTCTGCACTTGCAATGTCAGTTGCTGGCCTTTCTCCAGGCGTAGTGAAGTTGCTGCGCTTACCTGCCGATTACCGATAGCGAGCAGCACTCGGCCGGCGCCGCCCTCGGTGACCGTGGCGTGCAGCAGTTGGCCGTGGCAGCCGGGCCGGGTCGCGGCGGAATACCGGAGGTGGGTCCGGAGGTTTCCATGACAGCTCCCCTGGGGTCGGAACCTGGCACCTATACTGCAGGATTCAGCACCAGAAGGAAACGATGGAGCCTGCAGTTGCGCGTCACTGCGCTTCTCGCGGGGTTGGCAATACAACACCAGGCAGGCTATGACCGAAGCAAAGTCGAAAAGAACACTCTGGTACACACAGCGAGCGGGTGTGGTGCGTGGGCCGTACCCGGCGAAACAAGTCAGCCGTTACATTCTGCTGGGCCGTATCAGGGACACGGATGAACTGCGGCCTGAGGGTGGCGACTGGGAACGCGTTTGCGATTTCCCGGATCTGATCCCGGAAGTCATGAAACTGCCGCCGACGGAAGAAAACCGTCAAAAACTGCTCATTGCACGTATGCACGAAGACGAACGCCGGCCTGGCGACCGCCGTGACCGCGACGTGGATGCAGCGTCACAGGTGCAGGAACGCCGCAGCCGACCCGAGCGCAGGCGCGTCGAGGCGCCCGAACTGCTGCACCATCGACAACTCAAGTACCGGCTCGCGCACAACAAGCCAGGCGATGCAAAGCTGTACCGCTATCCACTTACCTTCGTCGCCCTGGTGCTGCTGGGTTTCTCGTTCAGTTACATGTTGAAGCAGGCGCAGCCGGAGGTCGTGCCGGCGGACTGTGCGGCGCCACCGCACCCGGGCGTGAACTGGAATAACTGCAATCTGTCGGGTCTGCGCTCGGAGCGGGCCGATCTGCTGGGTGCCCGTGTGCGCAACGCCAGGCTGGATGCCGCTCAATTGGCGAGCGCACGTCTGGCAGGCGCGGATCTGGAATACAGCAGCCTGAATTTGAGCAACCTGCGGGCGGCCGATCTGAGCCACGCCAATCTCAGGGGCGTGGCGCTGCGCGGCAGCGACCTGCGCAACGCAACACTGGTGGAGGCCAACCTGTCCTACGCCAATCTCAGCGGTGCAAGGCTGGAGGGTGCAGACTTCCGTGGTGCGATCCTCGATCACACCATCTGGACCGATCAACAGTCCTGCGCCGCCGGCTCGCTGGGGGAGTGCAAACGCGGGGCGGCGGACCAGGCCAGCACCACGGACTGACTGGTATCCTGCCCAGCAACGCCCGCAAGTCGGCGTTCCGACCTTCAGCCGGCATTCGCGGGCGCGCCGTGGTTGCTGTCGCCGCCAAAGCACTCCGTGGTGTAACGCCAGACCTGCATACTGTCTGACCAGTAGTCCGGCGCCAGACCGGCCTTGAGCTTGAGCTGTTGCAGAAACCGGTCGGGTTCCGGCAGCGATTCCCACACACTGGGAAGGAAGGTGCCGCGGCGCTGGCCGTCCTGCACGATCAGCCCGTCCCGGTGCGGTCGCAGCTGATTCAACAGGTCCTGTTCGGAATTGAAGGTCATCGGCAGCGGAACGCTCAGGACAGAGATATCCAGGGTCAGGTCGGGCAGTTCATGTGCTTGCAGCGGCGCGAAGCGTGGATCACGAAATGCGGCGGCGAAGGCATTCTCCGCTACATCGCGAATCAGCGGGCGAAACGCCTGCAGGCTGCCGATGCAGCCGCGCAGCTCGCCGCCCTTGTGCAAGGTCACGAAGCTGGCACCCGGTTCGCTCAGCGGCGCTGCCAGGCGTTCGGCGTCCACTTTCACGGTTGTTCCGGTTTCCAGACCGTGTCTGATCGAGCCCCAGGCGGTATCCAGCAGGATGGTGCGGTGTGTTTCGGCCAACGTCACGGCTTGGTTCGTAATCGGTTCAGCAAAAGGCGTAGGCGCCGTAGCCCACCCCCCGGTCCCGGCCTCCTGCCGTATCGCCGGAGTTGCGCTGGTCCAATGTCGTGGCATGCAGCTGGTGGTGGCGCGCGGCGAGCAGCAGGCCATTGACGGGGGTCCGGCCGCAGGCCTGCTGGTAATCGATCGCCTGGGGGTTGAGTTGTTCGATGGCGTGCGACGTAGCGCTGTCCAGGCGCCGTGCGGTTTCGTAGTCGTGGTAATGGCTGAGATCGGAACTGATCAACACCAGGGTTTCGGGTCCGCCCCACAGCAATTCGATCACTGCCGCTACAGCGCCCGGTTCTGCCTCCCCGACCACCAGCGGAATCAGGCCAAAATCCGTGTTGAGCACGGTCTGCAGGAATGGCAGCTGGACTTCCAGGCTGTGCTCCTCCCGGTGTGCCTGGTCCAGCACCCGTACCTGGGGCAGCTCGAGAATCGCGTTCATGGCCGTCTGGTCGATTCTGATCATGCCCAGTGGGGTGGCGAAATACTGGGCGCTGCTCGCGGCCAGGCCGCTGAAGGCCACTCGATGCGCCGGACCCAGCAACACAACTCGCTGTATTTGATCACGAATTGGTGTCAGTTGCAGGTAGGCGCTGGCAGCGACCGGCCCCGAATAGATGTAGCCCGCATGCGGCACGATCAGCGCTTTGGGCGCCGGGCCGATAGGCACATCCTGTGTCAGCAGTTTTGCCACCTGCTGCTGCAGCAGCAGCGGGTCATCGGGGTAAAACAAGCCGGCAACGGCGGGTTGGCGTATCTGTGGCACCCCTGGCTTCTCCCTCATACCCCGCGCTGCGAACGGATGTCACTACTAAATACGTTCAGCGGGTCTAAAATGCAAGTATGGAAGAGAAAACCGCGGGCGTTTGGGACGAGGCCTTTATTGTGCCGACCCGCTACTGGCACAAGCTGGATGACGGGCGGGTGCAGTGCGACCTGTGCCCGCGGCTATGCAAGCTGCGCGAGGGTCAGCGCGGCATGTGTTTCATCCGTGCCAACCACGGCGACCAGATTGTGCTGACCAGCTACGGGCGTTCCAGCGGTTTCTGTGTCGATCCGATTGAGAAAAAGCCGCTCAACCACTTCCTGCCGGGAACTGCCGTGTTGTCATTCGGTACCGCGGGCTGCAACCTGGCCTGTAAGTTCTGCCAGAACTGGGATATCAGCAAGTCACGGGAAATCGATACCCTGGGCGACCGCGCCGAGCCGGAAAAAATCGCCCGCGTCGCCAGCGAGCTGGGTTGTCACTCGGTTGCGTTCACCTATAACGACCCGGTGATATTCCACGAATACGCTATCGATATCGCCGCTGCCTGTCATGAGCGTGGTGTTCGCACCGTGGCGGTCACTGCGGGTTATATCCAGCCGGAACCGCGGGTGGAATTCTTTGCCGCTATGGATGCCGCCAACGTAGACCTGAAGGCCTTCACCGAACGGTTTTACTGGAAGATCACCGGCGGTCACCTGCAAAACGTACTGGAGACACTGGAGTACCTGAAAAAAGAGACCTCGGTCTGGTTCGAGCTGACGACCTTGTTGATCCCAGGGGAAAACGACAGCAGTGACGAGCTGGAGAAGATGACACGCTGGGTCGTCGAGACCCTGGGGCCCGATGTGCCCATGCATTTCACGGCGTTTCATCCCGACTGGAAAATGCTGGATACGCCGCCGACGCCCGCTGCCACCCTGACGCGGGCGCGCAGCGTCGCGATGCAGAACGGCGTGCGCTATGCCTATACCGGCAATGTCCATGACAGCGCCGGAGGCAGCACCTGGTGCCACAACTGCGGTGCGCTGCTGATCGAGCGGGATTGGTACCAGCTGGGGCAGTGGGGCCTCGATGCGCACGGCAAGTGTGCCAAGTGCGGTACCGCGCTGCCCGGTGTGTTCGAAGCAAAACCGGGCGACTGGGGTGCCAGGCGCCTGCCGGTGCGCATGACCGCCTATGCCGACTGACTCCGCAGCGGACGCCGCGCGTGCGGTCTGTCAGGTTTTAAACAGCACCAGTCCTGCCAGGGGCGGGAGGTCAAGCACAATGGATTGTGGCTGGTTCATCCAGGCGACCGGCTCGCTGCTGTGGTGGGCCTGTACGTGGAAGTCACTGCCGCTGTAATAGCTCGCATCGGAGTTGAGTTGCAGCTCGTAGGTCCCGGCAGCCGGTACACCGAGGCGGTAGCCATGGCGCGGTACCGGGGTGAAGTTCAGCACCACCAAGGCCGTCTGGCCCGAACCCTGGCGGCAATAGCTGAGCAGCGAGTGTTCTGCGTCGTGGCAGTCGATCCAGCGGAAGCCTTCGGCCTGGAAGTCGAACTGGTGCAGGGCGGGCTGCTGTCGGTACAGATGGTTGAGATCCTTCAGCAACTGGCGCAGGCCAGCGTGCCGCGCGTCCTCGAGCAGATGCCAGGGCAGCGCGGCGTCGTAATTCCATTCCGAGTACTGACCGAACTCACTGCCCATGAACAACAGCTTCTTGCCGGGGCAAGTGAACATGTAAGTGTAGAGCAGGCGCAGGTTGGCAAAGCGCTGCCAGCTGTCGCCGGGCATCTTGTCCAGCATCGAACCCTTGCCGTGCACCACTTCGTCGTGCGAGAACGGCAGTACAAAATTTTCATTGAAGGCATACAGCAGTCCGAAGGTGAGCTGATGGTGGTGATACCTGCGGTGCACCGGCTCGCGGCTCATGTACTGCAAGGTGTCGTGCATCCAGCCCATGTTCCATTTCATGCTGAATCCCAGTCCGCCGCCGTCGACTGGTCGGGTCACCTGCGGCCAGGAGGTTGATTCCTCGGCGATGATCATGCTGCCCGGCTGTTCGGCGTGTGTCACCTGGTTGAGATGGCGCAGGAAGGTAACAGCCTCGAGGTTCTCGCGGCCACCGTAGATGTTGGGGATCCAGTCACCGGGCTCGCGTGAATAGTCCAGGTACAGCATGGAGGCGACGGCATCGACCCGCAGGCCATCGATGTGCATTTCCTCCAGCCAGTAGATAGCGCTCGAGAGCAGAAAATTGCGCACTTCATTGCGGCCATAATTGAAGATCAGCGTGCCCCAGTCACGGTGCTCGCCGCGGCGCGGATCTTCGTGTTCGTAGAGCGGTGTGCCATCGAAATTCGCCAGCGCGAACTGGTCCTTGGGGAAATGCCCGGGCGCCCAGTCCAGGATGACGCCAATATCGTGGCGGTGGCAGTAATCGACCAGGTAGCGGAAGTCGTCGGGACTGCCGAAGCGACTGGTAGGTGCGAAATAACCGGTGGTCTGGTAACCCCATGAGCCGTCGAACGGGTGCTCAGTGGCTGGCAGCAGTTCGATATGCGTGAAGCCGAGCTCGCTGACATAACTCACCAGCCGTTCGGCCAGCTGGCGGTAATTCAGGAACTGGTTCTGCGCATCGCGTTGCCAGGAGCCCAGGTGCACCTCGTAGATCGACAGCGGGGCGTGCAGCCAGTTGCGTGACGCCCGCGCCCTCATCCACTCGTGGTCCTGCCACTGGTAGCTGCCGGCTTTGCACGTTATGGCCGCGGTCCCTGGGCGCAGTTCGTAAGTCTGGGCGTAGGGGTCGGTCTTAAGGTGGATGGTGCCGTGCTCGCGATTGCGAATCTCGAACTTGTAGAGCTCGTGGGCGCTCACGCCGGGGATGAACAGTTCCCAGATGCCGCTGCCGCCACGCGAGCGCATCGGGTGGCGGCGTCCGTCCCAGTGGTTCCAGTCGCCGACCACGCTGACGCGTTCCGCGCTCGGGGCCCACACGGCAAACCGCGTACCGGCGATGCCGTCGACTTCGCACAGGTGGGCGCCGAGCAAGCGGTAAGCGTGCAGGTGACGCCCTTCGCCAAACCAGTGCAGGTCCAGGTCGCCCAGCTGTGGGGCAAAGCAATAGGGGTCGTAAGCGACCCATTCGATACCGTCTCTGTCGGTCCAGGCGAGCTGATAGCGGTCCGGCACGCCGCTGGCGGTACCGCGCCACTCGAACAGATCGGTGTCGCCGAGGCGCGTCAAAGACTCACCGTTTTCCTCGATCCGTACTTCGCTGCAGTGGGGCAGAAAGGCGCGCACCACGTCCTGGTTGGCTTCCCGATGCTTGCCCAGCACCTGGAACGGGTCGTGATGCCGGGCCTCCAGAATGCGATAAACTGTTGCCGGTAGAGAGGCGGTTGCGGCGTTGGGGTCGGAGATCTGCGATGCCATAGAAACCGTGTCTCTGTTCATAAAAATGCTGACTTTCCTGAAGCTGTACAAATGGTACCATAGGCGGTCTCAGAATCAGGTCAATTGGGGGAACGGTATGAATTCCGGGCGTACACCGCGCTTTGTGAGTCGTCTGACGCGCGATACCTTGGCGCTGATCCTCGCCGGCGGGCGCGGATCACGGCTCCGACAGCTGACCTTGTGGCGCGCCAAACCCGCCGTTCCCTTTGGTGGCAAGTTCCGGATTATTGATTTTCCGCTGTCCAATTGCCTGAATTCCGGAATCCGCCGCGTCGGCGTGCTGACCCAGTACAAGGCGCATTCGCTGATCCAGCATATCCAGCGCGGCTGGAGTTTTCTGCGTGGTGAGTTCGGCGAGTTCGTCGAACTGCTGCCCGCGCAGCAGCGCATCGAATCTTCCTGGTACGCGGGCACCGCCGATGCTGTGTACCAGAATCTGGACATTATCCGCGCCCACGCTCCGGAGTATGTGCTGATCCTCGCCGGTGATCATATTTACAAGATGGACTACGGTCCGATGATCGCCGAGCACGTCGAGAACGGCGCCGATATGACTGTTGGCTGCCTGGAAGTGGATCTGGAAACCGCGCGCGCCTTCGGCGTTATGACCGCGTCCAGCGACGGGCGTGTCATCGAGTTCAACGAAAAGCCCGAAGCGCCGCAACCGATACCCGGACGTCCGGACAAGGCGCTGGCGTCGATGGGTATCTATGTTTTCAATACCGGCTTTTTGTTCGAGCAGCTGATCAAGGATGCCGACAGCAACTATTCGGGCCACGATTTCGGGCACGACATCATTCCCTCCATCATCCGCAACTACCGGGTGTTCACCTACCCGTTCCGCGATGTGCAGAGCGGCCGGCAGGCTTATTGGCGCGATGTGGGCACGGTGGACGCGTTCTGGGCGACCAATCTGGAGCTGATCGGCGTAACGCCGGAGCTCAATCTCTACGATCAGGACTGGCCGATCTGGACCTACCAGGAACAGATGCCGCCGGCGAAATTCGTCTTCGATGATGAAAAGCGGCGTGGCATGGCGGTGGATTCCATGGTATCGGGCGGCTGCCTGATCTCCGGCGCCGCGGTGCGCCACTCCCTGCTGTTCTCCAACGTAAAGGTCAATTCCTATTCGCTGCTGGAGCACGCCGTGGTACTGCCGGATGTCGACATCGGCCGTCACTGCCGCATTTCCAATGCGATCATCGACCGCGGCTGCGAGATTCCCGCCGGCACGGTGATTGGTGAAGACCCGAAAAAAGACGCCGAGCGTTTCCACGTGACGCCGGGCGGTGTGGTGCTGGTGATTCCCGAAATGCTGGGGCAGGAACTGCACCATGTCCGATGAAGCGGGCTTGCGGGTGGTGCTGTGCTGGCACATGCACCAGCCGCAATACTGCGATCTGATTAGCGGCGAGTACAAACTGCCATGGACGTATCTGCACGCAACCAAGGACTATGTGGACATGGCGGCGCACCTGGAGACGGTGCCGAACGCCAGGGCGGTGGTGAACTTCGCCCCCGTGCTGCTGGAACAGATCGACGACTATGCCGCCCAGGTGCGCGGCTATCTGCATGATCACAAGCCGATCCGCGATCCGCTGTTGGCGGCGCTGGTGGAGCCGGTGCTGCCGGCCCATCCCGAGCGGCGCCTGGAACTCATCAATAATTGCCTGCGCATCAACCGCGAGCGGGTAATCGACCGCTTCCCTGCCTACCAGCGCCTGGTGGAGCTGGCCGAGCCGTTTCGGGACAACTTCAACGATCTGATCTACATCAGCGACCAGTTTCTGTCGGACCTGGTGTTCTGGTATCACCTTGGCTGGATCGGGGAAACGGTGCGTCGAAATGACCTGAGGATGCAGCGCTGGCAGGAGCAGGGCAGCAACTTCGCGCTGCATGACCGACGGGAGTTGTTGGTGCTGATCGGCGAACTGCTGGCGGGGGTCATCGACCGTTACGCGCGGCTGGCGGATGCCGGCCGCATTGAGCTGTCGGTTTCGCCCTACGCCCACCCTATCATTCCGCTGATGCTGGATATGCAGAGCGCCCGCGAGGCCATGCCCGACGTCCAGCTGCCCGAGCTGGAGTTCTATCAGGGGGGAGAGGAAAGGGCCCGCTGGCACATTCGCGAGGGCCTGAGCATATTCGAGCGCTACTTCGGGCGCAAACCGGTCGGGTGCTGGCCCGCCGAGGGCAGTGTCAGCGCCGCAACGCTGGAGCTGCTCGGTGAGTACGGCTTCCGCTGGGCCGCGACCGGTGAGACCGTGTTGCACAACAGCCTGGCGGCCTCGGAGTCAGCGGCGACACCCGATGCCCTTTTCAAGGGCTACCGGGTCAACGACACCGGGCCGGTATGCTTTTTCCGCGACGATAATCTATCCGACGAAATCGGTTTCACCTACTCGGGCTGGCACGCCGACGATGCGGTTGCCAATTTTGTCCATCACCTGGAAAACATTGCCAGCAGCCACAGACGCCGCGACCTCGCCGTGGCCATCATTCTCGATGGTGAGAATGCCTGGGAGCACTATCCGGACAACGGCTACCATTTTCTGCGTACGCTGTATGAAAAGCTCGCCGCCCACCCGCGGCTCAAGCTGTCGACCTTTTCCCAATGTCTCGACCAGGGAGTGGAGGTGGCACCGCTGTCGACCCTGGTCAGTGGCTCATGGGTGTACGGCAGTTTCTCAACCTGGGTGGGCGATCGGGACAAGAACCGCGGCTGGGACATGCTCGGCGACGCCAAGCGTGCGTTTGACCGCGTGATTGCCGCGGGTACTCTGGACAGTGACCAGGTCGCCGCAGCGCAGCTGCAACTGTCGGTATGTGAGGGGTCTGACTGGTTCTGGTGGTTCGGTGATTACAATCCGGCCGACTCGGTGAGCGACTTCGAGTCCCTGTACCGCATGCACCTGGGCAATCTCTATGAGCTGCTGGGACTGGAACCACCGGAGTACCTGGCGCATACTTTCGCGCGCGGTTCCGGGCGCCCCGCCATGGGCGGGGTCATGAGGCACGGACAGGCGCGTGATTAGAACATAACAAATAGCGGAAATTCGTCATGGATGTGTTTGCGCGCCGGCGCGCCGGAGTACTGTTGCACCCGACATCGCTGCCAGGAAGTCTGGGTAACGGCGACCTGGGTCCGGATGCCTATCGTTTCGTCGACCTGCTGATCGACTGCCGAATCGGCCTGTGGCAAACGCTGCCGCTGGGGCCTACCCACGAGGATCTGTCACCTTATCAGTGCCTGTCGGTGCACGCCGGTGACTTCCGCCTGATCAGCCTGGAGCTGCTGGTCGAACGGGGCTGGCTGGATGACGCCGGCCTGGACCCGTCACAGGATCCGGATATGCAGCGCCGGCTGCGCTTGACCCTTGCCCACCAGGGCTTCCAGCAGCAGGCCAGCGCCGAGGAGCGCGAGTCCTTTGCCCGCTTTGCCTGCGAGCACGCGGGTTGGCTGGAGGATTTCGCCCTCTACCAGGCGCTGCGCGGCGAGCACCGCGGCAAGGCGTGGTACCAGTGGCCGCGGGCCATCTGCGACCGCCAGCCTGCCGCGCTGGCCCGCGAGCGCACGCGTCTGGCCCAGCAGATCGAACAGGTTCGCTTCGAGCAGTTCCTGTTCTACGGGCAGTGGAAACAGCTGCGCCGTTATGCCAACGAGCGCGGCGTGCTGCTGTTCGGCGATATTCCCATCTTCGTCGCTCACGACAGTGCCGATGTATGGGCGCATCGCGAATGGTTCTCGGTCGATACGCACGGTAAGTCGCAGGTGGTGGCTGGCGTGCCGCCCGATTATTTTTCCGCTACCGGACAACGCTGGGGAAACCCGCACTATCACTGGGACGCTCTGCAGCAGGATGGGTACCGCTGGTGGGTGGAGCGTATCCGCTCGCAGATGGAGATGTTCGATCTGGTCCGGATCGACCATTTCCGCGGCTTCGAGGCCTACTGGGAGATCGATGCGAAGGCCGAAACGGCAGTGGACGGACGCTGGGTCAAGGGGCCCGGTGACAGTTTTTTCCAGGCCTTGAAGGCCGAGCTCGGTGATCTGCCGCTGGTCGCGGAAGATCTCGGCGTGATCACGCCCGAGGTGACGGCCTTACGCCAGCGTTTCGGGCTGCCCGGGATGAAGATTCTCCAGTTCGCCTTCGACGGCTCACCCGAGAACCCCTACCTGCCCCACAACCACGAAACACTGAGCGTGGTTTACACCGGTACCCACGACAACAACACGACGCTGGGCTGGTACCAGGAACTGCCAGAGGATCAGCGCTGGCCGGTGCATCATTATCTGGGCGCAGACAGCGAACCCATGCCGTGGCTGTTGATACGCGCTGCGCTGGCTTCTGTGGCGCGGCTGGCGGTGATTCCGATGCAGGACCTGCTGGGCCTGGACGGCAGCCACCGCATGAACGTGCCGGGCGTGGCGGATGGTAACTGGCGCTGGCGTTTCAGCTGGGACCAGGTGCAAGAGGAACACCGGGTGCGACTCCGCGACTGGGTGCACCTGTACGGGCGTGCGCCGTAGCCCGCAACCGCGGCTCCAGGTTGGTATATCAGACGGGCTCGATCACAGCCAGATCATGCAACCGGTTTCGAAGCGGTGACTGAGCTGGTCATGATGCGGATACATGCGAATCTGGTAGTGCTGCAAGCCCGGCAACGGCGGATCCAGGTCTAGCACAAACAGGGTCTCGCCGCTGTCGAGTTCCGATCGGGCAGTGAAACCGAAGTAGTCGGTGGCTTGGAACTCTCGGTGTTCGTCCTCGCGGCCGATCACGCACTCCACCCGCACATCCCGGGGCGTCAGATCGCCCAGTTGTGCGGCTACCTCGATACGCACTTTATTGCCGGCACTGACAGCGGGCTGTGCCTTGTCGACGCGGCGCAGCGCCACCGAGGGCCATACCTGCGCGACCTTCTGCTTCCAGGCGGCAAGTTCCCTGGCGCCCTTGGAACGATTGGCCGCCAGGGCGCGCCCCTGGCGCGCGGCGGGCCCGTAAAACCCCTTGATGTAATCCATCACCATGCGCTGCGAGTTGTACTGCGGCAGTATGGATTTCATCGAAGCCTTGGACATGCGCACCCAGCCCTCCGAGAAACCGTGTCCGTTGCGGTCGTAGTAGAGCGGGATCACCTGGTGTTCGAGAATGTCGAGCAACTCGTTGGCTTCCTCCCGATTGCGGAAGGTGGCGTCATAGTGCTGGTCATGCGGCGTAATGGCCCAGCCGTTTTCGCCGTTATAGCCTTCACCCCACCAGCCGTCCAGCACGCTGAGGTTGATCACGCCGTTCAGGCCGGCTTTCTGCCCCGAGGTGCCGCTGGCTTCCATGGGGTACTCCGGGTTGTTGAGCCACACATCCACCCCTGATACCAGCTTGCGGCCCAGCGACAGGTCGTAGCCTTCTAGCAGCAGGATCTTGCCGACGAATTCCGGGCGGCGCGAAAAATCATGGATCACCTGGATCAACTGTTGACCGGGCAGGTCGCTGGGATGCGCCTTGCCGGCAAAGACCAGCAACACCGGTCGTTGCGGATCGTTCAACAGCCGCTCGAGGCGAGCGGGGTCGGAAAACAGCAGGGTGGCGCGTTTGTAGGTGGCAAAGCGCCGCGCGAAACCGATGGTCAGGATGTCGGCCTCATGGGGGCTCAGAAAACGAGTTATACGGTCGATCTGCGCTTCGCCGCAGCGGTTGCGCCGCAGCTGCAGCACCAGGCGACGGCGCACGTAGTTCAGGAGTTCGGATTTGAGCGACTGGCGCAGGCTCCAGAAGCTGTGGTCCGGAATCTCCTCGATACGTTCCCAGTATTCCTCGTTGATCAACTCGTTGCGCCATTCCATGCCGAAACGCATGTCGTACAGGTTGATCCACTCATGCGCCAGGAAAGTCTGCACATGCACGCCGTTGGTCACATGGCGCATCGGGTTCTCGTGGTCCGGAATCTGCGGCCACACGTAGCCTTCCATGCGCGATGCGACTTCGCCGTGTATGCGGCTCACGCCGTTGTGGAACCGTGATCCGCGCAGCGCCAGCACCGTCTGGTTGAAGCCGCCGGGATTGGCGTGGCTGGACCCCAGCGCGAGAAAATCGTTCATGGACACCTTGAGCTTTTCCACGTAGCTGGTGAAGTAGCTGTACACCAGGTCGTGCTCAAAAATGTCATGGCCGGCGGGCACTGGCGTGTGAGTGGTGAACACGGTCGCGCCGGCCACCTGTTCCAGGGCGCTGGAGAAATCGAGCCCGCTCGTCACCAGTTCCCGGCAGCGCTCCAGGATCTGGAACGCGGCGTGCCCCTCATTGATGTGCCAGACCGTGGGTTCCAGGCCCAGCCGCCGCAGGGCACGAACGCCGCCGATACCGAGCACCAGTTCCTGCTGTATGCGCGTATTGATGTCGCCACCGTAGAGCTGGTAGGTGATGGCGCGGTCGGTATCCTGGTTCTCCGGCAAATCGCTGTCCAGCAGGTACAGCCGGATGTGGCCGGCGCTGGCCTGCCAGATTCTCAGCTGCACCTCGCGTCCGGGAAAATCCACGCTGACGCGCAGCTCGGCGCCGTCCTTGCTGCACACGGCGGTCAGCGGCAGCTGGTCGAAATCCGTAGTGGTATAGTGGGCAACTTGACTGCCGTGCTCGTCGATGGTCTGGGTGAAATAACCCTGGCGGTACAGCATGCCCACCGCCACGAACGGAATGCTGAGATCGCTGGCGGCCTTGCAATGGTCGCCGGCCAGAATACCCAGACCGCCGGAATAAATCGGGAGGCTCTCATGCAGGCCGAATTCGGCGCAGAAGTAGGCTACCAGGTCGGCTCCGGGGTCCAGATGCTGGTCAATGTTCTTGCGCTGCTCGGTCTGCAGGTAGGTGTCATAGGTCGACAGCACGCGGTTGTAGGCTTCCACATAAATGCGGTCCTCGGCGGCCTCCTGCAGACGCTGCTGGGAAACCCGACGCAGAAACACCTTGGGGTTGTGCCCCGAACTCTCCCACAGCGGCGGATCGAGACGGAAGAACAACGAACGCACGGACCGGTCCCAACTGTACAGCAGGTCATTGGCGAGTTCTTCGAGCCGCGCAAGTTCCGGCGGAATCTGGGGTTGGACTTCCAGCGCAAAACGGGTTCCGGACATGCTGTCTCCAAATAAAAATTGTTTTCCAGGGCGCTCAGCCGGCGAACGCGTGGCTCGCACAACTCATACCAGCCGCGGCCGGATTCGGCATTATAGGTCAATCGGCTGTATGTCGATACGTGCAGCGGGCGCGCCCCCGAATGGGGCATAGCAGTCTGCCGCAGCCACGAAATCGGGCACTCACCACACTGCCGGCGTACGCACCCGGCGCGCTGCTGACTATACTGAAATTAAACGGTAACCAGGAGCCAGGTAGATGAAAGACCCGTTGCGTCATGACCCTGTTGACATGGTCGGCGAAGCCTACGAACGCATGCTGGAGCGCGCCATGGCAGATTTCCGCACGGCGGGAGAGAAGACCGCTCCCGCGTTGCACAGTCTGATCGATACGGCACGCGACAAGGCGATCGAACTCGAAGAGCTGTCACGCGAAGAGGCGGAGCGGATCGCGGCTTACCTGAAGCGGGATCTGACCGACGCCGGAGAGTTTCTGGCCGATACCGGCGAGGAGCTCAAGGAGTGGCTCGGCTTTGAAACCCGCCTGATCGAGAATCAGCTGCTGGACCTGTTCATGCGTGCCGCCGACAAGACCACCGTCGAGTTGCTGGATATCAAGGAAAAAGCCCGGCAGGCTTCCAGCTACCACGCGGGTGAGGTAACCGGGCCCGGAACCCTGCAGTGCGATGCCTGCGGGGCGAAACAGCACTTCCACAAGCCGCGTCGGATATCCCCCTGCCCGGACTGTCACGCGACGGTGTTTCACCGCGCCGGGCGCTAACTATCCGGTGCAATCAGGGTTCGGAACAGGGGGTTCGGGTGGTGCCGAGGGCGAGACTCGAACTCGCACTCCCGTGAAGGAACCTGATTTTGAGTCAGGCGCGTCTACCAGTTCCGCCACCCCGGCA
>WOR8_10003973_pt1 | contig 14404 bp, 13 predicted proteins | sample DeeMarSeWOR38_10_FD_19890 | JGI IMG/M metagenome (IMG submission 19890) | reverse complement strand
CATCCGTCAGGTTGCTTCAATTGCCACGCCCGGCCCCAACCGGGTTCGCCTCCGGCGGCGCAGGACTCCGCTCAGTCGGCAGGTCCCGCGCCCGGGCGGACGACCAGCGCAGGGTCGCGATCGTGCGCCCCCGCCAGAATTACCCCGAGAGCGACGAAAAGCAGTCCTATGCCCGAAGATGTCCTCTGCCACAGAATCTTCATTCGTATCCCGTCCCCTTCCTGTCCGGCCCGAGAACCGTTCCCTCGGCACCGACTGCGTCGTTCAAGCCGTCCGACCGCTCGAACAGCTCTCCGATCAGGTCCAGCAGCGCTGCTACCTCGATCGGCTTGGCGAAGGTGGCGACGGCGTCGGTGTTGCTGATCGCGTCTCTCGTCGCCGCATCGTCATGTGCCGTGACGTAGATCACCGGAAACGACCAGCCCTCGAGCCGCAGTCGGCTGTGCAGCTCGGGCCCGCTCAGGCCCGGCAGTGATACGTCGAGCAGGATGCACCCCGGCTGGTCCTGCGACGGCGGCGGATCGGCCAGGAATTCCTCGGCGGAGCCGAATGTCTCCGCACCATAACCGACGGCCCTTGCCAGTCTGGCCAGCGCTCTTCGAACCGCGGGATCATCGTCGACGACGAAGAGCGTCCGGCCTCGCTGCGCATCTTCGTCGTTCAACAGATTCCCCCCCTGCGTCAGTCCCGGATCGGCCCGGTCCGATGACCGGTTGCACGAAGGTAAGGTGCAGGAGTGCGGCGTCCGGCGTCATTGGACTTTGGTCCTAGCCGTGAGGTCCGTTCCCTGCCGTGGCCGGGAACGGGCGAGAGGATCCTGCGATGAGCGATACCACACCGGTCAGGCCGGCGGCGCTCCGATCCCGAGGCGCTCGGCAAGACGGGCCAGGTCGGCCAGGGAGGCGGTCTGCATTTTTTCCATCACCCGTCCCCGGTGCACCTTTACCGTCTTTTCGGATACACCGAGCTCGTGCGCGATCTGCTTGTTCAGGCGCCCCTGCACGACACGCTCGAACACTTCTCGCTCGCGCGGGGTCAACGTCGCGACGCGGTGCTCGATCGCGGCCATCTCCTCCATCTCGCGCCGACGCACGCGATCGGTCTCGATCGCGATCCGAACGGCCTTGACGAGCTCCTCCGGATCCGCGGGCTTCTGCAGGAAGTCCGTCGCACCGGCCTTCATCGCAGCCACGCTCTCGGGCACGGTGCCTCGCCCGGTCAGGAATATGATCGGGCGGGCCGTGCCACCGCGCAGCAGCCGCTCCTGCAGTTCGAGGCCGTCGATCCCCGGCATCCGAAGGTCCAGCAACAGACAGCCGAGCGCGTCCGGATCAATCTGCTCCAGGTAGTCGGTCGCGGACGCGAACGTCTGCACCTCGAAGCCGGATGACTGCAGCAACCTCGCCACCGACGACCGCACGGAATGATCGTCGTCGACGACATAGACGATGGAACGGGACGAGTCGGTCATCCGGGAGGTGCTCCCGTCGTCGCCCCGGCTGCCATCGCGGTCCGGGGCGCCGGATCCGGCTCGCTCGCCTTCTCCCCTGCCGCCGGCAGCCCGAGGCGGAATTCCGCTCCTCCGTCCGGATGATCGACCGCCGCTACGCTGCCGCCGTGTGCCTGAGCGAGCGTCCGGCAGATCGCCAGTCCGACGCCCATCCCGTTCGACTTCGTCGTCACGAAGGCCTCGAACAGGCCGTCCGCACCCTCGCTCGGCAGCCCGGGACCGGTGTCCCGGATCGTGACCTCGACGCCCGGTCCGGCGAACCGCGTTCGTACTATGAGACGCCGCTCCTCTACCTGTCCTCGCATCGCATCCAGAGCGTTCATGATCAGATTGACGAGAATCTGCTGAAGCTGGACCCGGTTCCCTTCCACGCTGGGAAGCTCTCGGGCGAGATCGAGCCCGACGTCGACACCTGCCTCGCGGATCTCCGAACCAAGCAGAAGCAGCACGTCGCGCACCAGCTGGTTCACCCGCAGCCGCTCCGTATCGACGCTACCCCGGCGCAGAAACTCCCGCAGTTCCTGGATCACGTCCGATGCCCGCTTCCCTTCGGTGATGATCTCGTTCAGCGCTTCCCGCACGACGTCCCTGCCGATATCCGGATTGGACAGGAGTCGGTCGCTGGCCGCGGCATTGCTGACGATCGCCATCAGCGGCTGGTTCAGTTCGTGCGCCAGCGAGGTCGCGAGCTCGCCGGCCGTGGCGATGCGGGAGACATGCTCCAGTTCCCGCTGCTGGAATCGGACCTTTTCCTCGGCGCGCTGGCGCTCCCGGATCGCGAGTTCGAGCTCCCGGGTGCGCCGTTCCGCGTTACGCACGCGCCTCACCAGACCCAGCCCGATCATCGCGGCCAGCAGCAGTCCGCCGCCCCAGCGGAACCAGTCAGTCTCCCACCAGACCGGCAGAATCCTGAATTCGATCGCCGCGGGCTGCGAGCTCCAGACTCCGTCTTCGTTCCTTGCCTCGAGTTCGAACCGATAGGTTCCGGCCGGGACTCTGGGATACCGTGCGATACCCGGACGTCCGGAATAGACCCAGTCGTCGTCCTGCCCTTCCAGTCGATACCTGTACAGCGCCCCACCCGGCGTTGTCGCACTCGAGGAAGCAAAACGGATTCCGACCTCGCTGGCTCCGCCCCCCACGACGATCGGCGTGGCTCCCGTCCAGGGCTCGCCCTTGAACCTGATCCCCTCGATCTCTGGCACGGGCACGACCGTGTCCCAGGGAAAGCCGTTGGTGTCGATTGCCACGAGGCCGTCGATCGTCGCGAACCAGGCGACCCCATCAGAACCGAGCCAGCCAGAGGGGCTGCCGCCGTTCCCTTCCGGAACACCGTCTTCCGCACCGAAGGTGACGGCATCGATTCGGACCCGCTCTCCCGTCAGGACGGAATCGAGCACGGCCCGGCCGACGACCGCAACGCCACGGTTCCCCAGCAGCCAGAACCTGTCCCGGTCGTCTTCGAGCAGGGCCGACACCGAATTTTCCGGCAGCCCGTCGTCTGTCGTCAGCCGATCGAACGCGGTCCCGTCCGCCGTGCAGCGGGCGATTCCGCCGCCGTAGGATCCGACCCAGATCTGCTGCCTGCGATCCCGGTGGATGAACCGGATCGCGCCGGGGGGGACGCCATCCTCGGGACCGAGGACCCGGGGTTCTCCAATTTCCCTTCCCCGCAGCGGAACGTTGGCGACCGTACCCGATTGCCCGACCCACAATGCGCCCCCGGAATCGAATGCGAGGGAGTTGATCGGCTCGGCCGGAAGCCCGAATCCCGGTTGGTAGACCACGACTCCCGAATCGCTCACGACGCCGAGCCCGCCGAGATCGTATCCGAACCAGATCGAGCCTTCGGTTCCGGCTGCGAGGGCCGTCACCCGGGATTGCGGATCGAGGCCCTGGTCAGCGCTCCACGAACGCACCGTTCCGTCCTCGCCCTCCGCAACGCGAACGATACTGCCGGAAAACGCGGCCCAGAGGTTGCCCTCTTCATCCCTGGTGAACGCGGTGGGGCACCTGCCGAATCGGTCGAGCGGTTGGCGACGGACCCGCGTCGAGCCACCCACGGAGACGTGCGCGATCCCATCGCAGTTCCCTGCGACCCATGCGCCGCCGTTGCCATCGGCGACCACGTGATTCACTTCGCGGCCGAAGAGTCCGCCCGCTTCCGTGAGGTGCCAGATTCGCCGCGGGGCGAGACGGACGAGGCCCGCCCCCCTCGTGCCGATCCAGGTGCTTCCGCCCTGGTCGCGGATGATCGCGGAGATCGCCCTGCGGTCCGGCAAGGGCCGGGAGTACATCACGGTCGCGCGGGGGGCTTCGGGATCCACGTGGAGGTGCCAGATCCGGGACTCGTCGCCGATCCAGATCTCGTTTGCCTCGCCGTTCCCGATCGCCGATATGCGACCGATTCCCCGGGTGGGGCCGACCAGGTCGGCCGGTACGACCCGGTTCTCGACGGAATCGAGTGTCGCCAGACCATCGGGCGTGCCGAGCCAGAGCCGTCCGGATGGATCCCGGTGTATCGTGGCGACCCCCGGAGCACGGACCGAAGCGTGCCGACCCACGGGCCGGAACCGGTTCCCATCCAGCCATGCGAGTCCGGCTTCGGTGGCCACCCAGACGCGGCCACCCGGACCCAGTTCGATGGAGTTGATGTTTCCAGGCAGGTCCTGCTGCCAGCTGTACGTGGTCCACGCCCCTTCGGCATACCGGTGCAGCTCCATCCGGGTAGCGAGCAGCAGCGTTCCATCCGGTTCGATACGAAGGGCGTTCCTGAGCGGTCCGAATCGGGTGGGGAGCGACACCTGTTCCACCACGCTGTCGCTCACCAGGCGAAGGATCCGGCCCGGCAGCGTCGCCACCCAGATTCCGCCTTCGGGAGACTCTGCCAGGGACATGATCTGGTTCGACCCGAGCTCGGGCAGGCGGGCCACATCGAGGACGTCGAAGCTACCGCCGTCGAACCGTACCAGTCCTCCGAACGTCGCGAGCCAGAGTCTTCCGTCGCGCGTCTGCAGGAGGTCGTTGACCGAGTTCTGCGGCAGGCCATCGGTGGTTGTCCACTGCTTGAACAGGAAGCCGTGACCCTGTGGCGCCGCCTCCTCCACGGTCTCCGCGAACTGCGCTCCCAGCGGCGAGGCCGCGGCTGCAGTCGCCCCGAGCGCTGCCATAATGCAGGCGACATACCGCCGCATTGGTTCCATCGCTGAGACTCGCGCACCCTCCGCCGAAATCCTTGCCGCCGTCGGCTTTCACCGGGATCGACAGTCAGTATGGCCCGATTCCGGACGTTTGTCGAGAATTGTTCTCGTCTGGGCTGGACGTTTCCCGTGCAGCGCGGCATGTTCCCGCGCCCGAATGATCCCGGATTCACTCGAGACGCCGTGAGCACGCTTGCCCCGTTCCTACAGATCCATTCTGCTGTTCTGGCTGCCGCTCGCCGCGACCTGGTTGATGATGGCTGCGGAAGGTCCGTTTCTGGCGGCCGTCATCGCCCGCCTGGCGGACCCGAAGTTCAACCTTGCCGCATTCGGGGTCGCGTTCGCGATCGGAATTCTGGTCGAAGCTCCGGTGATCATGCTCATGAGCGCGGCGACCGCGCTCGTGAAGGACCGGCGGAGCTACCGTCGACTCCGCAACTTCGGCATGGCGCTGGGGGTGCTCGGGACCGCTCTGCTGGGCCTGTTCCTCGTTCCCCCGGTGTTCCGCTTCCTGATGTACGATCTGCTGGCCCTGTCGGGCGAGGTCGTCGAGCTGACCCGCGGCGCGCTGTGGCTGCTGCTCCCGTGGCCGGGAACGATCGGATACCGCCGTTTTGTACAGGGCGTGTTGATTCGTTCGGGTCGAACGCGACTCGTGGCGGTGGGAACCGTCCTTCGTCTGCTGGCGATGGCCGCGGCGGCGCTCTCGCTCTACAGGTTCACGAATATGCCCGGCGCGTGGGTGGGCGCGGCGTCATTGTCAGTCGGCGTGAGCTGCGAAGCCGTGGCCGCCCGCTGGATGGCAAGGCGGACGATTGGCGACCTGCTGGCCAGTGGCGACGCGGGCAGCGACCTCTCCTATTCGCGAATCGCGGAGTTCTACCTGCCTCTCGCCCTGACGTCGTTCATCGGGCTCGCGGTACAGCCGATGCTTACTTTTTTCATGGGACGGGCCCCGCTGCCGCTGGAATCGCTGGCGGTGTTCCCGGTCGTAAATGCGCTGTCCTTCATCTTCCGATCGCTGGGCCTGAGCTACCAGGACGCGGCAATCGCGTTGATGGGAGAGCGGCACCAGCACTTCCCGGAGCTCGCGCGATTCGGCCTCGGGCTCGGGATCGCGGCTTCGGTCGGACTTGCGCTGATCGCCTTCACCCCGCTGGCGTCGGTATGGTTCGGAACGATCTCCGGCCTGACTCCCGAACTCACGGCTCTCGCTCTGACGCCGACCCGGGTTCTCGTGCCGCTGCCGGCGATCTCCGTGCTGCTCTCGTTTCAGCGCGCCATCCTCATGCAGGGCCGGAGGACGAAGCCGATCACCGTGGCCACCGCGATCGAAGTCGCGGCGATCGCGCTGCTGTTCCTGATCGGATCCCGGGGATTCGGGCTGATCGGGGTGACGGCCGCATTCGCGTCGTTCGTGGGCGGCAGACTGGCATCGAATGTCTACCTCGCGCCGGCAAGTCTCGGAGTTCTGAGAGCTTCCCGGGAACGTGGCCTTTGACCGGGCGTAGAACCCTGAGGTAAACTGCAGTCCACGACGAAGCGCCGGGCCATGCCCTCAAAGAACGAGCGTACATGACAGAAGTAGCTCTCCCCACGATCATCCAAGGTGGGATGGGTGTCGGCATATCCGGCTGGATGCTGGCACAGGCGGTATCCCGGGCAGGGCATCTGGGCGTGGTGTCGGGCACCGTCGTCGACCATGTAATGGTGCGGAGGCTGGCGGACGGCGATGAAGGGGGACACGTGCGGCGGGCGATGGAGGCCTTCCCCTTCCCCGATGTCGTAGCCCAGGTTCTCGAGCGCTATTTCAAGCCCGGCGGGCGCGAGGAGGGTGAGCCCTACCCCAGTCTGCCGATGTTCCGTCAGACCGTGAAGAAGGCCCGACTCCAGCTGACGGTCCTGGCCAATTTCGTCGAAGTCCATCTCGCCAGGGAGGGCCACGGGGGACAGGTCGGCATCAACCTGTTGACGAAGGTTCAGATGCCGAACCTGGCTTCGCTGTACGGCGCGATGCTGGCCAACGTGGATTACGTGCTGATGGGGGCCGGCATCCCGCGCGAGATTCCCGGGGTCCTGGACAGCTTCTCGAGGAACGAGAAGGCCTCGATTCGGTTCGACGTCGACGAGCCGGGGGGATTCGACTGCGAGTATCTGGAATTCGATCCCAACGAGCAGTTCGACGGTCCTCTTCCGACCATGAACCGTCCGAAGTTCCTGGCGATCGTCGCATCCAACTCCCTGGCGACCATGCTGCTCCGAAAGTCCACGGGGAAGGTGGACGGTTTCGTCATCGAGGCCCCGTCCGCGGGGGGGCACAATGCCCCGCCCCGCGGCGATCGGCGCTACGACGAGCGGGGGGAGCTGATCTACGGACCTCGGGATGACGTGGACCTGGAGAAGTTCGCCCGCCTCGGTGTTCCCTTCTGGCTGGCGGGCGGTGCCGGCCGAAAGGGCCGTCTGAAGGAAGCGATCGAGGCCGGCGCGAACGGAATTCAGGTCGGTACGCTGTTCGCGTATTGCGACGAATCGGGGCTCAGCGAGCCGCCGAAGCGGAGGGTGATCCGGCAGTCGCTCGAAGGAACCGTACGGGTGCGAACCGACGACCGGGCCTCGCCGACAGGTTTCCCGTTCAAGGTCGTTCAGCTTGAGGAGAGTCTCTCGGACGAGGAGCTGTACGCCGAGCGTCAGCGGGTATGCGATCTCGGCTACCTGCGCACGGCGTTCCGGAACGACAAGGGCCGGATCGACTACAAGTGCCCGGCGGAGCCGGTGGAAACGTACGTCAAGAAAGGCGGGCGGCTGTCCGACACGGAGGGCCGAAAGTGCCTGTGCAACAGTCTGATGTCGAACCTGAACCGCGGACAGATCCGAAGCTCGGGAGCGCTGGAGGGCCCGTTGCTGACGAGCGGTGACGACCTCGAAGTCCTCGGCAACTTCCTGAACGGCCGGCTCAGTTATACGGCGGCCGATGTGCTGGACTACCTGCTTTCCTGACCGTCTTCTGCCGAACGGGCGAGATCCGATGCGCGGGCCGTTACCGCGGCGAGCACTGATGCCGCCCGAGCCCGCAGCGCCCGGGCGCGATTTCGCCAGATGGCCCACCCGGTGACGGTACCTGCGGTCACCGCGGTTGCCATGATCCCGACTCCGACAACGGCGGAACCCGGATCGACGATCGCTCCCGTGATCCCTCCCAGAGCCAGCGCACCCCCGATGGACGCCACGTAGCACAAGCCTTTGACGGCGGAAGCATCGGCCCGCAGCCGCACCGACGTCGTCTCCTCCCCCGGACTTACGGTCACCTGCAGGCGATCGGTGCCGCGCGCCTCCTCCCAGTCGAGCGCTCCGAAGGTGGAGCTTCGCACTCCCGGTGCCCCCGCGGCGTCGCCGATCGTCTCCGCGAGCATTCCGTAGTCCGCGGCCGATACGACTCCCGGAATCCTGCGGAGCAGATCGATGCGGCCCGTATCCCCCCCACGGCCCCGGGATCGATCCAGTGCCACGTGCACGGCCGCTTCCCGGATTGCCGTGACATCCAGCTCCGCTTCACGCGCGATCGCCTCGATCTCCGCGAGGGTGAATCCTCCGGCGGCACCGCCGGCCGGGAGCGATCGACGGTCCTCCGAACCCTGCGATTGGCTCGCGGCTCGCTCGAGGATCCGGGCCAGCTCCCGTTCCGTGTATCGGTCCCCGGGAGTGCTCATCGCCGAATCAGCCCGCCGTGCCGTCCCGGACCAGCCGCACCAGCTCCGTGGGAGACCGGACGAAGTAGTCGGGCGCCACCGGCCAGTGCGAGCCTGCCGGCTCGCCGAACAGCACGCCGACGCTCACGATCTCGAGGATCCGTCCGTTCAGCAGCAGCCTCGCGTCCATGGCGGCCATGACATCCGTGACGTGATCGCCGACGAAGTAGATCCGCGCGCCGTCGTCGAGACCGAGCGACTCGATGCACCGGAGCAGCCCGCCGCCTGCCGGCTTCTGGTCCGGCCGGTCGAGTTCCCCGTGTCCGAAAACCGCCACGAACTTCTCCAGCAGTCCGGCTCGAGCCAGGGCCTGCCGGATTACGACACTGTCGTTCTGAGACAGGATCGCGTGAGGAACCGCGGCCAATGCCTCCAGTGCCCCGGCAATCCCTTCGAACGGGACCTGCGGAGTCGGGTCTGCCAGCTGGAGCTCCGGCCACAATGCGCCGGCCCGCATCACATCGTCACCCGTGAGACCGAATTCCCGGTGATAGAAGTCCCGCCAGTTGCCGGACCGGGCGACGGCCTCCTCGTAGGCCCGGGTCGACTCGAGGGCGGGGAAATCCGTATACTCCCGTCCCGTGATCCGTTGCAGGATCTCTCGATTCACGCTCAGGTTCTTCGGGTGCGAGTCCACCAGCGTTCCGTCGAAGTCCCAGATCACGGCCAGCTTTCCGCCCACGATGTTCTTGGTCACGATCGTCCGTTTCTCGCCGATTTGCTCTTCACGTTCCCCGGCCGACGCCGGGAGCGAGGATAGTCCCGCCGGCGAGCGAACGGCAACTGCTCGGCCGCTCGCTCATGCTCCGCAGCGGGTCTGCAGCGTCGGTCCCCGACCGAATTCGATGTACGTTTTCCGGTAGACGCCTGTCCCCGCGCGATTCATCTTGCGAACATGAACGGACATGAGCTTCCTCACCGTGCGACGATGGTCGCCGCGTATCTCGCCGGGAACCCGGCCTATGACGGGATTTTCTGGACCGCCGTCCGGACGACCGGGATCTTCTGTCGCCCCGGATGTCCGGCCCGGAAGCCGAGACCGGAGAACGTGGAGTTCTACGATTCGACCCGGGCGGCCCTGGAAGCGGGATACCGACCGTGCCGGCGCTGTCGTCCGCTCGAGCCTGCCGGTTCCGAGCCCGACTGGCTCCGCCCGCTGATTCGAGCACTCGAGGACGATCCGTCCCGGAAGTGGACGGACCGGGATCTGCGCGATCGAGGCCTGGCGCCGGAGCGCGTCAGGCGCTGGTTCCAGCAGAATCACGGCATGACGTTTCACGCCTACAGCCGGGCCCGCCGGCTCGGTGAGGCGATCGGCAGCATTCGACAGGGGGAAGAGGTGTCGCGATCGGCGTTCGCCCAGGGGTACGAGTCGCTGAGCGGATTCCAGGAAGCGTTCCGCAAGCTGCTGGGCGAGCCGCCGACCTCGGTTTCGGCCGATCGGGTCGTCCGGGTCACTCGCGTGCTCACGCCGCTCGGGCCGATGCTCGTCGGTGGCACCGATGATGCCGTCTGCCTGCTCGAGTTCATCGATCGGCGTATGCTGGAATCCCAGCTCGTGCGCGTGCGCCGCCGGCTGAATTGTGCACTTCTGCCGGGGTCCAACCACGTGACCGCGGAGATGAAGCGGGAGCTCGGTGCATACTTCGACCGGCGACTGACCCGATTCGACGTGCCTCTGAATGCGCCGGGCACCGAGTTTCAGCGTCAGGTATGGCAGTCGCTGCGTGAGATCCCATACGGCACCACTGTGTCGTACGGCGAGATCGCTCGACGGATCGGTCGCCCCACGGCGGTTCGGGCCGTCGCGCGGGCCAACGGCGACAACCGGATCGCGATCGTCATTCCCTGCCACCGGGTGATCGGGTCGGATGGCACGCTCACCGGCTACGGCGGAGGGCTGTGGCGGAAGAAACGGCTGCTCGAGCTGGAGGCGGGCCAGACGGACGCCTTCGTCTCGTAGCCTCATTTCCCGGTCGAACCCTCGGCCCGCGAATCGGTCCGGGCGCGCTCTGCACCGACCGGCGGCCGGGGTCACAGCTCGAACAGCTCGCCTTCCTTCGCCACCTGGAAGCCGCCGGTCTCGATCTTCAGCCGCTCCTCCCCTTCCCGCAGCGCCGGATTCGTATGGTTGAGGTGAATGAAGCGGATCTTGTTCCGTTCCGCCGACGGCAGGGACGAAAAGCGTTCCATGCTCTGCGCGATGAACGGGTGGGGAAAACCCGACATGTCTCGGCCCGCGATCTCGCCGTTCGCGTAGAAGGTGGCATCGATGTACGCCACGTCCACCGAAGCGATCAGGTCTTCGATCCGCGAGCCTGCCTCGTCCATCTCCTGCCAGCTGTCGACATCGGGAAGGAACAGTGCGGACCGGTTCGGACCTTCGATCCGGTAGCCGACGACCTCGGCATACTCCTGTCTGTGCGGAACGGAAAACGGCGTCACCCGAAGCCCGTCGCCCAGTTCGACGGCCGACCTGGCTGCCAGAGCGCGCAGTTCGATGTTCCCGTACCGCATTAGCTGGCTCCAGGGGCCGTTCCGTTCCAGGAAGTCCGCCATTCTCGGCATGGCGTAGACGGGCACGCCCGAAGCTCCCAGCGACTCGTGGCCGAGGAAGATCAGCCCGGTGTAGTGCCCGATGTGTGCATGCGTCAGGAAGATCCCGTCGAGTCCGGGCACGGACTCGGACGGCGCGACCCGATTCAGTCTGTGCAGCTGTTCCCGGAAATCGGGTGTCGCCTCGAACATCCAGCGCCGGCCGGTGGCCGGATCGACCAGGCCGAGGCTGACGACGAGCCGGCGCAGTCCGGGATTCGTCCATGCCGGGTCATCGCGCGAGCCTGCCTGGGGTACGCCCCCATCCTGCGCAATTCCGAGCACCACGAGATAGGGCGCCCGGACCGGAGACGACTCGCGCGACGCCCGGTCGGCAGGCAGAATCGCCAGCAGCGCCAGCATGGCGGCCAGGAACGGTGGCGCCGGATTCCGCTCACCCCACACGGAACACCTGCCCGGTTCGGGCGCCTTCGACGCTCCTCGAATACGCCAGTGCAGCCCGCCGGGCCGACACCGGTTCGAATCCGCGGAACCACGACCCGTACTGATCCATGGCTTCCCGAATGACTCCGGGACTGACGGCGTTGATCCGCTGGCCCGCCGGCATCTCGATCGACGCAGCGAGCACGAACGCGTTGATTCCTCCGTTCACCATCGAGGCGGCCGTGCCCCCGATGATCGGCTCACGGTCCAGGACTCCGCTGGTCAGCGTGAACGAACCGCGCTCCGACACGTGTTCCCGACCGATCAGGACCAGGTTGACCTGGCCCATGAGCTTGTTCCGCAGGCTCATCACATAGTCGGCGGCTTCCAGTTCCTCGAAAGGCCCGAACCTGACGCCTCCGGTCGCGGAGACCACGGCATCCACGACCTGCAACTCCGCAAAGGCCGATCGAATCGACGCACTATCGTAGATGTCCAGTCGCACGTCGCCGGAGTGGCGCCCCCCCGTGATCACCTCGTGGCGGGGCTCGAGCTCGGCCGTGACCGCCCGTCCGATCGTGCCTGAGGCACCGATGACGAATACTCTCACACTATCACCCGGAATTGGAGGAGTCGGAGGCCGCCAGGATATCGGCGACGATTCGAGCGTGGTGGGCGTCGTGTATTTCGAGGAACTTCAACGTCCGATCACGATTCATCGGTCCGAACGCGAAGTGCTCGAACCACGCGTCCGAAGGTGCCTGTCTCGCCAGTTCCCGCTGCCGGTCCGCCTCGTCAAGCACCAGCAGAAGCTCCGTAGCGGGCATGTCGTCTCTCGGCAGTACCGCGTCGGGAGAGGTGCCTCGTCCTCTCGGAATCCGGCCCGTCAGGAAGATCAGCTCGCGGACCGGCGAGAACTTTCTCGCGGGGACCGGCGGCCGCGAGGCGCATAAGGAACGGCAGACCGCGATGGTAGAAAGGCAGCAGTGGTGGACGTGCATGCCCACCGACCAGGCCGAAACACCGGGAGCGCGCGTTGCCGCACTCGCCGCCGCGTCCCGGAGTGCGGCCGTACCGGCCCGGCGCCCGCCGGAAATCTCCGGACTCCCCTTCATTCTACTCACTGCGTCTCCATCCAGCTTGAAGGCCATCGACTTTCGCTCGCCGAGTCGGAGTATCGCATCGTCCGGGGCATTCACGGAACCTTCCGGATCGAGTATCCTGCCGGGACACCCAACCGAAACAACCGGGAGAACGATGATGAACGACCGCGAGCCCACGATCGACACGAAGCTCATTCACGCGGGTGAGATCCGGCCCGGCATCGAGGGAGCGGTGGTGCTCCCGATATTTCAATCCGTGAATTTCGAGTCGATGGAAGGCGAGGAGTATCACGACATCAAGTACATGCGGCTGAGCAACTCACCGAATCACACGGTACTCGGCGCGAAGCTGGCCGCGCTGGAGTCGGCCGAGGCGGCCGTGGTCTCGAGCAGCGGCATGGCGTCGATCACGACGATCTTCCATTCCCTGCTCTCGGCGGGCGACCACGTGATCTTCCAGGACTGTCTCTACGGGGGGACCTACGACTACGCGCAGCGGGAGTTCGGGCGGCATGGCCTGAGCTGCGACTTCGTGAATGGCGATGACCCGGGCGGGTGGGCCCGGTCCCTCAGGCCGGAGACGAAGATGATCTACTTCGAGACGATCACCAATCCGCTCGTCCAGGTCGCCGACCTCGAAGCCGTGGTGGCTTTCGCCCGGGAGCACGGTCTCATCTCGGTCATCGACAACACCTTCGCGAGTCCGATCAACTTCAGGCCGGCCGAAATCGGGTTCGACCTGTCCCTGCACAGCGGGACCAAATACCTGAATGGCCACTCGGACATCGTGTGCGGAGTCGTGATCGGAAGGAGAGATCTGGTGGCGAAGGTCAAGAAGATGATGAACTACCTGGGGGGCTCGCTGGATGCCCACGCCTGCTTCCTGCTGCACCGGGGACTCAAGACGCTGGCGGTGCGGGTGCGGCAGCAGAACGTCAGTGCGCTCGCCCTGGCCGGGATCCTGGAGGAACACCCGGCGGTGACCCGCGTCAATTATCCCGGGCTCGCCTCCAATTCCGGGCATGAGCGGGCGCGGAGACTGTTCGACGGCTTCGGAGGTATGCTGAGTTTCGAGTTGGCGGACGGCGCTCGTGCGGCGGGGCGTCTGGAATCGGAGCTGCGCATTCCCGTCATCGCGCCCAGCCTCGGAGGCGTGGAGTCGCTCGTCACCCGGCCGGCCGCCACCTCGCACGCCGGATTGACCCCGCAGGAGCGCTCGGCGGTGGGAGTGTCCGACGGACTGATCCGGCTCTCCGTGGGCATCGAGGGCACGGACGACCTTGTCGATGACTTCCGGCGGGCTCTCAGCCGGATCTGACGTCGTTCAGCTGTCGGAGTCCAGGAACGTCACGATCCCGCTCTCGAGGGAATACTCCGCACCGACGACCTGCAGCCCGTGGTTGGCGATCAGGTCCGCGAGGATCTCGGATCCCGCCCGCAGCTCGGCGACCGACGCGGAGATGTTGGCCCGCACGGCAGCCGACACGACCTCCTGGAAGTCGCTCGAGGCGTCCGTGGCCGCCAGCACGCCTTCCACGTGCGGCCGGATTCTGTCTACGATCGCCTTCAGGTTCGGAGACTGCGACCCGGGAGCGAGCCGCAGCTCTTCGATCGTGGAGATCACCGCTCCACAACTGGAATGCCCCAGGACTACGACGAGGCGCGTTCCGAACTTCGATGCCGCGAATTCCACGCTGCCGACCAGCGAGGGCGCGATGATGTTTCCCACGACCCGGATCACGAACAGGTCCCCGAGGTTCTGGTCGAAGACGATCTCCACCGGGACGCGCGAATCCGAACACCCCAGGACGACCGCGATCGGGCTCTGACCTTCCAGCAGCGCCAGTCTTCCCGCAACGGTCGGTC
>WOR8_10009103_pt1 | contig 14409 bp, 15 predicted proteins | sample DeeMarSeWOR38_10_FD_19890 | JGI IMG/M metagenome (IMG submission 19890) | reverse complement strand
ACCTGCTCCTTACTCCGTCTGGAGAAATCAAGCTCGTGGATATCAACAACATATCCAGGGTATCTTTTGAATCGTCAATCAGTATTGATGATAGAGGCTATCCTGTCTGTGACAAATCCATCGAATCGTTATCACTCCTTGAGCAAGGATTGCTCCAGAGACCTCTACAGCAAGACGACATCATTTACGAAACATATCTTGAACCGAGCAGGATGGAAGAAGTGAAAGCTCTAGAGAAAGAATTCCTTCGTTCCATGGAACAAGAGACCGCTGACGATGACATTTCTCCATCCTAGCCCCTTTGAGTAAAGAATCCGGGCCCCGGGGGGCTTTGAGCCACCTCTAGAGGGAATTCAGTGGTCTTTTCTCCATGTACGAGTCTGCCGTATCAATGGAGCCCGACGACTTTAGATTGGAGAATGCAGATTTCAGATTCAAAAGCTCAAAACCCCTCAGTAAGGAATGTTTATAGCTCAATCTGCAATCTACAATCTGCAATCATAAATGACCTGGGTCTCACCTTTCTCGCCTTTTTAGTAATCATCTTGAGTGTGGGCTGTGGAGGGGGAGCTAGAGTCCCTTACGATTCAGGGCCAGCTTACCCGCAGAGGACGCTAGCCAGGCTTGGCTACTCAATTCAAGTCGGAGCTTTTGCAGACTTGGACAATGCGGTTCGGCTTAGCAAAGCTCTCAAGCGGCGCGGACTGGACGCCTACTATTTTGTTCACGAAACAGGATTCTACAAAGTCCGTTTTGGTGATTTCCCAACCAAAAAAGCCGCCCGCAACAAAGCAGAGGCTGTTCGTGCTGCAGGAATAATTGACGAGTATTACCTGGTCAATCCTAACGAATATGCAGTAGCAAAACAGAGAAAGCGCGGTGGCAGGAGCTATCTTAGAAATGAGATTGTAGGAACTGCAAAAAAATTTATTGGTGTCCCTTACAGATGGGGCGGTGCTTCCCGACGAGAAGGATTTGACTGCAGCGGTCTGACCATGGTCGTTTATCAAGTGAATGGATTGAATTTACCTCGGTCATCAAAAGAACAATACCGGGTTGGAACGCCTATCAGGCGAAGTCAGCTGTCCCAAGGCGACCTGGTCTTTTTTGCCACTTCGGGTGGCAGAAGGGTTTCCCATGTCGGCATTTATGTGGGCAAAGGTAGGTTTATTCACGCTCCCGGTAGGGGCAAAAGAATTCGGACCGAACTCCTTACAAAAAGATATTTCAAGACTCGATATGTCGGGGCCAGGACGTATCTAAATTAGCAAAAACAGGGGCAGCCGTTTACAAAGGGCAGACAAAACACAACGCCAAACCAACCTCTCACTTTGGTGATTGACCAAGGTACCCTATCCACCCGGGCGATGGCCTCGAATGAAAATGGAAAGGATAAATAAATGATGGCATTCGCCCAATCAGCCACTGATATCCCCTTTGCAGAAAAGATCCGGCGTCGTCCGCTGGTAGTGGCTCACCGCGGCGGGGCTGGCCTATGGCCAGAGAACACCATGTATGGTTTTGAGCGAGCAGTGGATTTAGGGGTAGACGTGCTGGAGACAGAAATACACAGCACCGCCGATAACATTTTGGTTTTGATGCATGACAGTACCGTTGATCGCACCACCAACGGTTCGGGGCCAATTAGTGCGCTCACCTTGGAGGAATTGAAGACACTGGACGCAGGCTACAACTGGACATCAGATGGTGGTCAAACTTTTCCTTTTCGAGGCAGTGGCATCACGGTGCCGACTTTGGGAGAGCTTTTCACTGCCCTCCCCGATATGCGCATAAATATAGATATCAAACAGGAGAAACCTTCGCTGGTTGCGTCACTTTGCAAGACGATTAGAACTTTCGATAGGGTGGAAAGAGTGATGGTGGCTTCGTTCAGCTCAAAAGTGCTCAAAGCTTTTCGGCGAGGTTGTCCTGAAGTCACCACTTCTGCTGGCACTGGAGAAGTTGCCCTGTTTTTTGTAATGAATTTGGTTTTCCTCGGAGCGTTGTACAGGCCTGCCTGTCAAGCTTTTCAGGTCCCTGAATACAGTGGTGGACTGCGTGTGCTAACGAAGAGATTTGTGAATACCGCCCACCGTCTTAATCTCGCGGTTCATGCCTGGACTATCAACGAGACCACGGACATGCAGCGGCTGCTCGCCCTGGGCGTGGACGGTATTATTACCGATTATCCAGATCGACTTATTTCGCTGCTGCGAGAGCCGGGGGGCGATTCCTGAAAATGCTTGAAGTATATCCAGGCTAGTACTTAATTGCGGAAATCAGCGGAACAAAAAACAAACTTAACTTATTGAAATTACTCGTCAGATTTTGTCACGAATTGATGCAATTAAGTACTAGTCTTCAGATTCTGCTTCTTTTGCCTTCTCCTCTTTTGCTCTTTTCGCCTTCTGTTTCTTAGGCTGTTCTTTTACTACATTTGCCCAGTACTTCTCCCTTTCTTCCCCTTTCTCTTTCCGCTTCTGCTTCCCGCTTCTGGGATTCTTCGCCATTTGACACCTCGCTTTGGCAGACTTATTCCTTTAACAACGGCTTTGTCAATTCGAACAATATAAAGGTAAAAACGCAGCCAGTCACAAAAAACCATACAGAGACATGGATTGACAAGGCAGCAAGAACCGTTTCTTTTAATCCCAGCAGTCCCCCTTCTCTTGCAACTGCCCACTGGATTAGGGATTGCGGCACAAATTGGGCGAGAGGCATTCCTTGCCATTCGCCGGTTTGGAACCACTTCCAGTACTGAATGAGAAGGATAGAAAGAGCCATGAAGGTTCCGGCCCCTGCTGGAAAGAAGGTCACAAATTTAAACTGACGAGCAAATCTCTCCTGTTTCGTATCCATTTCCACGGTCTACCTTACTCCACTCTCTCCCTTGTGGGCTATGTGTAAGCGAATTGTCACCGTACAGACTCAATAACGAAATACGCGGCAAAGGCTAAATACATTCGCTATCTGGTTCGCATCAAGACCGATTTGGCCATAGTGCACTAAATCATCAAAAAGGTGAATAGTTGTGTTATCTGGTGCGATCGATTCGATCATTTTTCTGGCACTATCGTGACCGCTAGACCTTTTTGTCCCTAGCCTAAGATCAAGAATTGTCCAGATAGCTCTCATCTTGTTGTTAATGCTTTTCCTGGATGGGGCACTCAATCACGTTCTCGGAAAATAGCTCTGGATTGTATCATAACCTCCCTTCAGATCACAGGGCGCTATACAGCAGAACCCCACACTTACTGGACACGGTCTCCTTCCTGTTTCTTCTACCGGACACACCACCCAGCAGGAGAAAAATGGTTACAGAAAGAAGCCGAAACGCTCTGTGCCCAGAGTAACGATTTTGAACCGAAAGAAACGCCAGAGAACAGTTGGCACGTCCGTATCCTTCATTGCCTTCCGATCAGGGCTTTCCTTTCCCACTCCTCCATGCTATCCATCTACCAGACGATAATGTTTAGAGAGATCCGCTACGAAGTAAAGAATCCAGGTCCAGAGGACCCGCCCGCGCCCAAGCTGCGGCGCGGCAAGCCCTGGCCTTGAGCGGCCCCAAAGGAGGTTTGTAGTTCTTTCCTTCATGTGGGAGTCGGATGAAGTAATGGAGTGGTGGAGCATTGCAGAATATCGCATTCCAAGCACCAAATCTCAGGGTTTCAGGTGTCAGCAAGAAAAACATAGAAGCTGAAACTTGAACACTGAAACCTCTTCTTAGGATCGCAGCACCATGACATTGGGCACTGAACCATTCTGGAAAACCAAAGCTCTCACTGAAATGACCCCCGGGGAATGGGAATCGCTCTGTGACGGCTGCGCCAGATGCTGTTTACACAAAGTGGAGTACAAGGACACGGGAGCAGTCCACTACACCAATGTAGCGTGTCGCCTCCTGGATATGTGGTCGTGCCGTTGTACATCTTATGAAGAGCGCATCAAACTGGTCCCAACTTGCCTGGTAATGACACCCGCCAAGGCTGCGGAATTGGAATGGCTACCTGGAACCTGCGGCTACCGCCGACTGGCTTTGGGGCAGGAACTGGAGTGGTGGCATCACCTGGTGTCAGATAGCCCCAACACAATCCACGAAGCAGGTATCTCAGTACGCGGGAAAGTTCTGCCCGAGCAATATGTGCACCCTGACGACTTGGAAAAGCATATCATTCATTTCTAATCCTCCGCCAGCTGTTGCCCAAATCTTAGTCTTGTAAAAATCGTGCAACTAAGACGGCTAATGATTAAAATTGTATATGTTTCTTAGAGTCATTGCTGTGTTGGCAAGGTTGGCGGAAAAGGAGTTAGCTATGAATACCAGAACCACAAAAATCCTATTCTTCATTGTTATGTTATTATTTGTCTCTCTGAGTGGAGAGGAAGGTCTTGCGGAGAGAACACTCGCCATAAAAATGGGTGACACGAAATGCCAAAATTTATCTGTGTCCGGAAAACCCACCCATGGCGGCTATACTGTTGAAGAAGTCTGGGTCCAAAGTGACGACGTTGTCAAATACTCTATTGATAAAGACAAGGGTTTGATTTGCTTCGAACCCATGAACGTTGGTAGTACCAAGGTTAAAGTTCACGGCAAGAGATACGAATTGGACCGCTACGGGAAGCAAAAAAGCAGTGAACCGTTTTATAGGGCGTTCAAAGTAAGAATTAGGCCTCAGAAGGAAAGCGCTACCGCTGGTACGATGTATTAATAGGGGGATGGCTGACTTTGTCCATTAAGCTCCTATTGCGGGCCGCCGAAAGTCTCTAACTCCTCTGCTGAAAGACGAACTCCTGCAGCAAGTTGAGGTAGGACTGCTGTCTTCGGAGGAGCAGAACCTGCGCGCATCTCCTGGAGAACCTGCGGTAAGTCTTGAAGAGATCTTCCCTCTCTGACCAGGGTGAACGCTGGGACCTGAGAGGTTGCAATGAATTCCAGAGCTTTGCGAACCGTCTCCGGAGTGTGGTGGAAAGAGGCACAGATGCGAACCTCGTCGTAATGGAGCCGGGTAGTATCGACACGCAGTTCAGTTCCTCGTGGACAGCCGCCGAAAAGGTTCACCCTGCCACCCGGCCGCACCAGTTCCACCGCTTGATTCCAGGTTTCTGGCTTGCCCACGGCTTCAATCACACAGTCAAAACCCAGCTTGTGAGGTGTGTACTCATCCCTCAACCACTCGAGCAACTCCGCCGAAAGCCTTTCTGCAACAGTATTGGTCACACCCAGTTCAGCAGCAACAGCCAGTCGATCTGATTGGTCATCAACCGTGGTGACCTCTGCGCCGGCCAACACTGAGAGTCGTGCGAGCATCAAGCCCAAAGGCCCGGCACCGATCACCAGCACCTTTTCTCCTTCCTGTATGGCCACATCCTCCACACCTTTCACTGCACAGGCCAGTGGCTCCACCAGCGCCGCTTTGGCCGCCGGAAGACCTGCTGGGATGGTGAGGCAATTCTCCTCCACAATCCTGGCGGGAACCCGAGCATATTCGGCATAAGCCCCATTGGCAAAAAGCAGGTCCTTACAAAGATTGGGTTTGTTTAATTCACAGAAATAACAGTCCCAACAGGGTGCCGAGTTGGCCGCTACTATCCTCCTACCCACTGAGAACTGCCAGTTGTCGCTGGCTACTACCTCGCCGGCAAATTCATGGCCGAACACAGATGGCGGTTGAATCATACGCTCATGATAGCCACGGAGAAAGACTTTCAAGTCCGTACCACAGGTCAAAGCCGCTTCTACCCTAACAAGGATGTCGCCCGGTTGTAGCTCTGGCACCGCTATCTTCTCCAACCTGACGTCTTCTTTCCCATGAAGCACACAGGCTGTCATGGTCTCAGGCACTGCCTTTACCATCTTAATCTTTTCCCCCTAACGTCCATGGTCCCTCTGGGCTCACTTCGCTCTTGTCGCTCTTGGCAAGGCGCTTAGCGTCTGTCGGTGATGAATTTTACCCTCTGCTCTATGCTCCAAGCTATGCTTTCCCTGGATCTGGCACCACCGCAACTTTCAGTGAATCTCTTTTCGGCTGTCTCGCCAAAGCGAGGGCCTGATTGATCTCATTCAGAGGAAACACATGTGTCACAAACTCTTCCCAAGGAAATTGTTGGTCAACAAGGGTTTCTTGGGTCAGTCCGTTGAGCTCGACAGAAGACGAATAGCTTCCTACGACTTGTTTTTCCGCCATACCTATTTGACCAGCATCGATTTTAAGTTCTTGTCCCATGCGGGTATGGGCAAAGAGGATCAGCGTCCCGCCGGGCCGCAACGCCCGGAGAGCATGATTAATTGCTTCTTCGGATTCCGTGGCAGCAATGACGGCATCAGGGCCTAAGGGTGGAGCAATCTCCTTTAGGTTCGCATTCAGATCTTTGCCGGGATAAAATACTGCCTTTGCACCATACCTGAGAGATCTTTTCTGTCGTTCCGGCAGCGGCTCAACCCCAATAATCTCCCAACCATCTCTGCGCATCAGGGCAGTCAGCATGAGTCCAACAGGTCCTTGACCCAATATCACCACGGTGCCTTTTGAATCAGAAAGAGCGCTTGTACACTTGAGACAGGTATTGAGGGGTTCCATCAGAATGGCGACTTTAACTGGCAAACTCTCCAGAATCTCCACCACCCCGCCACCACTTACAATCCAGGAAGAAACCTTGACGTATTCAGCCCAACCTCCTCCGGCAGGGGTAAACCCCGCTGTGGTGCCGGTTTTCTTATAATCGGCACACTGGCTGAAGTGGCCCAGTTCACACAATCCACATTGCAGACACGGTATATGATGGTAGACGGCCACTCGCTTGGCAAGAAACTCTTCAGCACCTTGACCTGCTGCCACCACCACGCCCGCCATCTCATGGCCAAGGATTACAGGTGGCTCCAACAGGGCCAGATCGATCTTCTTGATGTCAGTGGGGCAGAGCCCGCAAGCTTCAACCCGAACGAGCACTTCTCCCTCGCCGATTTCAGGCACCGGCACGGTTTCGATCTCGACCTCGGAACCACCGCGCCATACGCAGGCTGTCATTTCAGTGGGGACGTCTCCTGTTTTCATCAAGCTTTCTCTCGCGGGCCGATCCCTGTTCTCATTCTAGATTTCAGATTTTAGATTTAGGATTGAAAACGATACAATATAAATCTAAAACTAAATTAAAATTCCCCAATCCGAAATCCCCAATCGCCTTGCCTTAGCCTAAGGCCACATCAAGTATCATCATCACCGTAAAGCCAAGCATGAGCCCCAAGGTAGCCGAATCCGCATTCCCGCCTCGCTGGGACTCGGGTATCACCTCTTCCACCACCACAAAAATCATTGCTCCGGCGGCAAAGGCCAAGGCGTAGGGTAGAATCGGCCGCGCAATGAGAACCGCCGCGGCCCCGATAACCCCTGCGAATGGCTCCACAATACCAGAGAGTTGTCCATACCAGAAACTTTTGTAATGGCATGGCAACTGCCATCCCCTCTGGAAAGTTCTGCAAACCAATGCCCACAGCCAGAGCAATGGCCGCAGGAAGGGTAGCCGTGGGTAGACCGTGGGCTACAGCCCCGAAGGCAACCCCGACTGCCAGGCCTTCTGGGATATTGTGCAAGGTGATAGCCAGAACGAGCAAAGTAGTTCGCCGCCAGGTAGTCGAGATTCCTTCAGCTTCCTCCATGGGAGCATAGAGGTGGAGGTGTGGCAAAAGTCTATCAACAAGCCGCAGACACAATCCTCCCAGAAGAAAGCCCGCTGCAGCCGGGACCCAGGCAATCTGACCTTGCTGTTCAGCCATCTCAAGGGCTGGGGCAAGTAGAGACCAATAACTGGCTGCAATCATCACTCCACCAGCAAAACCGAGCATAGGATCAAGTATTTTCTTATTCACTGTTCGAGTGAAAAAAACCCCAGCTGCCCCAAGAGCTGTTAAAAACCAGGTAAAACACGTAGCAAGAAAAGCCTGAAACACTGGGTGCAGATTCACTAAGTAATCAACCATTATGACTGCTCCTCCTGCCCTTTCAATGTCCGCAGTCCATCCCCTTATTGCTCTGTCCGGAGTAATATAGCACCTAATTTACACCAATTGAGGTCAGTTTTTCATCCTTCCCAGACATACTCTTTATCAAAATCAGCAAACTGAGTATCTTCCTTTTGGGCAAACATCTCAATCCACTCCTCCACCCGTTCTTCGCCGTACTTTTTTTTCCACGCGGCTACTATGGCGTTCACTGGGATATCATCGTAGGTGCCGTGGTATTCTACATACTCCATGTACTGTTTGTTTTCCCGGTTAAAAGAGTGAAAAAGAGAGTCCTCCCGTCCGTTGAATTCCAACGGCTCCACCTTGTGCCTTTCACAGAGCTCCCGGTTGAAGGCAGGGGTCGCTTTCACCCATTTCCCTTCCAGGTGGAACTCCACGAAACCGTGGTAAACGAAAACATTACTTCCCAGAAACTCGATGAGTTGCCTGGTGGCCAGATGGTTCTTCACCGTGGCGAAACCAACTCGTGACGGGATGTTGCAGGCTCTACCCAAGCCACAGAGCAAAGAAACCTTGGGAACACAAAAGCTTCGGCCTCGCGCCAAAACCGAACTGGCTCGATAATGTTCCGGAAGATGGAAGGGGGTATAGGGATCGTAACGTATCCCATCACGCACTGCCAGGTAGAGCAGCACCGCCCGCTCCACTGGATCACCCCTGCCGCCTATTATCTGAGTGGCGAACTCCTGGATCTGAGGGTGATTGCTGTCGATGATCGCGGTTGGTTTCAGGTAGATGGAATTATAATGACCCATTATGCCAAGACCCTTGTTTCAGATTTCGGATTTTGAATTGCAGATTTGAGAGGACCGCAATCTAGAATCGTCATTCTGCAATATAATATCCGCATTCCGCAATCGGAAATCCGCAATTCTGCCTTATGCTCTATGCTTATTGGATTCTGACTCCTGGCTCCTGTCTCCTTTCTTACCGTACCCCCCACCTCCGGGCGTTTCGACTCTTACAATGTCATTTCTTTGCAGGGAAGCCGAGAATTTCCCCGGTTTTTCCATTCGTTCCCCACCCCTGATAATGAGGTTCTTGCCAACCGCTCCGGGTCCGCCACCACCAAGACCGTAGGGCGGGAGTTTTCTGCGCTCCGATAAGATGGTAATCTCCGCCTCAGATTGAAGCTGAATTTCCCTGACTATACCATCTCCTCCCCGGTGTAGACCCTCTCCCCCAGTGGAGCGACGAATGGAATACTCGGTGACCAGAAATGGATAACTGTATTCCAGAGCTTCAATGGGAGTGTTTAATGTATTGGTCATGTGGGAATGAACACCGCTCTCCCCATCACCCCTTGCCGTAGCCCCCATGCCCCCTCCTATGGTCTCATAGTAGGCAAAGGGTCTACCGTTTCTGGGATCAATCCCCCCAATAGTTACGTTGTTCATGGTACCCTGACTGGCCGCCGGGATTTTCTTTGGCAGGGCCTGGGATAGAGCACCCAGCACCACGTCCACGATCCGTTGAGAAGTCTCAACATTCCCACCAGCCACAGCCGCCGGAAACTGGGCATCAACTATAGTGCCCTCCTGGGTCAGCACTGTTATTGGCCTCAATACGCCGGCATTGGTGGGGATATCTTTTTCAACCAGAGCCCGAAAAACATAGAGCACTGCCGAAAGGGTGATGGCGTATACCGCATTTATACTCCCCCCCACCTGGGGGCTGGATTTGCTGAAATTAAGAAGAGCTTGATCGCCGTCGATAGTGACCGAAACTTGGATTCTTACCCTATCCTCGGTGAAGCCGTCATTATCCATATAATCTTCAAAATCATAGACTCCGTCGGGAATTTCTTTAATGGCGTAGCGGGTGATGCGTTCAGCATAGTCCATAAGGCTTCTGGCATAAAAATCCACTGTTTCCAGCGTATACTTCTGAATCAATTCCTGGGTTCTGCGCACCCCTGTGGTATTGCCCATGAACTGTGCGGCAAAGTCCCCTTCCCTCTCCACAGGAGTTCTGACATTGTTCAAGAAGAAGCTCATGAGTTCCAGGTTCATGGAACCCTTTTCAACTATTTTAAGAGGGGGAATGATGATCCCCTCCTGAAAAATAGTCGTTGATAGGGGCATTGATCCGGAACTCATACCCCCGACATCGGCGTGATGGGCCCTGTTGGCAACGTAAAACGAGGGGGTTTTTTTGCCGGCGAACACCGGCGCCACCACGGTAATATCCGGGAGGTGGGTGCCACCCTTGAAGGGATCATTCAAAATAACCATGTCGTCCTCTTCCCATGACACGCTTTCGATGGCAGACCTAACCGACATGGGCATGGAACCCAGATGAACCGGGATATGAGCAGCTTGGGCGATGGTATCTCCCTGCTGGTCAAAAACTGCACAGGAAAAATCTCGTCTTTCTTTAATATTAGGAGAGAAACCTGTCCTGTTGAGGGTGACACCCATTTCTTCGGCAATGGAAGAGAATCGGTTCTTGAAGACTTCCAGCAGTATCGGATTGACTTTCACGGTTCGCTCCAGTGCGGCCATTAGAGCCGTTGCCGATCACAGATTCCAAACAAATCACAATGACTAAGGTTTCAGTGTTTAATGTTCAGGTTTGAGCTTTTGTGTTACTCTTCCCTGACACCTGACACCTGAAACCCTGAGATTTGGTGCTTGGAACTTGAGATTTTAAAATGCTCCAACACTCCTTGCCACCCAAGATTAGTGCGCCTCTCGTAATTCCTGCGCAGCATCGCATGGATCGCTAATCCAAAATCTCCATGATTACATTCCCATACGCGTCCACTGAAGCCTCTGCGAATGGAGGGATTACAATGGTGGAGGAATACTCAATCAGAATTGCCGGCCCACGTATTTTATTGCCGCTCAACAACCTGTCCCGCGAGATCACCTGAGTCTTGGTGGTTTTTTGGTCGAACACCACTTCGCATTCGCCAATGAAGGCCTTTTCGCGAGGCTGTTCCTGTATTTTTTCCGCTTTTTTAAATTGGGGTTTATGGGGAATGCCCAAAGCTCGCAGCCTGAGGTTTACAATTTCAACGGTTTTGTCCTGGTTTCGATAGCCATAGGTCTTTTCATGCAGTGCGTGGAAATCCCCTACATACTGGACAGCAAATGGAACGATGATTTCATGAGACTGCCCCTCATAGCGCATATCCAGGTACCTTTCCAAGCGAATGTTCTCTTCAGAAATGCCCTCGTTAAAGAGATCGTCGACTCCCTTTTTCTCGAGATCCGAAAAAAGTTCGGACAGTTCTTCTGGTGTGGCGTTGTGCTGGTTTTTCATTACCGTAAAGGAATAGTCCTTTATGACATCAGCCATGAGCATGCCGATGGCAGACAGAATACCTGGATGCTGGGGAACAAGAACTCTTGGGATATTCAAAAGCCTGGCAAGAAATGGCGCGTGCATGGCCCCCGCTCCACCGAAAGAAAAAAGCACGAATTCCCGCGGATCATAGCCCCTTTCCACCGAGATCACGCGTATGGCCTTCTCCATGGCTGCGTTCGCCACGGAAAGGATTCCCTCGGCGAGTTCTACAGTGGAAAGACCCGTTTCTTTTGCCATCCGGGCAAATTGAGCCTCGAGCCTTTCCACCTGCAGTTTCATGCTGCCTCCCAGAAAATGTTCAGGAATCAACCTGCCAAGGTAGAGGTTGGCGTCCGTTACCGTAATTTGATCCCCTTTTCCATAGCAAATGGGACCTGGATCTGCTCCCGCGCTCTCAGGTCCTACCTTGAGAGACCCTCCGACATCCACAGAGGCAATCGAGCCGCCACCAGCCCCAACCGTGTGAATATCGATCATGGGGACTTTAATAGGATAACCGGAAATCTTGGATTCGACGGTGAGGGAAAGCGTTTCATCAATTAGACTAACATCTGTGGAGGTTCCGCCCATGTCAAAGGCAATGAGTTGGGTGTATCCGGCCATTTTGCCGATCTCAAATGCGCCAACAGCACCGCCTGCAGGCCCTGATAAGATGGTTCGCACTGATTCCTTCATGGCGGTTTCGGCCGAGATGCTGCCCCCGTTGGACTGCATTATGCGCAAACTGTCTCTGCGATCCAACTCGGCCATCAAGTAGGCAATGTAGTTTTGCATCTTCGGGGAAACATAGCCGTTGAGAACGGTCGTAGAAGTTCTTTCAAATTCTCTGAATTCAGCCAGAATTTCATGTGAGAGGGAAACCGCCACACCAGTTCCTTCTAGTAGTTCCTTTATCTTTTGTTCATGGGAAGGGTTAGCAAAAGAGAACATGAAACACACCGCCACTGATTCCGTCTGAGCCTTCTCGAGCTGACGAGCTATCTTCCCCACTTCTTTGATATCCAACGGCTCATGTTCTTCACCGCTGTGAAGAATTCTTCCCTCGATGCCAAATCTCAAATCCGGCGGCACAATGTGGGGCTCTTTGCGGTAGGCCAAATCGTACAAGCGACTTCGGTTCTGCCTGCCAATTTCAATGACATCTTCAAAACCCCTATTTGTAATCAGGGCTGTTTTAGCCCCCTTTCTTTCCAGAATTGCATTGGTGGCTACTGTGGAGCCGTGGATGATTTGCTTTCGTTTACCCTGAGCAATTTGATTCAGTCCTGTTAACACAGCAGATCCCGGGTTGGCAGGGGTCGAAAGCAGTTTATGGATTCCCCATTGGTCTCCTTTCTTGACGACAAAATCGGTAAAAGTTCCTCCAGTGTCAACACCGATAATTACCATTTCGAATCCCCATAAGGCCTGATGTGACAAAACCTCATTTCGCGCCGGGTCACTCTACTCATCCCGCCCTCGCACCATTGGGAACCGGCTTTTCCGGAACTGCCAGAGCGGGAGTAATTCCATCTGCATAACCGATAGCGAACAACATCCCTTCCGAGACTTCGCCCATCATCATCCTGGGTTCTAGGTTCACAACAAACAACGCCTGTTTGCCTTCTATCTCTTAAGGATACTGCCGTTCCTGCTTGATCCCAGCCAAAATTGTTCTCTCGTGATCGCCGAAATCAACAATCAGGCTAACCAGCTTATCGGCACCCTTGATGTCTTCCACTCGTTCAATTGTACCCACACGAATATCAATCTTCTCAAACACATCAAACGACACAGTAGGCTTGATCGATGCAACCTTCATTTTCTTCATGTTGTGTATCTCCTGGGCAAAGAGCATAGGAAGGTAATTTTGAATTTCGAAACTGAAATTTTGAAATCCGCAATCCGAAATCTTAAATAGTCCAGCTCCATGCCCCAATCTGAAATCTACAATCTACAATCTACAATCTCAAATCTGTAACTGTGGTAGCGGTTTTCCCCGCCCCCCTCGCCTGAGCAAGAGCGATGGCGGGCAGGTAGCCGCGACTTGAACTCCCATCAACGGGCAAGCAAGCCCCCGTCCACTGACAAGGCGTGTCCAGTAACAAACGAAGCTGCATCAGAGCAAAGCCACAGCACCGCTGCAGCCACCTCTTCTGCTGTCCCCATCCGACGAAGAGGCTGCTGCGCCAGGATGTAGTCCTCCACCCCGTGGTCCCCACCGGTAAAACATTCTGCCATGTCCGTTTTGATGATGCTGGGACACACCGCATTTATTCGGATATTTGCTTTGGCATATTCCAAGGCCGCTGATTTCGTTAAGCCAATCACGCCATGCTTGCTGGCCACATAAGCAGGCCAACCAGGAAGGCCGACCAGCCCTGCCGCTGATGATGTGTTGACTATGGCTCCAGACCCTTGCTTGAGCATTGGAGGAATCTCGTACTTCATGCACAACCATACGGACTTGAGATTGATTAACAAGGTGCGATCCCAGTTTTCCTCAGTGCAGTCGACCACCCGCGCCATGGTTCCCGCGATTCCGGCATTGTTACAAGCACAGTCCAGCTGGCCATAAATATGAACGATCTCTTCTATCATGGCCTTTACTTGTTCTGCCCTGCCAACATCTGCCTGCAAAAATATTGTCTCACCGTCTGCCTTGGTAATCGCCTTCGCTGTTTCTTCACCCTTGGCAGGGTCCACATCAGCCACCACCACCCGAGCGCCTTCTTCAGCAAAGGCCAGACAGATGGCCCTACCTATGCCAGAACCGCCCCCAGTTACTAGTGTCACCTTTCCATCAAACTTTCCCACCGCAACCTCCTTAGACATGAGGCTCAAGTCACAGGGCTCCTGGCTAGGAATGCAATAAGCAAAGAGCAGAGAGCAAAGGGCAGAGAGTGAAGGATCTTGAATTTACCCTATGCTCCATGCCGTAGGCCCTATGCCTTACCCCGTGAGCCTTTAGCCGATAAGGTTCCGTTTCAGAATCACCAAAAAATCCTGAATATTGGTCACGATCGAAGTGATCCCCAAAGTACCCCTATCTCTCAGCTTGTTAACGGCAAACTCTGAAATATCCACAGCGTAAA
>WOR8_10008635_pt1 | contig 14409 bp, 11 predicted proteins | sample DeeMarSeWOR38_10_FD_19890 | JGI IMG/M metagenome (IMG submission 19890) | reverse complement strand
AACTATTTGAGTTGAGCTTGCTATCTGTTCGCAAAACTCGAGGATTTGCTGTTGCAGATTATGTTTTGAACTGCTGTAGTCCTTGTTCAACTCTCCACCTTGAATATTGTGATATGTAGAAGTATGAGAATGGTGAGATAAATTTACTGTTTTTTTTACTGTTTTTATTGCAATCTATCGACGACTGAATGTTCAATGTGAATATTGAGTCTATAGTCTTGAGCGGTTATTGGTAGTATTACTGCAAAATATGGGGGAAGCTGACAATAAGTTGCGATTTTATTACTACCGAGATTAAACCAAAAAAAATTATTCTTTGGTAATTGCCATCCGATTTCCTAATTTGACATTCAGAATGAGTCATATGCAATTCAAATTTTGAATCCTAAGTTAGCTAAATATTCCTTTACATAAATTAAATAAGTAAAAAAACGAAACATGAAGACAGAATCCTCAATAAAAGTGGAACTCATGACGGAAGCCTATCGAAATGAACTTGAGCAACGGCTAATTAAGAACCTGTTAGATGTACAATTATTGCGAATGGTTCAAACTCAACCTCTATGGGGATACAAAATTAAGAAAAATGTTGAAGCAAACTTCAATTTGAAACTTAGGCACGGTGCGCTTTATCCAATGCTAAATGAACTGGAACGAAAAGGGTTTCTCAAGAGTCAAAGACAAACCAAAGGTGGAAGATTAAGAAAAGTTTACAACATAACAACGAAAGGCAAAGATTACCTTCGAAGCTACTATTCAATTCTCAAGTACCAGCTTAAAGACGAAGACCTGACATAGGATGCAATCTGAATTCAAAAGGGTTTCGAGCGTCTCTTGTTTTAAACATACCATAGAAATGTCAGAAGTTGGGCTTCTTGCTATTATTTAATACCCTTTACTTCATAGGGTACCTTCATAAACTTAAAGGAGAAAAAGGAAGAATGGCAAATTTGAAAAGCAAAACTAAGACTATTGCGATTTCTATTATTCTGATGTTAGCTATGGCCATTTCGCTTATTGCCTTGCCAAATGCTAGCGCACAAGAACCGATAAAGACTTATGCTTTTATTGGTGCTACGCCCAACCCCGTCGGAGTCGGCCAAGAGGTGCTACTTCACGTCGGGATTTCGCAACAGACACCAAGCACTTATCTCCAATGGAAGGATTTGTCAGTTACAATCACTACTCCCAGCGACAATACTATCACCCTTGACGGACTCAATACTGATGCAACAGGAGGGTTAGGCAGAATTTTCACGCCTAACGAGGAGGGTACGTACACGGTACAAACCCACTTCCCTGCACAGGAGATGTCAGGGCAGCAATATGCCGCTAGTGATAGTGAAATATTAGAACTTGTGGTACAGTCTGAGCCAATACCCTACTGGCCAGGCATACCAATGCCCACCGAATATTGGACGCGTCCAATAAACGCGCAGTTTTACGAATGGGCATCAATCGCAGGTAACTGGCTCCGACCAGCAGGAAGCTACACAATGCCACCAATACCTAAGCAGCATGATTACAATGAAGATGCACCTAATACTGCTCACATACTATGGACAAAACCATACGCACAAGGAGGCCTCACTGGAGGCCCTCTCGGAGACGTCCAATACGAAATGGGTGATGCGTACGTAGGCAAGTTCTTGGGCTCCGTCATAATTGACGGTGTACTATATTACAACGCATTCCAGTCGACAGGCGGTACTGGGATTGAGCAAAATGTCATAGCAATGAATCTGAAAACCGGTGAAGAACTATGGGTTCGAAACTGGAATAACACTAGACTAGCTTTTGGTCAAGTCTACTTCTTCGACTCATTCAACTATCACGGCGCCTTCGCATACCTATGGACAACAACTGGATCTACTTGGGATTGCTATGACGCTCTCACAGGACGCTGGCTGTACAGACTAAACAATGTGCCTTCGGGCTGGAACCTGTACGGTCCAAAAGGGGAAATTATAAGGTATACCGTTAACACAGGAGCCGGAACAGTGAGTATGTGGAACTCAAGCAAAGCTGTTAATCCACAGACCTCTGGTTCAGTCGGTGATGGCAGCTGGACCCCAATGGGAAGCACATTTGACGCGACACAAGGCATTCAATGGACCGTGACGATACCAGAAACCTTACCTGGAAGCATAGCCCACTATTCACTGGATAGAATATTCGGGTCTACTTCCTGGACATTCCCAGCTGGGACTAGTCCAATTACTTCTTGGGTACTCGAAGTTGACGCAGACAGTGTAGCAGATGGTGAGGCAGATGTTGCCTTCAACTATGAGTGGACAGCTCCATCAGAGGTTGCAGATGCAAACTGGGTGTTTACAGATGTTTCTTTCGAAGATGACATTTTCATCATATCATGCAAGGAAAACCGGAGATACTATGGCTTTAACTTAAAGAATGGTCAGCATGTATGGACGTCAGAGCCAGAGCACTATCTTGCCTTTTATGACAAGTGGTATGGTCCTGCCTACGGTTACGGCAACTTCTATACTGGTCGACAGACTGGAATAGTAACATGCTACAACATAACAACAGGCGAGACTAAGTGGAAGTATAATGTTGCAGATGAATACGCAGAGATCTTATGGAGCGCAAACTTCCCCATTGAATTTCACTTCTTAGCAGACGGAAAAATCTGCTTATCCTATGGAGAGCACTCGCCAATTATCCCAACTGGGCGCGGTGCACCGATGGTCGTCCTTGACGCAGAAACAGGCGAAGAAATATGGAAACTGAGTTGGTTCAACAACTGGTGGGGTGGACACGTAATCATCGGAGACAGCATAATGGCAGGACTGAATGCTTATGACGGTCGAATATACTCAATTGGCAAAGGTCCAAGCTCCACTACGATTGAAGCTTCACCAAAGATTTCAGTAGAAGGCGATAGCGTACTAGTTGAAGGCACAGTAATGGACATATCTCCAGGCACAGCCGAATACGCGTTAGCAGCTAGGTTCCCAGAGGGTGTTCCTGCTGTTAGTGACGACAATATGACCGACTGGATGCAGTACGTGTATATGCAATACCCACGTCCAACAGACGTTATGGGTGTTGACGTTACCATAAGTGTACTTGACTCGAACGGCAACGTCTACGATGTCGCCACAGCCACAAGCGATGCAAACGGCTTCTATAGTGCTACTTTCACGCCGCCTGTACCAGGCAAGTACGTGGTTTACGCTACATTCTCTGGTTCAGAATCCTATTGGCCTTCATCGGCAACAACCGCCCTCAACGTAGAGTCTGCACCGCAGCCAACAGCATTACCAACGGCAACACCTGGACCAATGACTGACACCTATGTTCTAGGTTTAGGTCTAGGGTCAATAATCGCAATCGTAGTTATCGGGCTAGTCCTCATCCTGATGCTCAGGAAGAGATGAGTAACCTGCAAAAAACAACTCCTCTTTTTTTTGTATAGAACGTGTTGATTGGGCTAATCCGTTTGGCTTTTAGAAATTTTATATTACAACTAGGTTGAGATTTTTTATTTGGATTCAATTTTTATATTAGAATTTGCAATTTACCTTTAAGTTTTGGGTTGCGCATTCATGAGGAAAAGCATATTCAAGAAGCTTGAGGCTAAGGGACTCATAGCAAATTATAATCGCCTCAGAAAAAATTTGCCCCCGAAACTTCCTAAGAAAGTCTTTATGTGGGACCAAACCTTCCGAGAAAGTTTGAAAGCGCCTACAGTATTTTTAACTTATGTTGAACAAGTTAAGCTTGCCAAGTTAATGGATGACACAGGAATATCAATAATCAATGTTGGATTTCCAGCTCTTTCCGAAGTAGATAAGCATAATGTCAAACGTATAGTCAATGAAACCTTTAAGAATGCTACCCTCACAGCCTCAGCGGAAGCTAACCCGGAAAGCGTTGAAGCTTGCTTAGAATGCAGAGTGAGAGAAGTTACAATAGAAACCCCGTTCAACGGCCTACATCTCAAGCACCGGTTAAAGTTGACGCAGCAGCAAGCGATAGACAGAATTATTGAAAGCATCAAGTATGCACGGAAAAATAACGCAAGAGTAAACTTTAGCTTAATGGATGGGGGAAGAACGCCCATTAGCGATATTTTGCAGGTTTTTGAAGCTGCAGCTGAAGCTGGAGCAAGTAGGTTGATAATTGCCGACACCGCTGGTTTTCTGAGACCACTTTCTACAAGGTACTTAATGTCGCATCTAAGAGACGGTTTATCAGAAACAGTGAAGAAAAATGTTGATCTTTCTATTAACTGCCATAACGATTTTGGTTTGGCAACAGCTAACACTCTAGCCGCAGTGGAAGAGGGCGTAACTCATCTTCAAACATGCATTGCAGGTTTTGGAGAACGTGCAGGCATAGCACCTTTCGAAGAGGTTGCTACTACATTGGAGTTGCTTTATAACATTGATACGGGTGTTGACTTAGGAAGGGTTTATAGGCTTGCGCAATCAGCTGGAAAAGCATTAGCTTTGCCTCTTCAGTTTCACAAGCCAATAGTGGGTGATGGTATTTTCACTCATGAAGTTGACCAAGAATTGGAAGAAATGCGGGCATACCCGTTGCTTTTTGAGCCTTTTCCGCCGCAAATAGTTGGGCGGGAAACCTCATTGTTTATAGGAAGAAATACAGCACAGACGCTAATTCAGGAACTTTTGGAGAAAGCCGGAGTAAGAGCTTCACCCCGACAAATGGATGAATTATTCAGGCGCTTAAGAGGTCCGCAGGAAAGTTTAGATAAGGGGGAGTCTCAAATGACGTTTTACGAGGTTAAGAAGCTCATGAAAGACCTGCAGAAGGGATATTCGATGTGGGATTTTTGGCGTTTGGTTGAAGATATAACACGACAGAAGCCCAAGCTACAGGAATACAAGAAGAAACCAACCAGAACCTACTAACAACCGATTATTTATTCTGCTTCAGAAGCTGAATTTAATTCCAATTGCCTTTGTATCTTCACAATTTCTTCTTCCTTTATTTCTCTGGGGAAATTGAAAATTGGTCCACTTGGCTTCTCGTTATAGAAAGGCCGATTACAGTTTGGGCATCCAGAAGTCAAGAAAATCTTACCTGTTTTTACAATCACAGACAGCATTTCTTTTCCAACACCAAAATCGATTAGACAGCCACCACTGTCAAAACGCATATTTTCATATCGTGACTCCCCGTTAACGATTAAGTGCCTTGCAAGTTGAATTCGTCGATATGATTCTATAGGCGGTTGTGTCTTCCATTCCAGTGCAGTGCCACGAACTGGAGTGAATGCAAAAAGAGCAGGATAGACATCCATGTCAATGCATCGCTGGATTAAGCTGACTGCATCGTCTTCTGTTTCCCCTAATCCAATGATCAGGTGTGTGCTGACTTTTCCTCTGCCAAAAATCTCAACCGCTTCGTTAAGTCGCTTGAACTGGTTTTTCCAAGTGTAAGGACCACCTACGCCTTCACCTTTAACTTCTTTGAACAATTGTTTTGTTGCTGCATCCAGAGCTATGCCAATTCTTTCTACACCCACCTCAGATAAACGCTGAATGTATTCCCTGTTTGATGGTTGACAAGAAACCGAAATGGGCATTGTAGTATTCTGTTTTATTGCATTGACCAAAGCGACGAGATGGGCCAAAACGCTAGAATAGTTTAAAGCTTGGATACATAAACGTAATATTCTGCCGTGTTCAGCGGTGTTTTTCAGTTTTTCGAGAATTCTATTTGTTGGAAATGGAGGCCATGAAACTCTTGAAAGCAGTTCGGTTTTGCTACTGCTGCTTTGGGCTTGAGGGCAAAAACTGCAGTTTGCAGTACACTTACCAACCTTATGTGTCATCAAATAAATGGTAGTAGGTGCAGCATCAAGTCTGCCCTCTAGAAGACCAAGGACAATTGCCGAGCCAATTGAAATGCGAAGCTTGCGTGGCAAATCCTCGTCTTTATAAGATTGGTATTTTGCCAATTGTTACACGCAGTAAAAAGAATTCACATAATGATATATTAGTTTAAAGCTGGATATAATAGATAGAAAGAGACTTCGTTGGTTTTTCAATTTTATATGTTATCTGATTGAACAGATAATTTTTTTTCCTCATCCAAAAAATATTTGCATCTACCCGATTATTTTCTAGTAGAGTATTTATTTATTCCAGTGAGTTTCTGTGAACTACTTACTGAACCTTTGTTACATTAAGTAAGTCTCAGCAGTCCTTAATTATTAGCTATATGTGTGTTTCATGTTTAAGATTTGGAATTCACAAATTCTTTATTTTTGAAGTTCAGATTTCAAGCTAAGAGTGTGAAGGAATGCAAAGATCTAAGCTTGAACTTTACGAGGAAATTTTGTATGCGTTGGTCAAGAGACACTTGACGATTGATTCTATTGCATATGCGTGCAATATAGACTGTGTTGCTCTACGAAAACGGCTTGAGTTTCTGCAACAGCAAGGTCTAGTGGAAGAAAAAGAATTTAGGAAAGGAACCTGCTACGTTTTAACGCGAAGAGGTCTGGCTATATTCAGAACTTTGGCTCTCACAAAACGTTTAGAGAAACTGCAAACTACAATGAAAAAGATAGATGAAGTTCTGCGTACGATTCCTTCCATTTCAGAATACAACACAGAAAACGCAAAATCCCAAAGGCGTAACAAAAACTATTAAACAAGATACAACAGGTTTTCAACTAGAAAGACTCATGAAGATTTCAGTAGAGACTATTTGGCGCGCAAATAAAACAGAACTCATAAACTTGCTAAATACTGGTGAGTTTGTAGAAAAAACGAAAACAGTACATTTCTATGCCCCAAGCTTCATGTACTATAATACGCGTTACTACCGTTCTTCGCAAAACAAATTTCCAACAGTTTCCGTGACAGGCACGTCATGCGTACTTAATTGTAAACACTGCGAAGGCAAAATCCTTGAAACAATGATGCCAGCTCTAACTCCTGAAAAACTTTTTGCGCTTTGCTTAAATCTAAAACAGCGTGGAGCTTCAGGCTGCTTAATTAGCGGCGGATGCTTGCCAGATGGGACTGTCCCACTTGATCCATTCCTTCCAACAATCGAGAAGATCAAGCGCGAAATAGGTTTAACCATTTTCGTTCACACTGGAATAATCAATTATGATACTGCTTTGGCTTTGAAGAATGCAGGTGTTGACGCCGCATTAATAGATATAGTAGGCTCTAACGAAACTATTGAAAAAATATATAACTTAAATATGAATGTTGATGACTACTCTGCATCATTGAAAGCCTTGCACAAGGTAGCCCTGAACTTCATACCTCACCTAATTGTCGGACTTGACAATGGAAAATTGAAAGGCGAACTAGATGCCCTAAAACTAATAAATTCCGTTCAGCCTTCCGCCTTAGTTCTAATTGCCTTCATGCCTATACATGGAACAGCCATGGCAAAAGCCATCCCACCACACCCAACGGGCATCGCTAAAGTTGTGACCACAGCTCGGATAATGTTTCCTATTACCCCAATCGTATTGGGGTGCGTTCGTCCAAAAGGGAAACATCGCGCCGAAACCGACGTCTTAGCGCTTAAGGCAGGTGTTGACGCGATAGCTTTTCCTAGCGAAGAAGCCATCAAGTACGCAAAAGCTCACGGATACAACTTCAGTTTTTCTTCATATTGTTGCGCTCAAATACATGTGGACAACAGGTTTCGAAGCTCTTCGAAGTAACTTTTGAACTATGTTTTTCACAAGATTCTATACCTTTTTTAATTATGATGTTGCCTTAAACATTTTGTAGCTGAGCACGACAACCCACACTGAACCAGCAACAGCGGATGTAAACTCGGGAACAGCCACGCCATAAACGAAATGAAGAGTGAAATATAATATCCAAGGAGTTGTATTAGCGATAGCAGTTAGGAGCGTTAATATAGTCATCTTAGTTTGCCCGTTGAAAGCAAACGACCCTGTTGTGATTAATAGGGAAATTGGCAAGAGCGAAAAAAAAGTCACAGAAAATAGGTAGTGATATAGTACAATGTTTTCAGGGAAAAACCCTATGCACATAAGTGCTACTCCTGTTGCCGCAAAGGTTAAGGAGCCAATTTTACCAATCCAACTGTTTCCGATGTATGTGTATAAGCCGAACGTTGCGAAGATGAAAGCTAAAAAGCCGCTGCTATATAATCCGAAGTTGAAAATTGGTCCAGTCATGCCCGCTATGATGCCTAAGTCGCTTAGAGCATTGTTTGTCCAGCTGAATTGTGGGTAGGACGCTATGGCTGTCAGGATGAAAACAAACGCTAGTATGGGAGTTCCTATTCCGCTGACTGCGCCTATCTTCAGCAGAGTCCTTTTTCGTTGCGACAAGCTTCAACACCTAAAAACCAATTATGTCAAACTAACTTAAGAATTGAATCCTAACCTAGTTTTTCAGCTATTTGCAATACGTTGCAGGCACAAATTGCCTAAGCCTTTGTAGTGAACGTGTTTTCTCTCTATCACCGATTTTTGCATCTTGAACCGCTTGATGGAGCAGTTGAATTGACTCATCCATTGCTCTGCGGTCAACAGGAAAGGGTACACCGTCTTTGCCTCCGTAGGCAAAGCTGAACTTCACGGGATCATTCCAACTGGGTTTTTCTCCGTAAATCAACTCTGAGACTAAGGCTAGACCGCGTACAGTAGCAGGTCCTACGCCTTTAACGCTTAAAAGTTCCTCGTAGTTCCGTGGTTGGCACTCGTATACTCTTTTCATTGTTTTCCAGCTTATGTTTCTAGGCAAATTGAGCGTGGCAATAGACCGTTGCCATCGATCATTTTTTGCATCTGGTAGCCATTCTTGAAGGGTTTTTTGATGTAGTGGTTTTGCTGCTTTGAATAATCGAATTATTTTGTTGGTGGATTCTTTGGCTATATCCACTGAAGTTTTTCGTGTACCTTGACTCTTTTTTGCAGTCATATCCAAGACTTTTTCGCGTTTTATATCGCCAACTATTGCGTTTTGTGGTTCAACGACCAAGCTGGTTATTTTATCGGATAGCCAATGGTACCGTCTAGCAGTGCGATCTTTTCTACTCATACCTTGCTGGATTACTGCCCACTTCTCATCTCTTGTTATAAGGAACGTATGGTGATAGAGTTGGTAGCCTGCTTGAATAGCAGCGTTATCTACTTTGGCGGTCATCTTACTTTTATAGGTTAAGCCTTCGATTGCTTGTTCTGAAAAATCAAATTTCTCTCCTAACGAAGCTATCTCGCTTGGAGTTTTTCTTGAGGTTTTTCCTTTTCCTCCACAAACTCCTAAGTCATGTTCTTCAGGTGATACCGCTTTTTTCAAGATACCAGTTACAACTGTTGTTACTCCTGAGCTGTGCCAATCGTAGGCTAATACACAGCCAAGAGCTTGGAACCAATATGGATCGGATAGGCGCTGGATAAACTTTGTTGCACCGTGCTCTTCAATTATTATATTAACAATCTCTTTGGCTAGTCTGCGCATACGCGCGGTAAGCCATGTTGGTGCTTTGCCATGGTGAAGAGGCAGAGTAGCTATACCAGTTCGTTGCATTCCTCAATTCTCGGATATTTCTCTGGTATGGTTTGGCTATTGTCCATTTTCATTGTTATTGACTGTTTTTTGTAAATACCGGGAAAATATATACTAAGAAAGCAAGTTAATGTTAAAAAAAACATGCAACCATATAAAGGAAAGGAGCATTTTAATACTAAATACAAGCGGGAGAGCCATCATTAATGAACAAGAAGCTGACTTCATTCTTAATCATAATGCTATTTGTGTCCCCAGTCTTGTCTATTTCTCAGTTTTTTGTCAATGGTTCAGAAGAAAACTCTTGGGTGGCCAGAGAGCCAATGCCTACTGCAAGAGGTGGTCTTGGGGTTGCAGTTGTTAATGGCAAGATATATGCTATTGGTGGTTCAAATACTGAAACTCAACTCGGAATCACAGAGGAGTATAATCCAGTTACAGATACGTGGACTGCTAAATCCCCTATGCCAACTCCCCGTAGTGGTTTTGCTATTGCAGTTTTCCAGAACCGAATTTACTGTATGGGTGGAATAGTAGGAGACAGTGACAATTATGTTTCAGGAGTCACCGGAGTGACCGAAGTTTATGATCCTTTAACGAATGCATGGACAACTATTAATCCTATGAATACTCCTAGAGCTGACTTATGTGCAAGCATTGTGAATGAAACAATATACTGTATGGCTGGAAAGAAGTACTGGGGTGTCGACTCGTCTTATCAAGAACTCAATGTAACTGAAGCTTATGATCCTAACTCTAATTCTTGGAGTGAAAAATCGGATATGCCTATACCAGTTTTGGGTTGTGCATCTGCTGTCCTTGATGGTAAAATCTACGTTATTGGAGGTTCGCGTCATTTTCAGCTAGGGTGGGAACTTGATACTGTGGGGGCTACTCAGATTTATGATCCTGAAAGTGATGAGTGGAGTATTGGTGTTAGTCTTCCCTTTGCTCAAAGTTATGGTGCTGTAGCCTCAACCATTGGTGAAACAGCGCCGGCAAATCTTTATTTTGTCGGGGGCTCCAATGAGACCGATTATAACGTCTTTACTTATGTATATGATTCCGTGCTTAATTCGTGGAATTCAGGGGCTTCGATTCCGTCTCCTCGTATATACTTGGCTTTGGCTGTTTTGGATGATGTTCTGTATGCTATTGGCGGGTTTGATGGCGAGGACTGGTTGGATATTACGGAACAGTATTTGCCTATTGGGTATGGGACTGTGCCGCCGAAACTTGAAATTCTTTCTCCTGGAAATAAAACGTACGTTAATAGTGATGTTCCGCTTGTTCTTTCTATGAGTAGACCTGCAACTTGGATGGGGTACAGCTTGGATGGTGGGGACAATGTGACTATCCTAGGCGATACTGAATTGCTTGAGCTGTCAGATGGTAATCACAATATTACGGTTTATCTTACTGATTCTTTTGGGAATACGGTTTCTTCTGAAAGCGTGGCATTTTCTGTAGATACTTTTTCTCCTGAGATTGTGGTTTTGTCTCCGGAAAATAGAACTTATGGGGGAAATGACATTCAATTGGTCTTTACTTTGGATGAGCCTGTTTCATGGATGGGTTATAGTCTGAATGGACAAGAAAACGTAACCGTTACGGGAAACGTAACTTTAGCCGCGCTTTCATACGGTTCATATGAAATAACTTTTTACGCCATAGACCTTTTTGGAAACGATGGTGCATCTGAAACAGTCTTTTTTGAGATCGCGCCTTTCCCCACAGTTTTACTCACAGCTATAGCTGTAACAATAACCATAACTGCCGCAACAGCATACCTTTTCCTTAAACGTAGAAAAAAATTACAGCAAAAAACTAAAGGAAAAATTGGTCTATCATAGATTTGGATGTTAATTCTAAATTCTTGATTTATCTGCAATAGTTTAGTGCAATACCAACTAGCAAGAAGAATTGTAAGCGGCAAGTTACCACTTGATATGTTTATTTTCAAATAGAAATATATTACATCAACACTTGAGAGGCTCTAATCCAATGGGCTATATCCAGAGTTCCATTTTCATTTAGGTAGCGCATTTATTGTGCACACTAAGATTTGGTGGAATCCTTATATAATTTCTGTTGGTGTACTTTTCAAAGAGGATGGCTAATGAACACTGGAAAGGAAAGCATCTTTTTTTTTAATACTTTAACTCGGAGAAAAGAAGAGTTTTTTTCCATAAAACCAGGAAAGGTGGGATTGTACACCTGTGGGCCTACCGTATATGACTATGCTCATATTGGCAATTATCGAGCTTTTGTGTTTGAGGATATTCTAAAGCGATGGCTAGAATACCGTGGTTATGAAGTTACACACGTCATGAATCTGACTGATGTTGATGATAAAACCATTAAGGGCAGCCAATCACAACAAATTTCTTTGCAAGAGTACACAGAACACTATACAAAAGCATTCTTTGAAGATATTAAATCTCTCAACATCAAATCAGCTAACTATTATCCTAAAGCCACGGAGCACATTCCTGAAATGGTAGAGCTGATAAACAAGCTAATCCGGAAGGGTTATGCATACAAAGGAAAAGATGGCTCAATATACTACGCCATAGGAAAATTCAGTAATTACGGTAAACTGAGTCGGATCAAGCTTAATGAACTAAAGACAGGCGCTCGTGCGGAAGACGGTGATGTTTTCTGGGAAACCGAACTGGGAAAAGGAAGACCAGGATGGCATATTGAGTGTACGGCAATGGCCATTAAGTATTTGGGAGCAACTCTTGACATTCATTGCGGTGGAATCGATAACATATTTCCTCATCACGAGAACGAGATTGCTCAAAGTGAGGCAGCTACAGGTAAGAAATTTGTTAACTACTGGCTTCATAATGAGCATTTGCTTGTTGAAGGTAGGAAAATGGCAAAGAAGTTTGGGAATTTTTACACTTTGCGGGACTTATTAGGGAAAGGGCATGATCCAAGTGCAATTCGCTATTTGCTGTTGTCATCTCATTACCGCGCCCAATTCAATTTCACTTTCAAAGCATTGGATAGCGCAAGTGTAGCTGTTAAAAGGCTGCGGAATTTTGTAAAAAGGTTGAATGATGCAAAGGGAAGGGATAGCGCTGGAAAAGTTTCTAAGTTGCTTAACGAATTGGAGAGAAACTTCACTGGAGCCATGGATGATGATTTGAATATTTGCTCAGCTCTAGCGGCGGTATTTGATTTTGTGAGGGAGGTTAACGGATTGCTCGATTCTCACTTCATCAGCGAAAAGGAGGCGGAAGAAATTGAAGTAGCAATGAACGGTTTTGATAGTGTATTAGGCCTGATTGGCGAAGTCAAGGAGGAAAAAGTGTTGTCTGAAGAAGCAGAGATTCTAATTGCAAGACGTGAGAAGGCTAGAAAAGTCAAGGATTGGGCGACTGCTGACGCTCTTCGAACACAACTTCGTGAACTGGGTGTAATTGTTGAGGATACCGAGAATGGTGTTCGATGGCGTTTTGCAAAAAAGCCTTAGAATTTTCCGCTTTGGTTCCAATTACTCGTTGCGTATTTCTTTGTGTAGAGTTCTTTGGAAAGCATTCTTTCGTACATGGTTAGCTTGGCTGGAGCCAAATGGATTTTCATTATCGATTTGAAGCCTTGCATGAGGGCATTGGCGACCGTTTCCGAGGTTACTGAGTGGCCTAATTCATTCTTAATCGAAGTGATTTTTCGCTCTGCTATTTGGGCGGCTAGGCTGCAATCATCTCCTCCTTTAACTCGAAGAAGCTGAAACATTAAAGCCAAGTTTACGTCCAACAAGAGAGTTCCGTGTTGCTGGATAATATCGCGCTTCACAGTCTGAGCACTACCACTGATTTTCCGAGTGTTTACCGTCAGATTTGGACAGTTTTTTTGGTTTCCTTCGTTGAAGTCAGCAGGTATACCTAGCAGCCTAAGTGCATCAGTTATTGCAGCGTAGACGCTCATATAAACTTCTGTTATGTTTGTTGCTTCAAGATTATGCATCTGAGCAGTTACACTATAGGTCAATTCACCCCGATCATGGAAAACTGTTCCGCCACCACTGTTTCTACGAACTATATCAATACCGAATTTGCGACAGTTATTCACATAGACGGTATCCTGTAGGTTTTGATTTCTGCCAATGCTAACTGCGCTGGGAAACCACTGGTAGAGCCTGATTGTATTAGGTACAAGATTTTCCATCCGTGCTTTGAGGATGGCTTCATCAATTGACATATTAATGAACGCATTCTGGGTTTCGATTGGAATTAGGCGCCAAGTATTCACGTTGTTTTCTTCCTTTGTGAGTGATGGTTGGATCCGGGATGTTTAAAACTATTGTGTTTCAAAAAATTCATCATTCAATTTTTTATAAAAATCTTTTGACTTAAGCTAATCACTAGTTTTTTCTCTCTTTTCTGAGACCAGAAAAACACCCTACCGAATCTGCAAAATCAGCAAGAGTTCTATTGCATTCATTCAAGGTTATTGCTGTTTGGTTCGTTTTGTTTAAATATTAGTGTTGGAATGTTACTGTGCAAAAGAGGAAACTTAAGTATGGGTTCTAAATCCCCAAGAGGCGAGTTTGCCGCGAGGCAACTCAAAAAGAAACGGAAAAACTTCCGTTGGTCAGATCGTTACTTTAACCGCCGTATGCTCCGACTAGACGAAAAAGTGGACCCTCTGCAAGGTGCACCAATGAGCCGCGGTATAGTTCTAGAAAAAGTAGGTGTTGAATCTAAGCAGCCAAACAGCGCCATACGCAAATGTGTCCGTACACAACTCATAAAAAACGGTCGCCTAGTAACTGCTTTCCTACCTGGAGACGGCGCCTTAAACCTCGTGGATGAACATGACGAAGTAGTTGTCGAGGGAATAGGTGGAACAAGAGGTGGCGCTATGGGGGACATTCCAGGAGTACGCT
>WOR8_10003969_pt1 | contig 14414 bp, 9 predicted proteins | sample DeeMarSeWOR38_10_FD_19890 | JGI IMG/M metagenome (IMG submission 19890) | reverse complement strand
AGCCGGCAGACCTGGTGTGCGTGGACCACAATAAAAAAGTGCTGACCTTAAAGCTGGCGCAACAGCTTGAATTGGACCTTCAAAAATCCTACGCTTACGGCAATCATCATTCGGATCTCCCGCTGCTGGAGACCGTCGGCAAGCCGTATGTCGTCGAACCCAACAGTATTCTTGAAAAAATCGCCCACCAAAGATCCTGGCCCATACTCGGCTATCGCTAGAATCTATCTCAAAAACGGTGCAATTTTTTTTGCAGTGTAAACCACGTTCACATTAATTAATTCCCTGAATTCGTTGCGTTTAAAAGCAAGCCGCTGCCATCCTGTCAACTTTCGTTGCGCTTGATGTATTCTTCCAGTCGTCGTTACTTTATGCCCGTGCCACCAATCGTTATTCTTTCTTAAGATGAAAAAGCCCCACGCCACCAAAAAACAACATACTGAAATCATATCCGTAAATTCCCGATGGCGATTCGAAATACCATGTCTTTGCCATTTAACAAGATCTGAAAGTTTGCCCTGGAAAAAATTTTGGCATGCCGGTTGCTCTATACCCTAGCTAAAAAAGAAAGGGCGGGCGGGGAAATGAAATATTACATGGCAAGCTACAGCGGAACGGTTTCAGATGGAATGAATTACAAAGTACAGGGCAGCGGCAGCGATTTATATCATCATTTTCCTGAATTGAAAGAAGTTATCAATCGCTATCCCTTTAAGAGCATCGACTTCAGGCTGGCAAACGGTGATCGGCTCAGAGTTTACGATATCCATAAAAACAAGAGCCTCAATAACTGAGAACGCAACAAACAAATATCGTCCAAAAATTAGAGAAGAAGAACCCAATGAAAAAAGAACTCTTATCAATTCCTGAAGCAGCAGAACTATTAAGCTGCAGCACCCGCACGGTTCGGCGATTGATAGAAGAGCGAACCATTGAAGCCTGCAAACTCAGAAGCTCAACCCGGGTGGTATATGCCTCTTTACAGAGATACATTCTGACCATTATCGGGGACTATCAGGAAAAAAACGGCCTGGCTGAATTTAAATCATCCGGTTGAAAAGTGTGACTGCGCGGGACAGCGCGGCACCGGGTGGCTATTCTTACGACCCCCAACAATAATCTCCTCTACCTGTTACTATTTTATTCGACACCCCCCGTAATGTTAAAAGTAACATGGGCTTGCGTATTTCTTTTTGAATTTTTGTTGATTGGTCTTCCAGAATTCAGAAAGAAGTTCGAGAAATTAAGAACATAAAATAATTTTTGCGGAAAAGACAGAGTCAGAAAAGGCTCTGCCTTTGTATTATGAAGCACCATGGCGTGTACGCAAAGAAGATGAGATATATGCTTACGCTGCCTAATAACCATGAAATTATTTTTGCTTTGTAAATATTTTTACCAACTCGCTAACGTTCTGATTTAACGATTTTCTCTTAGACACGCTTCATATACGGTCAACAGTTGTTGCACCCTTTTTTGAATCCGATCGCCGCATCATCGCGCTTCAGCTTGCTACCTGCCAGTTTTTTCTTAAAAATCCAGCCCAACAGACCTCAGCAATAAATATAAAGCAAATTAACTAGTTATCGACGACTGCTTTACTGAAAGCCTTCTCGCTGAAGGATCTTCCTTCAATAGTTTAGAGAAATATGACTGCCTGGCATATCACTTGCTCTGGATTGTAAGCAATAGCGGCAAGGCAGATAAAATTTTGATCAATTCGCATGACGGACTGAGGCTTTTTCTAACTAGAAATATTCAAGAATCCGGGAGAAAAAATGGAAAAGATGAATTCAAAAAAATACAGCGTGGGCATTGATATCGGTTCAGTCAGTCTGAACTGTGTTGTTATCAATGAGGACAAGGACGTCGTTTTTGAATCTGCCTATAAGCGTCACTTTGGAAAAATTGATGACGAGATTCTAAGTCTGGTCGAGGAATTGTTTCAGAAATTTTGGGAAAAGCGGATTCAATCGATTTCTTTCACAGGCAGTCACGGCAAAAAGCTCGCTGAAAGATTGGGTGTCTTTTATGAGTTTGAAACCATCAGCCAGGTATTGGGTGCCCTTCACCTGATTCCAGATGCAAAGAGTCTCATCTGTATGGGAGGCCAGGATACGGCTTTACTTCAGATTCATCACGACGGAGATAAATGGGAACTCGAAAGCTTTAACGCCAACGGGCCCTGTGCTTCCGGCACCGGATCCTTTCTTGACCAACAGGCAGAACGTTTGGCCACCGCCTTGTACGAAAAGAACAAGGAAACATCTCAAAACCATATTGACAGGATTTTAAATGACTTCATCCGCCTGGGCCTAAAAAGCGAAAAGCCCGCCAATGTGGCCTGCCGTTGCACCGTGTTTACCAAATCAGACATGATTCATCTTCAGAACAAGGGCGAAAAGCTTGAAGATATTATTTACGGACTGCATGTCGGCAATGCCAGAAACTACGTCAGCACGATTGTCTCCAACCAGAAGCTTGAAGATCCGATCGTATTTGTGGGCGGGTTGTCCAAAAATGAATTGCAGGTAAAAGCGTTTAAGGCCTACTACCCGGACCTGATGGTCCCGCCGCATAACACCTCAACCGGCGCGCTCGGCGTTGCTTTAAAAGCCCTGGAGCTAAAAAAGAAAGATACCTTTGATCTTGGCGACCTAAAAAAAGCAAACCGTCGCGGTGATATTGCAGTGCCCAGGGCTCCCAGGCTGGTCTTAAAAAAAACAAACCCGGCGGACTCCCAACCATCCCGTAGAAAATTTTTGTCGATCAGAACCCGGGCCTTCCTCGGTATCGATATCGGCTCGACAACCACCAAATATGCGTTGATAGACGAAAACCATAATTTGCTTCACAAAAGCTATGTGCACACCCAGGGCAAACCGATCGAGGTCACCCAGAAACTTTTAAAGCACATCGTGGAGGAGCTGGGCGATAAGGTCGAGATTATGGGAGTGGCCACAACCGGTTCGGGGCGATATGTCGTCGGTGACTTTTTAAATGCGGATTTAACCATCGACGAAATCACCGCCCATGCCCGCGGGGCGGTTGAAATTGAGCCCGAAGTGGACACCATTTTTGAAATCGGCGGCCAGGACTCGAAATACATTTCACTGGTCAACGCCAACCCCCTGGATTTCGACATGAACAAAGTTTGTGCTGCCGGCACCGGCAGCTTCCTGCATGAGCTGGCCAATAAATATGGCATCAATATTGTCGGTGAATTCCAGGATATTGCCCTTTCTTCCAGGACGCCGGTTAAACTCACCGATCGGTGCACCGTTTTTATGGAATCCGACCTGGTCTCGTATTACCAGAAAGGCGCTTCCCGCAAAGACCTGATGGCCGGCCTTTGCTATGCGATTGTGCACAATTATTTGAACCGGGTCGTCGGCAAACGAAAGATCGGGCGGCGGATTATGTTTTTGGGGGGCCCTTCCCTAAATCAGGGCGTTGTGGCGGCCTTTGAAAATGTTCTGGGCCGTGACCTGCTGGTTCCGCTTCACAGAGAGGTCCTCGGGGCATACGGAGCGGCCATCTGCGTTCGGCAAAAAATGAAATCCGAAGGCAAAGACCGCAGCGCCTTCAGGGGGATGCGCAGCGCAATTCATGATCACATGAACTTCAAGGAGAAAGTGTGCCGCGTCGATCCGAATTGTCATAATCAGTGCAAGCTTAAAATCTATCAATTTGACAATCGGCGAAGTGTCTGGGGCGGCGAATGCGGCCGCCACGAGTTAGCGCGAAACCGGTGCAAAGGAAAAGACGATTTTTTTAAACTCCGACGGATGCTGTGGGAAACTCACATGGCCGGTGTGTATAAAGAACTGGAAGATCAACCGTTGATGGAGATTGAGGGTCGCCCGACAATCGGGATGCAACGGGCACTTTACGGCCATCATACGGCAATCCTGTGGGCCCATTTTTTTGATCGGCTCGGATACCGCCTGGTGATCACACCGCCAACCGGAGCCCGCATTTCTGTGAGAGGCGTTGAGAAAGCGGTGGACGGCGTTTGCTACCCCGTCAAAGTCTCCTATGGCCATATTGAGCAGCTGGCAGGCAAAACAAGGTATCTTTTTATCCCGAGCCTGATCAAAATGCCGACACCAAAGCCATCGGAGACCGGTTTTTACTGCCCCATGGTTCAGAGCAATTCGTATATGGTTCGTATGGCTTTCGGCCTGGACCGGGCATCGGTCCTCAATCCGGTCATTAATCTGAAGCACGATTCCGAAACTCTTGCCGTGGAAATATACCGGCAAATGGGTGCCCGGCTGGGTATATCCAAAAAGTTGATAAAAAAATCTTTGCACCATGCAATTGGCAGACAGCGGCAATTCGTCGCGGACATGCATCAACAGGGAAACAAAATTCTTCGAAAACTGGATTCAGCTGAACCCATCATGGTGGTTAGCGGTCGTCCCTATAATCTTTACGACGACAGATTGAATCTAAGGCTCGGCCAAAACCTGGCCAAACTCGGCATGACAGCTATGCCGATGGATTTTATCGACGCCGGCTCGGTGGACCTGACGGAATTTTCCTCGATGTTCTGGGGTCTGGGCGCTCAGATCCTCAAAACGGCAAAGATCGTGGCACAAAACTCAAATTATTACGGTCTGCATCTGACCAATTTCGGCTGCGGTGCGGATTCATTTGTTGAGCACTTTTATAAATCCATCATGGGAGACAAAGCGCACTTAATCCTTGAATTAGATGAGCACAGTGCCGCGGCCGGTGTCATGACAAGGCTCGAAGCTTATAAAAACGTGATCGAAAACAGCATGCAAGCGACTCAACTCCAAACCCAATACCAAACGATCCATTCACAGAAGAGGTAAACAAATGAAACCAGAACATCAACATCAGTTCGATTCGCCGACAAAAGGCATTGGCAAGTTTCATCTTCAAAATAAGACCGTCCTCATCCCCGAGATGAATCGTATCGCCGCACACCTGATTGCGGCAACCTTCAGAAGTTTTGGCGGCAATGCAATGGTGCTTAAAACTTACCGTGGTCTTGACCTGGGCAAAAAGTATACTTCCGGCAAAGAATGCTTCCCCTGCCAGGTTACCCTTGGAGATATTCTGCTTTATCTCAACACCGAACAGGAGAAACTGGGGACCGCCTTTGATCCGGAAAATTATCTGTATTTTTTGCCGGAGTCCGACGGGCCCTGTCGATTCGGCATGTACAATAAGTTTCAGCGAATGGTGTTGGATTCTTTTCCGGAACTGGACCGGGTCAAAATTGTTTCGATCACCACCACAGACGGCTATTCACTGGAAGGGGTGATTGAACACGACCGGATGCTGGCTTTCAGAAAGGCGAGTTATATTGCGGTAGTGGTCGCCGATATCATGGAACGGCTTCTGTGGCGCATCCGACCCTATGAAACCCAGGAGGGCATTACGGATGACTTTATGGAACGATCCAGGCGGCAAATGGAATTCTTTTTTGAAACCCACGCCGCCGCTAACGATTTCGGCCGGATCCTGGATAAACTCGAAGAAATTACCAAAACCGGAAGAACCCTGATTGATCCCGCTATTCCGACGAAACCGCTGATCGGGATTGTGGGCGAAATCTTTTTAAGAATGCATGTTCAGTCCAATCAGGATGTCATCCGGGTTCTTGAAAGGCACGGCGCTGAGGTCGTTAATTCCTCACTGGCCGAATGGGTGAATTATATCACTTACGGGCAATTAAGAGAGAATAAGATCAACTTTCGGTTGAATCTGAAACAACTGAACTTCAGCCGTTTAAAACACCATTTGCAAAAGATCATCAGTTTTTGTGGAGATCTTTTCTACCAGGAAATGAGACAAAAACAGTTTTACAACCGCGCCACCCGGCTGATTGATCTTGAACACGATCACAAGATCAGTCATCTGGAAAAACTGCTCAGGCAGGAAGATATTTTTACCTTTGATGTCACCACCGAAACCTGTCTGAGCATCGCGGCCATCCTGCAATTTGTTAAAGAAGGCTACAACGGTGTTGTCAACGTCTATCCCTTTACCTGCATGCCGGGCATGACCACCTCGGCCATCGTCAAACCGGTCCTGAACCGCATGCGGGTCCCCTATCTGGATACGCCTTATGACGGAAGCTTTCAGCCGGGCAGGGAAACCGCCTTAAGGACCTTTATGCATCAGGCCACCCAGCATTTTAAGCGCCATGGCAAAAAAGGCTTGATTCAGAAACGCGCGGCATGAGCCCGCAATAAGGCCTCAAGATATGCTTTTAAGTCATTTGGAAACTAAAATGCAAACAGATCCTCGCGGATCTGAACATTCTGTTGCGGACCCGGTTAAACCGCCGATCTTGGCAGAAAATGATATTAAAAAATTCGGCGTCTACAGGCTGGTCGGCGGCGGGCTGCTTTTCCTTGGATTGACCGTGGGCATATTCTGGTACCAATTTTCTCAGATACCGCTTGGCCACCGGCCTTCGATTTGGCATCAGCTGCAATGGCGCTATCTGTTCTGGCTGTTGATCTTTCTTCCGGTCGAAACATTTGCGGCCGGTCTGCGGATCTGGGTGATCAGCCGCGCACTTCAGCCCGGCGTGAGTTTATGGACCTGCTTAAAGGCCGAGTGGGCCAACCTGGGTCTTGCCATGCTTACGCCTTCACAGACCGGTGGGGGGGTCGGTCAGATTTACATGTTGAGTCGCGGGGGCATGAAGCTCGCAACCGCCCTGACGGTTAGTTTAATCTCCTTTTTGGGCAGCATGGTCGTTTTATTGTTTATTGGTATTTATTCGCTGCTGATCGCCAAAGTCGACCATTTGGTTGTCTTCTTCCAGGGGGCACTGCTGGTCTTTTTGATAGTTTTCGCTGTAGTGATTTTTGCCGTCTGCTGGCCCGCGTCCCTGCGTTTTGTGATTTCGGGAATTTGCAGCGGGATCCAGAAGATATGCGCCAAAAGGCACTCACGCAAGCGCATCGGGTTACCGCAAAATTCCCGCATCCGGCGCTTACCCAGCCAACTGCAAAGGTTCTCGCAAAAACTGATCGATCTGTGCTACATGCACCAGGTCAACATGCGCCGGTTCTTTCGTCTGAACGGCTGCAGTTTTGTATGGGTATGTCTCTTAAGCCTGGTCTTTATGCTGTCGCGCTCTGTCATGGCTTTTTTGTGCCTGCGCTTTCTCGGGATTCAGGCAGCCGCCCTGGGCGATGTGCTGGAAACCCAGTTAAGCCTGATTTTTCTGATCTACTTTGCGCCGACCCCCGGCAGTTCTGGCCTGGCTGAAGGCGCCTCGATGTTAATGATGCATGGCGCCTTGCCGGCGGGATTCACACCCTATTATAATTTGCTGTGGCGCTGTTCGACTCTCTATCTGCCGGCCATCGCCGGACTGGTTTTTCTGTCGTGGGCAATTATTCAAGACGCGCGCCGGGTCGTTGACCGCTGACAGCGTCGGATAGATGTGGATAAGAAAATCAGATAAAAATATAATTGCCCATGGAATTATTGTCTTTTTTGGAATGTCTGCTTCCTTTTGCCGCTTTCAATAGAAAAGTCCTATAAAAATAGAAATACAGAATCAAAACGATGGTTTCAATCAGCTCTCTTGAAAAATCTTTAAAATAAATCTATAAGTATACGTCGATTGGATCAATATTAGGACACTGTGCTGCCGGTTTACGCTTGCCGGTTTTAGGCGTTTGGGTACCGGTTTATGGAGCCGTGAGGATCGTGCGGATTTAGAAAGAAAAAGATTTCTTTTCGGGTAATTTCCATCAGACGGTGAGATCCAGTTCAGGTTTGCAGCGTCTGTCCTGCGTGCCTGAAAAATGCCAGAAAGGAGATACAAATTGCATCCGAAGGATTTGAAAGTCTTCATTGGGATAGGGCTTCTTGTTTTTGTGTTGACCTCATCGGCCTGGTCGCAAAATCCCCTATTGCTCAAAACCGGCAAGAAACGGGCAGATGCCAAAAATGCCGAAACCGTTTCGCTGCCCAAGCCCCTGACTGCAGAAAACATTGATCATATCGTTGCCGGTCTCAGTGACGAGCAGGTGAGAAGATTGTTAATCAATGAGCTCAAGTTGCAGGCACAGCAGGAAGCGACCGTTGAGGCCAAACCGGAAGGCATTGCCGGTTTCATAGATAAAGTAAAAAACCTGACCGCTCTGCTGCAAACCCGAATTGAATTTATCCGCTCCGGCGGCAGCGCTGTGCCGCAAGAACTCCTGGGCATATACGCCTTTCTTGGCAGGGGAGACCGCGGGACAAAAACCGTGACCCAGGTCATCCTGAGTGTCGCTGCCGTGCTGGCCGGCGCCCTGCTGATCGAATGGCTGTTTGTGCTTTACAGCGCAGCGGCGCGGCGCCGCATCACATCGAGCGTGCCCTCCGGATGGATCGCCAAAATCGGATCCCTGGGCTCGCGGACCCTGCTGGATTTGACGGCCATCATTATCTTTATCGTCGCAGCCCTGATCCTTTTTTTCCTTTTCCTGGACCGCACCGCCGGCCAGCGCGTGCTTCTGGCCGCTTACCTCGCGGGCCTGGCATTCTTCCAGGGCGCCTACCTGGTATTGCGGTTTTTCCTGGCCCCGCGTGCCCCAGCGCTGCGGTTTCTGCCGTTCAGCGACGAAACCGCATTGTATCTCCACTACTGGCTCCTGGCGCTGATCTTTGTTCTCTGCTTCGGCAATGTGACCAGGGGAGTGATGGGCCTGGCGGGCGCCACCGAGCTGACGCAGCTCAAGTTCGGTACGCTGTATGGTATGATCGCCGCCGGGATGATCATCTGGATGATTCTGCAGAAGCGCAAGGCAGCGGCCGCTGCATTCAGCCGGGGTCTGCCCGAAACCAGCCTGCGCTATCGACTGGCTCAGAAGTGGCATCACTTTGCCGTCTTTGCTGTTTTACTCTTGTTGGCGGCGGGCATCGGCGCCGCAATTCTGGGAACCGCCTCGGGACAGGCGGCCCTCACCCTGTTGATGATACCGCTTTACTTTCTGCTGGATTGGATCCTGCGCCTGATGCTGGAGGCGGCTTTCGGCATCGTGGAGCAACCCGAGGAGCAGCCGGTGCCTGCCGCAGCGGCATCCGATGCGCCGGGAGATGATATCGAGACTGAAGCCGACCGGCCTGATGCTGACGAGGTCGCAGAGGATAAAGCGGCCGGCGGCGGGCGCCTGGATCTCGAGCGCATGAAAGGCCCGCTGCGCGCCGCCCTGCGCATCGCCCTGGCGGTGCTGCTGTTTTTCTGGATTTTGGGCATCTGGGATGTTGATCTCCCGATCGGGGAGGAGGTGGTCAGTACCCTCATGGAGATCCTGATCATCGTTCTGATCTGTTACGTTGCCTGGGGCCTGGTCAATGCTGCGATCGTGCGCCGGATGCGCGACGAGATGCCGGAGGAGGATGAAGAACAGGAAGAGGGCGGCGCCGGCGGCTCGCGCATCGCCACCCTGCTGCTGCTGCTGCGCAAGTTTTTGCTGGTGGTCATCATCGTCATGGCCGGCCTGATTGTTTTATCGGCCCTGGGGGTGAACATCGGCCCCCTGATTGCCGGCGCCGGTGTCTTCGGCCTGGCGATCGGCTTCGGCGCCCAGACCCTGGTCAGGGACATTATCTCAGGGGTGTTCTTCCTCATGGACGATGCCTTTCGGGTCGGCGACTATCTGGAAGTTTCCGGCACCAAGGGAACGGTGGAGCACATTTCGCTGCGCTCCCTCAGGCTGCGCAACCCGCGCGGCCAGGTCTATTTCATCCCGTTCGGCGACATGAAGACGGTGACCAACCTCAGCCGCGACTACGTCATCATGAAACTCGACTTCCGGGTGCGCTATGATGCCGATGTGGAAAAAATACGCAAGATTATCAAGAAAAAAGTCTACAATGTCATCGCGGCGGATCCCGAGTTGGGACCCAAACTGCTGGAGCCGATCAAGTCCCAGGGCGTGCGGGAAATGGATGACTCGGCCATGATCATGCGGGTCAAATACAAAACCAAACCGGGCGATCAGTTTGCCATCCGCAAAGAAGTTTACCACCTCATGCAGGAATCGTTCAAGGAAGAAGGCATCGAGTTTGCGCATCGAAACGTGACCGTGTACTTGCCGCCCGAGCCCGGCAGCGAGGCCGACGCGCAGGCGGCGGGTGAAGAACGGCAAAAAGATGTGAAGGCAAACAGCGAAATTCAGCGCCAGGCCGCCGCAGCGGCAGCGTTGGCAGCCATTCAGGCCGAGGAGGAAAAGGAGGCCGAAAAAGCCAAGCAGAAACCTGAAAAGTAGGTCGTCTTTTACGCATTGCATCATTTAGGCCCCTGAAAGCCTTGCAACCTACCCGAACGGTGCAACTATATTTGCATTGTAAATCTCCCCCTTCCCATATAACCCATTGATTTAATATATTATAATTAAAATTACAGGGTTACAGGGTCAACTTATGTTGCACCCTTATAACAAGTAATTTTAGATCGGATTTTGCTCATCTAAACAGATTATATTTTTTTTCACTTCAGATTTTGTTTTCAATTCAAAACATATCCTGCTGAAATTAAAGGGATATATTTCCAACACGCTGTTTTCTTTAATCTCCGAAAAATTATTAGAGACAAAAAGTAGCAGATTTAAACGTTTATGGAACAACAGTTGCTCTTTGATTTACTAAAAAAGGCAGGGACAATGAATCTAAGACAATCATTAGAAAATCGTTTTGAAACTTTATTAAGGGAGCCCATCATGAAAATTTCATCTAAAGTTCGAGGACCAATCATAGCCGTAATCATTTTACCGCTAATGGGTTGCATGAGTGCGCATCAGCACTACCAGCAAACCCATGGGGCTCAGGAGCGGCAAATGACAGTGGGTGTGGTTCAGAAAGAGATAAGAAAAGGAATGTCGGCTGCTGATGTCGCGGAAGTGTTAGGATCTCCGAATATTGTCACCACAGATGGCGAGGGTCGCGAGGTGTGGGTCTACGATAAGATTTCGACTGATGTCACCTACTCAAATGATTCTGGCGGCCTGGGCGCTATTCTGTTAATCGGCGGCGCCGGTGGCGGGACTGCCGGTGGCGGGCTGGGATCCGGGAGTTACAGCCGGTCTGCCGGAGCTCAATCCAAAACACAAAGGACACTTACCGTTGTTATTAAGTTTGATGAACAAAAAAAAGTGCGCGACTTTGCTTATCATGCAAGCAGATTCTAAAAAGGAAAAACCCTTATGCACTTACGGCGCGTCAATAAAAATTGTTTGATTCTAATTTGCCTGGGCACCTTCCTCGTCGCCTGTCAAAACAATATCTTCAGAGAGGCGCTGACGTTGTCTTCGGAATCACTCAAAGACCGCCAGTTGCAGACAAGGATATTTGACGGCATGGATGAGAAGACTTTACTTACGGCATCTGCAGCGGTGCTGCAAGATCTAGGCTATACCATCGATGAGACCGAGGTCAAATGTGGCGTTATCGTTTGTTCTCGCGATAGAGATGTAACGGTAACTGCCGAAGTCATACTGTCCGTAACGCTTGAAATTTTTTGCCTATTGATGGGTCACCCGACATCGGTTCCATATGATAAAACCCAAAAAGTTTTGGCATCATTGGTGACGACGTCTGCAGATAACCTAAGAACCGGTGTTCGGATTACTTTCCAGCATGTGGTATGGGATTCAGATGGAAACATTAAAAAAAACGAGCAGATCAACGATCCGCAGATCTATCAGGAGTTTTTTTCCAAGCTTTCAAAGTCTGTTTTCCTGGTCGCCCATGAGATATAGGAGAACTTGTCATGGAAAAACGAGTCTACACCATATTGAGCCTGTTACTTGCACTCGCCCTTGTTTCCTGTGCAGGGAAGCAACGAAACATCCTCGAAACTTCCGAGCCCCAGGTAAAGTTAAGGAGCATGCAAAGCCGCGTGTTTGACATAACGGATCAAAATCTCCTGCTGCGAACCATCATCGCAACTTTTCAAGATTTAGGATTTGTGATTGACGACGCCGAAGAATCCCTCGGAACCGTCTCGGGTACAAAGCGCTCCGGGTATTCATTGCGCATGACCGTATCGATTCGCCCCCGAGGAACCCGGCAAACGATCGTGCGGAGCAGTATCCAATTTAATCTGCAGACCATTGAGGAACCTGAACCGTATCAGTATTTTTTTTCGACATTATCCAAAGCCCTTTTTTTAGAGGCTCAACCGGTAAAATAAAATTGAAAATGTTCGGAAATCGATGACATGAGCTGGTAAAATTAATTTTGAAGAAATTGATTTCGAAATCGGGCAGCCCGGTCAGAATAGCGAGCAAATGCATTTCATTTGACAGACTAGCGGCGGTATAATATTGTTTTTAATGAGGATTCGCTAGTCGGCACATATCGACGGCTTTGAAAAGTTTTCACCACGATTGACGACATCTCTTTATAGCCTACGCCTGACCGAGCTTGACCGATAATTTTACAATGCAAGATTTAAAAAGTCGACATAAACTCTATATCATCGCGCTGCCGTTTATGATGGCGTATCTGATATTTTTCAGCGCCTGTCTCAATGATTCTCCCCAACGCATTCCGCCCAAAGCGGTCAAAGGTGTTCTCGATCTCAGCGATTGGGACCTCAAAAAAGACGGTCCGGTTGATCTTGTCGGTGAATATGAGTTTTACTGGATGCAACACCGGATGCCGCAGGATTTTTCCAAAACACCTCCAGGCGGAAAAACAGAATTCATCGAAGTGCCCGGGTATTGGAATGGTTTAAAATTGGGAAATAAAGAGCTGCCCGGACATGGCTATGTTACCTACCGCCTAAACGTTGTTTTAAAAAAACAGAAGGAACCCCTTGCTTTAAGAACGGTGGAAATTGCGAACGCGTACACCATCTTTGTTAACGGGCAAAGGGTGGGCTCTTTGGGCCAAGCCGGGAAAAATCGCGAAACAACTTTTCCGCGGCAATTCCCCCAGATTGTTGCCTTTGCGCATAAAACAAATCAAATGGAGATTATTATTCAAGTTTCCAATTTCCACCACAGACGCGGCGGGATCTGGGAGGTTATTCAACTGGGAAGAGAAAAGGATCTACGCAAGGCCCGGGAGAGAAGGCTTAGCTTTGATCTGCTTCTGATCGGCAGCATTTTACTGATGGCCCTGTATCATCTGGGTCTTTTTATCGTCAGAAAAAAGGACCTTTCACCGCTTTACTTCGGCATCTTCTGCTTCCTGATGGCACTGAGATCGCTTAGCGCCGGTGGAAGATATCTCCTGCTGGCTTTCCCTGATCTAAGCTGGGAACTGATGATCAAATTCGAATATCTTTCATTTTATCTGTGTGTCCCGGCTTTCGCGATGTTTATGCGATCGATTTTTCAGAAATTTTCAGAACGATTTCTCCGTCTACTCGAAATGCTTGCGATTGCTTTTTCAGCTGTTGTGATCTTTACCCCGGCAAGATTCTTCTCACAGACCCTCAACCTATACGAAATCATTACCCTTATTACCGTTATATACGGGCTATATGTGATCTTTGCCTCTCTGGCTCAAAAGCGAATCGAGGCCTTCATTTTTTTACTCGGGTTTGTTATCTTATGTCTTACAATCATTAATGACATGCTGCACGTTGAAAATATCATCCAAACAGGGTTTTTTGCCCAGTTTGGCTTTTTTTTCTTTATGCTGTCCCAGTCCTTTCTTCTCTCCTACCGCTTCTCAACAGCGCTGACAACAGTTGAAACCCAGCAGATAGAATTAAGAGATACGCTCGAATCCCTTAAAGCCGAAATCATCGATCGGGTGCAGGCTGAAGAAGCACTGCGTGAAGGTGAAGAAAAATACCGAACTATCCTCCAAAGTATCGAGGAAGGGTATTACGAGGTCGACCTGGCCGGCAACCTGACCTTTTTCAATGATTCCTTGTGCAAGCATCTTAAATATTCAAGGGATGAGCTCATGGGAATGAACAACCGGCAGTTTACCAGCAAAGAAACTGTCGAGCGGGTATATAAAACATTTAATTCGGTCTTCAAAACTGGAAAGGCCGCAACGGCATTTGACTGGGAGATGATCGCCAAAGACGGTAGCAAAAAATTTGTCGAGCTGTCTGTATCTTTAATACGGGATTCGGAAGGCCAGCCAGTGGGGTTTCGGGGAGTGGCGCGAGACATCAGCGAACGCAAAAAAGCCGAGGAACAGGCCAAACTCCATCAACACCAGCTCATGCAGGCCAGCAAGATGGTGGCATTGGGCACACTGGTTTCCGGTGTGGCCCATGAGGTGAACAACCCCAACAATTTTATCATGTTGAATTCCCCCATTTTAAAAGAAGCCTGGGAAAATGCCCTGCCCATCCTGCAAAAATATTATGAGGAGAACGGAGATTTCATCATCGGCGGCATGAATTACAGCGAGATGCGCGAAAATATTCCCACCCTGTTTTCCGGCATATCCGA
>WOR8_10003967_pt1 | contig 14416 bp, 15 predicted proteins | sample DeeMarSeWOR38_10_FD_19890 | JGI IMG/M metagenome (IMG submission 19890) | reverse complement strand
GGTTTCACGCATCGGGCTGTGGCAGCAGTGGATCTGTATCGACGTGTCCGCTGGGTCGATCGCCAATACCGCCGGGCCGGTCGTTGCGGTCAGAGAAGCGTTTTGATCGTTTGCACCGGCTGGTACCGGCCGACGATCTCTTAGATTTAGAATATCCGATTGAACACAGCTCAGCAGGGTCGCACATCCCGGGTCCTGATAGTTTTCGTTCATCTGAAAGTCAAAACTGCTGATCACGGTATGAAAATCTTTGCCGTGAGATCCCATGGAGGCCAGCAGAGGGTTGCCCTCTTCCAGGTGCAGATCCGCTAAGGTTTCATTCGAACGCGAATACGAGCGCTGGATGCGCTGCATTTGTTTTTGGGAAATAATGTCGCCCCAGTACTCCTGACACGGATTCAGCAAGAACAGGTTGGTTTCAACAACCTCTGACAGCGCTGCAAATGTCTCCAGATGAAAACGCGGCAGATAAGAAATGCCAAACATAAAAAAGCGTTGCGGCAGATCCGTAAAGTGTTCCGGATGGGTTTGAAGGCGTTCGATCAAATGTCGTTGCCGGCCGGCACGGTGCTGATTTTGGCGGCCATTTTGCAACTGTCGCCAGAGTTCTGCCTGCCAGTGGTCTTCGGTGTGCTCGGGATTTTCACCCTGCTCCCAGCGAATGATCATTTCCGGTCGAAACACCTGGTACTGGTCGTAAAGATCTGCCATTTTGCTTGATATCTGCAATTCCTTGAGTCGGTTGGTATCATCGGTCAGGTAGGCGCGCAGGCGCTCAAATCCGGGCTCGAGCGTGCATTGCGGAAGCGCTTTCATAATCCTGAACACCAAAACATCGGGCTCAAATAGAAATGGGGCTTCATCATCGGCCAAGACCTGATGTGCGATGTGGTCCAAAAACGTATTGGGGAACGGAAAATGGATGTTGGCACAGATGCCGTTAGAGCGCGCAATTTCCTGAGATATCCAGCGTTCCATACCGGAACTCTGGATGACAATAATTTCGGGTTTCAGCGTTTCCGACACCGGTGTTTTCAGCTGTTGTGCCAGTTGCGCTGCCAGAATTTCAAGTTTATTGCTGGTAAAGATGTTCAGGCCGGGCATGATTTCTATAATACTAGCTATCTGATTTTTTGGGAATATGAGACATGATATATTCTGCTATGGCCGTAATTGTGAGCGCAGGATTTACGCCTAAATTGGCAGGGACATTAGAGCCATCAACAACATAAAGGTTGGGGTAGCCGTGAATCTGACCTCTGAAATCGACAACGCCATCTTCTGCGGATGCGCTCATGACACAGCCGCCTAATATATGAGCAGTTGACGAAATATCGAAAAGGACTTCTGTCCAGGCACTCATTGGCTGCCCGTTGATCTTTTCGCCCATTCGCTGTGCAACCCTATTGGCAATCGGGATATATGAAGGAATTTTTTGGCTGTCAGGAGAAATTTCGGAATTTATCGTTTTCTTACCAAGGCGCCACCAGCGACGCTTATAATTAAACTGCAAATTGTTTTCGGCGGTCTGCATGACCAATAGAATGGGCGTCCGGGCGCCCCATCCGAATATCCAAAACGATTTTAAAAACGCCCATGGATGCCGCACAATATTGCCCAGGAAGCGAATCACGCGGGGAATCCGTCCGCCTCCCCCTGTAAGCAGGGTCAATAGACTTCCCATCAAATCCGAACCCTTATTGTATCGAACAACCTCTATGTGCGTTTTTTGATCCGGATAAATACCGGACGTAATGGCAATGTGGTCGGAATAATTTGCGTTGCGGTCACTGGCCGTTACGGTAAGAAGCGCTTCAGAATTGCTTCGAACTGAACGGCCCAGCGCTTTTGATATATTGGGGAGCAATCCCTTGTCCTTGCATTCAAACAACAATTTGATCGTTCCCAGTACGCCGCCGCTAAATATGACACCTCGGGCAAACACCGTTTGCCCGGGATGCCGAAGTCCGGTCGATTTTCTGGTGAAAACCTCATAGCCTGCATCTGAGGGATGCACGCCGATAACTTCTGTTTCAGGAAATATCTCTACACCGTATTTTTCTTCTGCCAAATAAAGGTAATTTTTGTCCAGCGTATTCTTCGCTCCAATCGGACAACCAATCATACAGGCGCCGCAAAAGTTGCAGCCTGTTCTTTCCGGCCCGTCTCCGTTAAAGTAGGGATCAGGAACTGTTTTTTCCGGTTCACCAAAGAAAACACCGACATCGTTGATATGAAATGTATCTTCTCCACGAATCTCTTTGCCGATTTCTGCTAAAATTTCATCAGCCCGGCCGACCGAGGGACAGCGGGTAGCGCCTAACATGCGTTTACCTTTTTCATAGAAAGGCATTAATTTTTTTTTCCAGTCTCCCGGTCCCCATTCCGGCTTCAGAAAGACTTCATCCGGAGGTATAAGAAGTTGATTTGCATATACAAGGCTGCCACCCCCAACCCCCCCGCCATGCAGAATAAAAACATGGCGCATCAATGTCAGCATCTGAATGCCATACAGTCCCAATCTTGGTTTCCATAGGAATTTACGCAGGTTCCAATTGGTGGGAGGGAAATCCTGGGTTCGATAGCGGCGGCCTTTTTCCAGGACGGCGACACGATATCCTTTTTCAGCCAGCCGAAGCGCTGATACCGATCCCCCGAAGCCAGAACCAATAACAATATAATCGTACAAGGGTACCCCGCGATTTAACAGCACTCTATTATGGTAAACTCAGGTACTGATACGCAAATATCATTTTAGGATTGATGTAGATGAATTATGGTTTAAAAACCACAACCTGTCAATAAGATCAGAGCGGAGGGATTTCCGGTCTAAAAATAATTAAAGTAAAAAATTCAATAATTTTCAGTAAATGTTTACAATTATATTTTTATTTGTTATTGAGTTTAGAGATGATAAACTTTCTTTGGTAAAACGCAATTCGCCGAGCACCCAAAAAGCACCGTTCCCGAGAGCCGGTCCATGTCGGACTTATATCTAAAATCTAAAAGCTTTCCACTTTTTTTGCATTCAGAACAATTAAAAACTGCACAGCATATTTAAATTTTAATTGTCCGTATTTGACTTAAGTCAAATTGATTAATTACCACATCGAGTATAATAACATGGTGATTACAGTTTTTTACCTTATGGGAATAATTCAACCAGCAGCTAAAGAAAAACGCTAAACTCCAACATCAAAGGCTGCCATGAAAAAGTATGTAATTGCATTGATCCTTGTCGGTGTGGGTATCGTCATTGCCTTTCCTCTGTTTAGCGTATCCTATTACACCATGGTTCGCACCTCCACGCCCGAATTTTGCGGATCCTGCCACGAAATAAAGCCTGCGGTGGTGGCCTGGCGCTCCTCAAGCCATACCAACAATGCCTCCGGTGTTGTCGTCGATTGCATGGATTGCCACCTGCCAGCCCCCCAGGACACCTTCGACTTTTTCTTTGCCAAGACCTACCATGGCATCAAAGACGTAGCGATTCATTTTCTTACAGGTGAATACGACAGGGAAAAAGCGCGTAATAATGCTTATGCCGCTTTTGATAACAGAGAGTGCCAGAAATGCCACCGCAATTTGCTCAACATGCCCTATAAGCGCGGTGCCATGCTGGCCCACCGTTCGGTGCTGTATGCCAGACCGGGATACGAGAAAAAATGTGTCGATTGTCATTATGATCTGGTGCATTCAGAAAGAGGCCTGGTAATGTTTCGCCAGACCCGCAACGTGCCCTACCAGGCCAAAGGGCTCAGACAGCTTTAAAGCTGTTATTGGGGAACTTTCTTCTACCGTCATAAAATAAAACAATTGAAAGGAGCAGGACTCATGAGGCGAACAGTGCTGTTTTTCTCCATTGGTTTGCTGGCCCTCGGACTGATCGTCATCACAGCCATGGCGCAGCAGCCCAATTTTGCCAAGGTCAAGGAATATCGAATCGAGCGCAGTGTCCCTCCGGAGGCCCAGGCATGTATCGAATGTCACCGCGTAACGACGCCCGGTGTTTTCGCGGACTGGGCCAAGAGCCGCCATGCCAATGCCAATATTACCTGCCTGGACTGCCACCTGGTCCAGCCCGGTGACGAGGATATTGCCCAGGATCATGAGAAGTACTATAGCCGCTCGGATATGCCCTGGGGCGAAGCCAAATACAAAATGCCCATCGCCTCGATCGTCACGCCAAAGGACTGCTCCCGCTGCCACCCGGATGAGGCCACCCAGTACAGCAAAAGCAAGCATGCCAACACCATCGAGATCATGTGGAAGCTGGATCCCTGGCTGCAAAAGGGGATGAACTCGGACAATGAGCGCAAGACCGGCTGCTTCAGCTGTCATGGCACGGTCATCAAAATCGATGAAAACGGCAAAATCGATCCGGGCACCTGGCCCAACGCCGGCGTCGGGCGGCTCAATTTAGACGGCAGCAAAGGCGCCTGCACGTCGTGCCATACCCGCCATCGGTTTTCGGTGGCTGAAGCCCGTATGCCGGAAGCCTGCGATCAATGCCACCTGGGCCCGGATCATCCCCAGATCGAAATCTATGAAGAGTCCAAGCACGGAACCATCTACCACGCCTACAAGTCCGAGTATAATTTCGATGCCGCCGGCGGCACCTGGACACCGGGCGTGGATTACCGCGCCCCCACCTGCGCTGCCTGCCACATGTCCGGCTCCGGAAAAGAACCCACCAGCCACGATGTGACCTCGCGGCTTTCCTGGGAGACCCAGGCCCCTCTGACGGTTCGTCCCCAGGACTTCAAGCCTTTTCCCTCAGGAACCAACTGGCAGGATGAACGCCAGAAAATGAAAAACATCTGCAGCGCCTGCCATGGTGAGGCCTGGATCAATGATTTCTATCACGGTTTCGACAAGGCGGTCGAAGAGTATAACGAGGTTTACTTCAAGCCGGCAAAGGCCAAACTTGACGAGCTATACGACAAGGGCCTTCTGGACAACACCAAATATTTTGATGAACGCTTAGAGGTCGAGTATTACGAACTGTGGCACCATGAAGGCCGGCGCGCGCGAATGGGGGCGATGATGATGGCGCCTGACTACGCCTGGTGGCACGGCTTTTACGAGTGTAAGCTGCGTTTTGCCAACTATATGGAAGAGGCCAATCATCTGATCGAAACCGGCCAGAAAGCTTACGTCGCCAAAGATTTTCCCAATGCCACCGGAGACACCCAGCGACCGAAAGCCATATTCAAAGAATAGCAACCTTAATCTCCAGGCAAAAACCCTGCAGCCTGAATCGGCTGCAGGGTTTTTTTATTCCCAGCGATTGTCTCCTTTATGCTCCAGATCAATCGTATCATCCTGATTGCCTTTTGCGCCGGTATGGCCCCGCCGGACGTGGATGGAGGTCACCGTACCCTGTTCGCCGATAAATGAATTTAGCAGCCAGCTGATCAGACTGATGAGCAATGATCCGAAAATGGCGGTCCAGAATCCGTAGACGCCGAAACCTGGAATGATGCCCGATGCTATTTTAAGCATGAGCGCGTTAATGATAAACGTAAACAGGCCTAAGCTCAATATATTAATCGGAAGCGTCAGCAACAGCGCAAGCGGTCTTAAAACAGCATTTAAAACGCCCAGCACGGCGGCCGCGAATACAGCCGAAAAAAAACCGCTCACCTGGATACCATCCAGCAAATAAGCGGTGGCCACAATGGCGGCTGTTGTGGTCAGCCATCGAATGAAGATGCCAATCATTGACTCTATCCATAAAAAAAGCATCTCGTTCTGATAGAAGAGATGCTTGATTTAGAGGTTGCAGTCCATTTTCATTGAAGGGGTCATATCAACTGTGACCTTCTCCAATTCCATGGTTTTCATGACGGCGACTTTATTCACCGATGAAGGCGCCCTGAAAACGAAATGAAAGCTTCTAATATGGGTTGTTAATTTTCTCCCTTAGCAGATGGGAACATCTGAAGGTTACCACTCGACGCTGGTCGAGTATCATATCTGATCCGGTAGCAGGATTTCGTCCGCGACGCTGGTTTTTTGCCTTGACGCAGAACTTTCCGAACCCGCTGATCAAAACATCCTCACCTTTTTCAAGGGTACCTTTCATCAATTCCAAGAGTGTTTCAAGCATTTCTGCGGATTTGTTTTTAGGGTACCCGAGTTGCTCATGAATGGCATCAACGATCATTGCTTTTGTGAGTGTCATAGATCACCTGCTCCTCCGAAGCGTTAATGACTTAAACAATTTTGCACGCAAGTGCTAACTTATGTAGATGGGGTTTGTCAAGAAATATCTTAAATTTAAGCAAATATTTGTTCACTTGCTGCGAAAAGTATGCCAGAAGAAAATGAAAATTCCTAAAAAATCGAAAAAATGGGAATCATTTTTGGTGGTAAACAGCAGAAGTGAGACCGTACAATAAGTGAGGCCGGCATTTAATCGGATTTTACCACAATTCGTTCCTTGTTAGCCTCAAACGTTTTGGGACCGATTCCCGGAACCTTAATGAGATCCGCGGGTACTCGGAACGGACCTTTGGTTTCTCTGAAGTTGACGATCGCTTCCGCTTTTTTGGGACCAATATTTTTTAACTGAACCAATTCTTCTGCCGGTGCCGCGTTGATATTTATTTTGCTATTGTCGTCGGCCTGCAAGACCGACATATTCAGGCAAATCGAGACCAGGATGAGGACCATTTGAAAAAAGCGTTTAGGTTTCAGCATGTCACACCTCCTTTAACTGCAATTTTTGAAAACGGCTAAACGTGCATTGCGATCAGGTACTGTTTTTTTCCCGCCACCGCCATCGCGCATGAGGGGCATCTGAATTGCGGGACGTAGGCAAATTGAAGCGCACAAAAATGAATCAGCCACTCATCTGCGATGAGTGGCTGATTTTCGGAGCGCTCACATGATGGAGTATGGCGCTTATTGCGCGATGATTTGATCTTTGATTCTATCAAACGTCCGCAAGCCTATGCCGGGAACATCCATCAACTCTTCGGTCAGCTTGAAGGGACCGTATTTTTGGCGATGCTCGACGATGCGCACGGCGTATTTGGGACCGACATTCTTCAATGCAGCCAGTTCCTTGGCAGATGCGGTGTTGATATTTACTCTTTCGCTTTCCTGTGCCCACACCGAACCGACACAAAGGAAAGCGATAAAAAGGACCACAAAACCCGACCAAAATAATGGACAACGCCTCATATGTCAATCACCCCCAGACGCTTAAACGATAGCATATCAAGTTAGACATATTTTAGCTGATGTGCATAACGGTCGCAATACGGCAACTGTCGTATTTTTTTTAGTACTTTAGGCACAGACATTCCTCATAAGTATTAGGAAAGGAGATGGGGAAATGAATTTTGTAATGAAAAAGTACTACCCCCCATTGGGTGAAACCCAATGGAGGGTTACTGGTTAATGGTTATCCGTTATTCGGTTTGACCCAATCGCCATTCGGATCACAGCTGGCCTAATAACGAATAACAAATAACGATTAACTTTCCGCTGAGCGCGGTCGCTCAGCGGAAATGGGTACGCCGGCCTTATAACAGGTTCCCTCCCCTTTCAGGCTGTAACGTTTCACAGAGGCAGGTATGATCACGGAAGCGCCCTGCGGCATCTCGGTTTCAATCTGCGAATCGTGCTCGGCAATCGTCAAATTACCCTGTGTGCAGATGATAATTTCTACGCTGCGCTGCGGCGTACTCTGATAGACGCTGCCCGTGTTCAGGGTAATGACCGATAAAACGAATTCTGCAGCCGGGCTGGGGTAAGTCAGCTCATTTGCAACTGACGTCTCTGGTTTCAGGAGTTCGATATCGCAACCTTCAAAATTTAATAGGCGCAGCAACTCCGGCACATCAACGTGTTTGGGTGTCAATCCGCCTCGCAGGACATTATCGGAATTCGCCATCAATTCAATGCCCAGCCCCTCCAGATAGGCGTGAAGTTCACCGGCATCCAAATAAATCGCCTGACCGGGTTCAAGACAGACCAGGTTCAAAAAAAATGGTGATAACACACCGATATCTTCTGGATAATGATTGGCCAGTTTTAGCATCCAGGTAAACTCTGGACGATCAACTGCAGCATTGCGGGCCTTTTTTAAGGCTTCATCGACAACCTGTTTTTTTTGATCCTGACGCAAAGACATCAAAGACGTGTAAAAACGCTGAAGTCCCTGTGCCGTCGGAAGCTTTTGTAATTCGCCCAGCATATCCGCGAGCAGTTTTAGATTCAATTGTTGCAGGTCGGATAAGATGCTCGGAATCCTTCGGAAACGGCTTAATGCCCAAAAAGGGGTTAAAGCGCAGATGCACTCGGGTTTGTGATTGGCATCCCGATAATTGCGCTCGGCGGCATCCAGGGGGATTTTTTGTTTATTCTCGCGCTGAAACCCAATTTGGGCCTGGTGCCTGTTGGGATGGGCCTGAATGGAAAGTGGCTTTGCAGCTGCAAGGACTTTGAATAGAAACGGCAGGCGATTATCGTATTTTTGGGCAACCCTGTTTCCGAGGATCCCTTCGGGATCCTGTGATATTACCCGTTGCAGAGATACCCAGTTGCCGGTTTGGTAGACTAAGGACGGGGCTTTGGGATGCGCCCCCATCCACAGCTCCGCCTGGGGTCGATTTTCGGTATTCGGGCGACCTAACAAATCTGGAATCGCGCGCGTAGAACCCCAAGCATATTCCTGAATCGTATTTTTTAACAAACTGATGGTTGCCATTTTTGTGCTCCGTTCAAAGGCTGCGATTGAATATTGCCATGGGCATAGACACTAAGATGACATTCTGTGGCGGCTTTGTCAAAAGGCGCAAAACCGTCTATTGTTCAAATTTTCACCCAAAGGTTGTTTGCAACCGTTTCGCCAACCCATTGATAATAAATCAGAAATTTTCAAAAGCTTGACCTAAACCCATTTTTATAATATAAATAATAATAATAAGTAGTTAGTTAGATTACAATCAGAAACACCAAAATAAAGCATCACAACTCATTTCATTCTCCAAAAGTCAACCAAATTCTGAAAAATTATATATGATTGACATTGAATCTTCGGGTATTACCGACATCGGCAAAAGAAGAGAACTGAATGAAGATTCTTTTTTCTACGATGACGGCATGGGGCTTTACGTGGTTGCCGACGGTATGGGCGGGCACAATGCAGGTGAAGTGGCCAGCAAGCTGGTTGTCGAAACCATCTGTGACTACCTGAATCAGAACCCGGCCCAGAACCCCGTAAAGGAACGTATCAAAGCTGATGACAAACTGTCTGAAGATGCCCGCCGATTGCTGGCCGGTATACACTTGTCCAACCATGTCGTCCACCAGGCGGCCCTGCAAAACGAGGACTACAAGGGGATGGGGTCAACGGTTTCAGCCGTCTATCTGACCGACAGATCCTTCATTGTTGCCAATGTGGGCGACAGCCTGGTTTACCTGATACGGGATGGTAAAATTAAGCTGCTCTCTGTGCCCCATACGCTGGTGGCCGAGCAGGCTGAGCTGGATCCGGATAATGCCGAATTGTTGTGGAATGACTTTAAGCATGTGCTCACCCGCGCAATGGGCGTTGGCAAATCCGTAAAGGCCGACATAAAGGAAATGCCGTTTTTCAGGAACGATATTCTGGTGATCAGTTCTGATGGATTAACCGATAAAGCAGCGCCAGAAGAAATTCTTGAACTGGTCGATAATCAGCGGTCGGACCTGGCCTGCCAGAACCTCGTCGATCTGGCAAATGCCAGGGGTGGCGACGATAATATTACCGCCATTGTGATTAGAATCAAATCCGATGCAAAAAATAACCGCAGCATTTCCGGACGCTTCAAAAACATATTCCAAAAATTATGTAGCACTAATTTACAACTGAAAAACAAATAGAACGAACGGACCCATGCCGAAAATCACACTTAGATTTAAAGATAATGTTTTAGCCGATTATCATTTGCCTCCGGGGTGTTCTTTGAAAATCGGACGTCGCAAAGACAATGATATTGTCGTTGATAACCTGGCCGTATCCAGCCATCACGGCAAAATCGATTCGGCCGGCGATGGATTTGTCTATATCGATTTGAAGAGCAAAAACGGCTCTTTTATCAACCAGCAACCGGTCAGCTCGCACTGGTTGCAGGACGGTGACGTCATTTATATCGGCAAGCATTCGCTTACCTTTGCCTATTTTGAAAGTGAAGTTCGCCCGGAAGACAAAGAACAGAGCGAAATGGAAAAAACCATGGTTATGGACACCAGCGAGTATCGATCCATGGTGAACCCAAAAGACCCCCAGCCGACAACTGCCGCTCAGCCGGTGTCAAAACCGGCTGAGAACAGCCCCAAAAAGCCGATCCGCGGATACATCACCTATCTGGCCGGTGGTGAAGGCACCCTGGCCCTCAAGCAAAAGGTCACCAAAATTGGCAAGGACGCGTCCAATGATATTGTCATCAAGGGATGGAACATTGGAAAAACAGCCGCCACCATCAGTCGCACCCGGGATGGCTATTATTTTAGCTATGTGAACGGTCTGGCAAAGCCTAAAATCAATGATGAGAAAGCATCCAGCAAACCGATCAAACTAAATGAGCTGGATATCATCCAGATCGGTCACATCAAATTACAGTTTATCGGCAAAAAGCCCAAAAGACAAAGCGCCTCCTGAGCCGCCTGCGGTGGCCTGATTCGTCCTGCGGATCACCGCAAAGATACGCAGGGTTTGTTTGCATATCAAGATTCAATGAAAATCGCCTTCATTCATTATCATCTCAAGACCGGCGGCGTGACCACCTGTCTAAAGCAGCAGCTAAAAGCACTTGAAAACGATTGTGATACGTTCGTCATCAGCGGAGAGCTGCCGCCCCCCGCTTTTCCGGCGAAAACCACTTGCGTGCCGGAATTGGCTTACAGCAGTGTCTATCGTCGGCCGTATGCACCCGAAAAAGTCGCCGCAACGGTCATCCATAAAATTCGGGCCCACTTCGATGGCCCCTGTGACATTGTGCATGTGCACAATCCGCTGTTGGCCAAAAATTCAAACTTCTTAAGGTTTTTAGAACGGCTGCAACAAGAAGGCCTAAACCTGTTGTTGCAGGTCCATGATTTTGCCGAAGATGGCCGACCCCGATCGTATTATCACGAAGATTATCCGATCGACTGTCATTACTGCGTTGTCAATTCACGTGACTTTAGGATTCTGCTCAAATGCGGATTAAAAAGGAAAGGTCTGCATCAACTGTTCAACTGTGTGAGTTTGCCGAAATTGCCGCCCGATCCGGTTGCAGCAAAGCCCTATGTGGTCTATCCGATCCGGGCGATTCGCCGTAAAAATATCGGGGAAGCCATTCTATTATCACTTTTTTTCAATGCCCGGGAAAAGCTTGGCATTACGCTGCCGCCGAACAGTGCAGCCGATATGGCGAGCTATAAGGCCTGGAAATCCTTTGCCGCCGATTATCGCCTGCCGATTGAATTTGACCGGGGTTTGGACACGCCATTTGAAACCATTGTTTGTTCGGCCCGCTATTTGCTGACCACCAGCATTACAGAAGGTTTTGGATTTTCTTTTCTCGAGCCCTGGCTTTATCAAAAGCATGTCAGCGGCCGAAAACTTGATGATATCTGCAATGACTTTGAAATTCGTGGAATCGATCTGGATCACATGTACAGCCAGCTGATGGTGCCGCTTGAAGAATTTGATGCAACTGATTTTTACAGCCAATGGAAACGCACCATTATGGATATCGCCCGAATATTTGATTTCCGGATGGATCCAGCGCACATAAAACGCGCATACGAGGCCATCACCGAGACAGGTCTGATCGATTTTGGTTTACTTGCAGAACCCTATCAGAAACAGGTTCTGCATTATCTAATGTCAAACAAAACGCATCTGCAAAAGTTCTTGAAACGCAATCCACTGATAGCGGAAATCAGCAATGGCGCCGATCAAAAAAACCGCATTGAGGCGAATCGCAACGCTATTGCGCGCAGCTATAATATGGCCCAATATCGCCAGACGCTTTTAGATCTCTATGCCCGGGTGCTTGCAACACCTGTAAAGCAAAAAATCGACAAAAAGAAATTGCTGGCTGAATTTTTCGACATGAAACGGTTCAGCCTTTTGAAATGGGGAGATGATGATCCGCAATGATGTGATCAAATCGTATGTGACACCCCTGTCACCACAGCCCACGGGCCTATCACCCGCCGGTCAACTCGCAGGCACGATTGAATGCATCTTCTTTGATATATACGGCACGCTATTCATCAGCGAGGCCGGCGATATCAGTATGGCCCGCCAAATATCTCCCCGGATTTCAAAGCTAAAAAAGCTGATCGCTAAATTTGAGCTCGATGTTTCCCCCCGCGAACTGATCGAAAAACTGCACCGGGCCATCGAAGCGCGTCACCATCAGTTAAAGCAAAGCGGCAGCGACATACCCGAGGTCGAAATTGACATCATCTGGCAGCAGCTTCTGGCATGCAAGGATATTGAGCAGGCGCGCGACTTTGCCATTGAATATGAGCTGATCGCCAATCCCGTCTATCCGATGCCCCATCTCGCAAAACTACTGAGGGCCTGCCGGCAGCAAAATTGCCAGATGGGCATTATTTCCAATGCCCAGTTTTTTACGCCGCTTTTATTTGAGTGGTTTCTGGGCGACGATGCGACAGCGCTCGGGTTCGGCCCGGAGCTGATCATTCTGTCGTATCAATTGGGATGCGCCAAACCGTCACCGGTTCTGTTTGAGACCGCCGCAGCTGCAATTGAGTCCAGGGGTATTGCCAGATCCGCAACCCTGGTTGTCGGCAATGACATGCTCAATGATATTTACCCGGCTCTACAAATGGGATTTCAGACCGCGCTGTTTGCCGGCGACGCGCGCTCGCTGCGCTTAAGAAAAGATGACCCCCTTTGCCGCGATCTAAGAGCAGACCTGATTTTAACAGACCTTGCTCAGTTGATAGACCACATCATCTGAGTTGGGGTGTCGGCGAACAGAAGAAAGACAATAGGGTCTGCCGGTCGGGGAAATCTGAAATGAACATGATTCAGCCTTTCATTTTCAAGTTAAAATACAACATGAGCCGACCACACGCTGAATTGCGATATATCAACAGTCCCACAAATTTTGGGCGTCGCCAAACCCTGGTGGACGTTGAAGGTATCAAAGGCTTTGATGGTGTTAGTTTTATCAGACTTGTAAGGACTGGAATGGTTTGTTTCAAGGAATAATGAGTTCAATTTCAACTCGTCGATTTAAACGTCTTCCTTCTGCACTTTTATTGCTGGCTATATATTTTTTCGCACCATGACCGGAAGCCAACAGTCGGGAAAGCTTAATCCCCTTGCCCGATAGATAGCTCTTGACTGAATTGGCCCTGATCTCAGAGACCATTTGTTTGTAGGAAGAAGAACCGCTATTATCCGTATAGCCGTTGAGCGTCAACCTGGCAGCTGGGTTGTTTGCCAGAATTTCATAAATCCGATCCAGTTTTTCTATGGCCTTGGGTGAAAGTTCATTTGAATCTTGCTCAAAAAAAATATGAAATGGAGAGTCAAGGAGCATTTGAGCGGCTCTTAAGCGCATCTTTTCGAGTGCCAGCTTCGAATTTTCAGTAAGACCTTCCTCGATATTTGCAGGTTGAGCAACTCTTTCTTCTGCCAAGTCGTTTGAAGATTTTTCATCAACAGAAACCTTTTCACTCAGCGCTTCACTTTCCAGAGGTTGTCTCTCAGTCACTATTGTGGTTTTCTCTGGTGGATCTTTAATTTCTTGTCCTGTTTCAGCGGCGTTGGATTTCTGATCCTGTATTGATTTGTCAAAAAGATTCTTCCAATAAAGGAGCCCAATTTTATCCGTAACTGCGGTATATGTTAATTCCTTTGATTCTTTGCTCTCTTCTGACCCATTGACCGCAGTTACAACAAAATAATAAGTTTTGCCGGGTTCTAATTGAGTGATTTTAACGGGGTTTGTAACGTTAGGGATTTTATAACCATTTCTTTTAGTGACGCCTGGTAACTGAGACATATAGACGTTATATGAGGCAGCTTCTGGAATTTCGTTCCATATTAATGTTACATTACCACTTATCAAGGCACTTGCTGGTGGAATATTCTTTGAGGTTTGATTACAGCCAAACAGTGACATTACTGCCCAAAGAGACAATAAACAATAAAAAATAAATTTTGTTGAAAGATGATTTTGCTTTATTGCCATGAGCATTATACACTATAAATTTTTTCCATTCTCAGTCCATATCTTGCCACCATTCCAGATCCGGTCAGTTAGCGATATTTTTATTACTTAACAACTATGAGGTTCAATAATTTTAAAGGATTTAGAGCTATTTAGTCATACCTTATAAACCCCAATCACCAGATACTATCCCTTACCGCCGCCGTTGCCGCCGCCGT
>WOR8_10007134_pt1 | contig 14419 bp, 16 predicted proteins | sample DeeMarSeWOR38_10_FD_19890 | JGI IMG/M metagenome (IMG submission 19890) | reverse complement strand
TTATTGGATATCCTTGATACAAAAAAACTCCCCGTGTCAAAAATACACAGGGAGCCTGGCATGATCTTGCAGTGATACGTTAGGCTACAGGTTGAGGTTGCCGTATCGAGGGACGGAATTTATACCCGTATACCAGATTTGTACCTCGCTGGGCAGATTATGATAATGCTGTAGGTTCGTTGATCTTATTCCCAGGGATTTACTATCTCCATATCTGTACCGCGGAAATCATCCACGTTCCGGGTGACTAGTGTTAATTTATGAGTTAATGTTGTTGCAGCAATCAGCGAGTCTACAGCGGGTAAAGTAGTTCCGCTTAATTCCAGACGTGCAATAAGAATTCCCCATTGCATCAAGACTTCCGTATCTAATGGAATGATCTTTCCGTCAAAGCGCACCAACAGGTCTTCCTTGAGCCATGAACTCAGCTCTTGTTTTCGTTTCGATTTCGGTAATTTTTCAATGCCTTTCGCAATCTCCCCAATTGTGATCACGCTCAAGTATACATCGTCCGAATCCAGCGCATCGACAAAATCCACAACTTGCGGTCTCGGAAATTTGGTGACAAGTTCCGAGATGACGCATGTATCCAGCAGATATTTCATAGTTCGAACCCTTTGCGAGGCAGGGACTTATCACGACGCAGTTCAATTCCAGCCAAAGGGGATGCCTGGAAAAATTCAGAGAGTTTCCCCTGGGATTTGCGCAGGTTTTCGTATTCTGCATATGAAATAACCACTACAGTTTTCTTGCCGCGTTTCGTAATCAACTGGGGACCCTGCTTTAAAGCGCGCGCGATTACCTCGCTCAATTTATTTTTCGCGTCCTGAATTTGCCAAGTTTCGCTCACATCTATTCCTTTCTGTCTAGTCTGTCTAGCCAGATTTTACTGCTATACCAGACAAAAGTCAAGCGTGACATAGTTATTACAGCAATTCTCAATATGGGAGAAGTAGGGCGTACCGTGCAAAAACCTCATCCCAAGTAATTTGCTCTAGAAAAACAGCATCTTTCCTCCAGTTGCAATGAGTTGATAAAATGGAGCCATCTCTCACTTTGGAGCACAAAATCAGATGGGTTGGTTCATTCTCAAGCACATTTTCTCCACCATTTTAGCCATCGTCAACGTCAGGCGATTATCGGATCAGGAAAAAGATTTGGAAATCCTGGTGTTGCGACAACAACTATCCATCTTGCAACGCAAACTCAATCACCCGGTCAAACCCAGCAAGATAGAGAAATTGACCCTGGCCGTTTTGACCACCAAGTTCAAGCAGACGACTCGCCAAACCGCAGATCAACTCCGGGATGTCATCTGTATCTTCGAGCCTGAAACCGTGCTGCGCTGGCATCGGGAACTGGTTCGTCGAAAATGGACTTATCCCAACAAAAACAAGGGTGGACGGCCATCGATCAGCAAGGAAACTGAAAGCCTGATACTTCGTCTCGCTCGAGAGAACTCCCACTTTGGTTACGGCAAGATTGTGGGTGAACTTCTCAAGCTGGGCTTCCATGTCTCCCTGACAACGGTTCGAAATGTGCTTGACCGTTATGATATCCAACAAGCGTCTGTTCGCAATGGATCCATTGGTTGGCGTCATCTGATGACCCACTACAAAGAACAGATCCTGGCGTGTGATTTCTTCACAGTGGAAACTGTCTTTCTTCAGACCATCTACGTGCTTTTCTTCATTGAATTTGGGTCGCGCCGTGTCCATTTTGCTGGTATCACCACCAACCCCAATCAGGTCTGGGTTACGCAACAAGCCCGGCAGTTGGTTTGGGAACTTTCCGACAGAGAAAAGTCCTTGCGGTTTTTGATCCATGACAATGACAGCTCTTTCTGCCCAGCTTTTGATACGGTTTTCGAGTGAAGGCTTCCACGTTATCCCCACTCCTATCCGGGCCCCGAATGCCAACGCATTTTCTGAACGCTGGGTTCGCACTGTCCGCGAAGAATGTCTGGATTACATCCTTATATATAACGCTGCTCATCTACGGCGCGTCGTGATTGAGTTTGTGGCTTACTACAACACTGCTCGTCCCCATCAGGGCATTGATCAGCAGACCCCCATCCCCCAAGCAAGACCTTCAAGTGGAACCATACAGTGTAGAAATGTCCTGGGTGGCATCATCCACGATTACTATCGTGCCCCTACTCCCCTTGCTCTTTCCACGACTTGAGTTTCCCCGCACGTTTCCCCCCTCATAAAAAAACATCCTTTGTATTTTAGCGCGTCTCATTGCCAATCTGAGCATTCTTTTTCAAATGCCCCAATAATTCACCATTTTCGAAAACCATTCTTGGGATCAACAGTGGTCGGTTTGCCACCTTTTAGCCCTGTTTTCTGTCGGGTGATGTTTTTGCACGATACGAGGGATTGAAGAATTACAAAATGCTGCCCCTCAAACGAAAGAGGAGCAGCACGAAATATTTTTATTCAAAAAGAGGATTGTCAATACTTTGGTCAGTCGTGTAACTATTGATAAAAATCGTGATTTGAAGGTTGAAATTCGGATGGATCTTCTAGATTTGACCAGTGATGACCCCGATCAGGGTGATTCTACTGGGGTACAAGTTTCGAGGGTCGGAACTTATACCCGTACACAATCATCCCTCGCTCGTCGCCGTCATCACGCATTTTACGGGTGACCATTTCTACTGGCATACCAATTTCTACAGCTTCCTTGTCCACGTCGGTCAGTTGGGCGGTGACCATTGGCCCTTCATCCAGTTTAACGAGCGCCACGGTATAAGGAGCGTTGTTGTCAAACGGTGGTGTAAGAATAAACCTCGCCTTTGCCGCTGAAAGTGTATAGGTCTTTGGCTTCGTCGCCGCAGTTCGGGCACACATCGCGCGGCGGAAAGATTTTAAAGTCGCAGTGCGGACAAACTTCCCCGACCAATCCGTAACGTTGTTTTTTGAGTCGCCAATGACGCGGGATTTCCATGTATATACTCCTTGTGCCGCAACTTCTTGCGGTACTTAGTTAAAATTTCTATGCTCCATTTTAAGGAATGGAACTATCAGGAACTATCAGGAGGAAGTACCTTTCTAATCTGATAGGTTTAGAGAGTTGCAGTGCTAGTTTATTCTCTCCAGGATGTGAGATACAGCGGTGGATGCCGGCCCACCCAGTGACTGGATGAGTGCATATTTCGCATCTGCGACCTGGTTCGCTTCCACCTGCCCTCGTAGCTGCTGAACTGCTTCGACGGCCTGGTACACGCCTGCAGCGCCTCCCGGAAAACCGCGCGCTTTCAGTCCGCCCATCGTGGCACAGGGAATACGTCCGTTCAGAGCGATCTGTCCTTCGGCGGCCAGTTTCCAGCCCTGCCCGCGAATGGCAAATCCGACAGATTCAAGCGCCAGCGCGGCATAGATGCTGTAGCTGTCGTGATATTCGAACAGGTCGATATGGTCGAGTGTGATCTCCGCTTGCTTGATGGCCCTACCTGCCGAAAGCTGGGCAGCCTCGAAGTAGAGCATATCCTTGCGGTCGTGCAGGGCTAAGGTGTCGGATGCAGTGGCGGAACCAGCGATCTTGACAAGCGGATGCGGCCAGTTAGACGGGAGCAGGTCGCGGCGAGTCAGAACGAGCGCGGCAGCGCCGTCGGCATTGGGAGCGATGTCGAACATATTCAGCGGTTCGCCTGATTTGGCATAGGTCTCCGGCTTGATGGCTTTCTGGAACATGGCATTGGGGTTGCCCGCGCCGTTGGCATGCGCGGTGAGCGCGAATCCTGCGAAGCCGTCAACGGGAACGTTGTGTTCGTGCATATAGCGTTTGGTGATGAGATCGGCCTGGGCGGTAGTGGTCATGCCCTGCACGGACTCAAAATCGGAGTCGGCTGCCGTGGCAAGTGCTTCTTCCACACCTGCGCCGACCTGGTCGGTGAACTTTTCTACACCAACGACGAGCGCCGTGTCCACCATGCCGCTTTTGACGGCCAGGTAGCCCTGGCGCAGCGCCGCACCGCCGGAAGCCCCCGCGGCCTCGATAGTGACAGCTTCAATACCGGCGGAGTGCTGAGCGTAGTCGAAGCGAAGTCCAGCGAAATCAGCCAATAATGCGCCCAGATGGGCCTGGCGGGAGAGATTGGGAGCCAGCATGTTGCCCACGAAAAGCGACTGTGGCTTCAGCCCGCCTGCGTCTTCGATGGCGGTGTGCATGGCATGGTAGGCCAGTTTGCGCAGGCCCACATCCCAATGTTCCCCGACGGCTGTCTGGCCGATGCCAGCGATAATGATTTCAGTCATAGTTGATTTCCAAGTGATCGTGAGTTGTGATTCGGGAATTGGAAATCGTGATACATAAGACGTAATATCCGATATCCAAAGAACGAATCCCGCTCTTATTTCATCGTAATCTTCCCGCGGTAGCGGGCGTAGGTGGCGTAATCGATCTCGATGCGGCGGGCGATGTAGTCTTGCGTTTTTGCAGCTTTGTCTTGACGTTCGAGAATCTTGTCTGTGACGGTCAGGTCGAAGGCATCCGAGCCCGCACCGGAGCCGAACGAAACCATCAGGATTCGGTCGCCGGGTTGGGCAATGTCGAGCACAGCGGTCAGCCCGATGATGGCCGCGCCGGAGTAGGTATTACCGATGACAGGGACAAGCAAACCAGGCGCAATCTGCTCAGGGGTGAACCCCAGCATCTGACCGGCGCGCTGCGGGAATTTCGTGTTGGGTTGGTGGAAGATGGCGTACTGATAGTCTTTGGCGGTCACGCCAAGCGCTTCCATCAGGGTGCTCCCGGCTGTAGTGACATGCTTGAAGTAGGCCGGCTCACCGGTGAAGCGCACGCCGTGTTCGGGATATTTCTGGTATTCACGCCGCCAGAAATCGGGCGTGTCGGTCACGAAGGAATAGGATGCGTTGATGGTTGCCAGCGCGTTCTCGGCAGGACCAATGATATAAGCCGCGCCGCCCGCAGCAGCAGTGTATTCAAGCGCATCTCCGGGTTTGCCCTGGGCGGTGTCCATACCGATGGCCATGGCGTAATCTGCCATGCCCGAGCCGACGAATCCCATCGCAGCGACGATGGCTTCCGTGCCCGCTTTGCAGGCGAACTCCCAGTCACCGGCCTGGATATGGGGAACGGCGCCGATCGCTTCGCCCACGACCGTGGAAGTTGGCTTGACGGCATACGGATGCGACTCAGAGCCGACCCAGACGGCGCGCAGTTGATGGGCGTGTATTTCCGCGCGCGCCAGCGCGTTACGCGCTGCCTCAATGGACATGGTGATCACGTCCTCGTCCATACCGGGAACGGCTTTCTCTTTGACGGGCAGCGCCGCCTTGCCGCCAGCCCACACGCGGGCGATCTCTTTGGCAGGGATGCGATAACGCGGCACGTACGCGCCGTAGCCGATAAAACCGACCGGGCGGGCGGGTTTGAGCAGGGGGGTGTTCTTGGGTTTAGGGGTGGTCATATAAGTTCCTTTGTCTGACAGGTCTGACATGTCGGACTGGTCAGACTAGCTAAACAGTGATTTCAAAATTTCTTCCGCGCGGTCAATTCTGACCGTTTTCTCCGTTACCATTTGCGCGGCGACCTTTTCGATCAGTTCACCTTCTGCTCCAGCAGCGATGGCGACCTGCCGGGCGTGCAGGGACATGTGTCCGCGCTGGATGCCTTCGGTGGCGAGGGCGCGCAGGGCAGCCAGGTTTTGCCCCAGCCCAACCGAGACGATGATCTCAGCCAACTCGCTGGCGGTTTTAACGCCCATCAGTTTGACAGAAGCCTGCGCGGCGGGGTGCACCTTGGTGGCGCCGCCAACGATCCCAACCGCAATCGGCATTTCGAGCGTGCCAACCAGATTGCCATCCGCATCTGTGCCCCAGGTGGAGAGCGAGGTGTATTTTCCAGAACGCGCCGCATAAGCGTGCGCACCCGCTTCGATGGCGCGCCAGTCATTGCCGGTGGCGATCACGACCGCGTCCACGCCGTTCATAATGCCTTTGTTATGTGTAGCGGCGCGATAGGGATCGGAGGCCGCAAAGGCCCAGGCTTCGATGATTCCATCGCGCACCTGCTCGCCAGTAAATTGACGGGTTGCCAACCCGTCACCACTTTCAAAGGCCAATTCTTTCACAGGGATGGTGCAGCGTGCCCTTGCCAGACGGCGGTCCGCCAGGTTGGATAGAATGCGCAGGTGGACGCGTCCTCCGGTGATGGCTTCGATGCGCGGAGCCAGGCGCTCGCAGGCCGTGTTGACGGCGTTGGCACCCATCGCGTCACGCACATCATATATTAGATGAACAACCAGGAACGCTCCAATGGGGGAGTCATCGATGAGGCGGACTTCGAGGTCACGAGCGCCGCCGCCGAATTTTTTAAGGATGGGGTCGATGGCATCAGCTTCTTCCAGCAACTCAATTTTATGTTCGTAGATTTTCAGGCGGGCGGCTTCAACGTTGTCGAGATCGAGTACCTGTATTTGACCGATCATCTCAGGGGCAGAAGTGGTAGCCTGGAAACCGCCGCCCGCGCGGACTAGCTTGGCCATGAAGGATGCGCCCGCTACTACAGATGGTTCTTCGATCGCAAATGGAATCAGAACATCTTTGCCATTAACTTGAAAATTGAGCCCGATGCCGATTGGTAGGGAATGCAACCCGATTACGTTCTCGATCATGTGGTCGGCGGAATCGGAGGTGAGTCCACCGTCATTAAATGGGAGCAGGTCTTCGGGAGCCAGATGCGAGTCGTCTGCAATTTTGGCGCGTCGTTCTTCGATTGTCAGGTTGTAAAAACCAGAGATGCGTGATATCGTCATATTCTTCCTCAAAAAGAGACGGGGATAACCCGTCATCCTTCAACTTACAATTTTATTGGTGATACCTGCCAAAACCTATCAAACCACAAAAATTGGATATAATAGTCCTAATAGAGGTGAATTGAATATGCTTTTGACGCGTGAGGAGCTAAGGGAACGCCTGATTGCATTGCACCAGGCGAGCCTAGAGTTGGTTAAGGATGTCTCTCTGGAGACGTTATTGGAGCGTATCGCAACCGTGGCCTCCGAACAGGCGGAAGCTCGTTATGCGGCTTTGGGCGTATTAGATGAAGAGGGGAAACTGGAGAAATTCATTTCTGTCGGATTGACAGACACCGAAACAAAACGCATTTCGCATCCCCCGGTAGGGAAGGGGCTGATCGGCGAACTAATGAATGCGAAGGAACCGTTACGCATTCCGGTAATTGACCAGCATCCACGTAGTTCCGGTTTTCCGAAAAACCATCCAAGCATGATATCGTTTTTAGGCGTGCCCATTCTCGCAGGCGAGAAGCAATTAGGGCAGATCTATCTGACGGATAAGATCGATGCGGATTCGTTTAACGAGGATGATGAGAAAATCATTCAGATGTTGGCCGCGTATGCCGCCGCGGCGATCCAGAACGCAAGGCTGTATCAGCACCTCAAAGAGCGTGACATAGCCCTGACTCGTCGCAGCGAAGACCTTACCCTGATGAATGACTTTGCATCCACGCTGACAGCCTCGCTGGAACTGGATGAAATCTTAAATAAAACCCTGGCCCTGGTCATGAACTATATGAGAGTAGAAGCCGGGGAGATTTTTTTACTGGATGATGATCGCAAGACACTACGTCTGGTGCTGCATCGCGGGCAGGCCGCCGAGGCATTCTGGACGCGCACATACTTTAAATTAGAAGAAGGCTTCATTGGTATTGTGGCAAAGAGCGGCGAACCGATTATCAGCCATAACCTGGCCGATGATGTACGTTTTGTTCGGAAGGCTGTGGTCAAAGCCGGGTTCCGTCAGATTGCTTGCATCCCGCTTGAATCCACTGAGAGTATGGTGGGTGTGCTGAGTGTGGCCACCCGCAGCCAAAGCCCTATTGACGAACGCGATATCCGACTGCTGACAGCGGTAGCGAATTGGGCAGCGCTGGCAATCGAAAATGCGCGCCTGCACCAGAACGCGCGCCGACTGGCAGTGCTCGAAGAACGTGAACGTATCGGTATGGATCTGCATGATGGCATCATCCAATCTATTTTTGGGGTGGGGCTGTCGCTGGAAAACATTTCACACCTGGTCAGGGAAAACCCACAGAAAGCTCAGGAAGGTATCAAGCATTCAATCGATGATTTGAATAAGACAATCCGTGATTTGCGTGCATATATCCTGGATCTGCGTCCACGTCAGTTGAATGATGAAGGCCTCATGGATGGCCTGCGGCGCCTCATTACCGAGTACCGCGCGCATACCCTGGCCGAAGCGGTTCTCAGCGGTCCCAAAGAGGCATTAATTGATCTGCCGCAGAGTCATGCGCTAGCCATGTTCCATATTTGTCAGGAAGCCTTGGCGAATGCAGCCAAGCACGCTGCTGCCAAGCGCGTGCAGGTCAGCGTTTGGGTGACCAGTGAACGTGTGCTGATGGAAGTGCAGGATAATGGTCGGGGCTTTGACATGGATAATATGAGCACATCCCTTGGTCATGGCCTGGCTAACATGCAAACACGTGCCCGTAACGTAGGCGGTGAAGTGGATATTTCATCCACGCGCAATGAGGGAACAACGGTGCTGGCATGGGTGCCATATGGTTCTGTGCCTTAATTTGTTGTCAACATTTGGAATCCTGAGATTGAGTCCCGAGATCTTGTGTTTCACATGCGGCTGATGAAAAAGAGTCAGCCGCACGCTTTCTTAAGGCACATATGCGGAAACAAGGCCAAACCTGGCGAAAAACCCCATATGTGGGGGTGTCGGTTTAAGCCAATAGCTTTTTTGGCTGAAACAAGTGTTCGGAATATTAAAATAATTGGCGGTCTTTGCAAAATGATTCTTTAAGGTTTGTTTACCTTAAAAAAACAAAAGTTTTTAAGGTTTCGTAGGGCACGCGTGTTGGTATGTAATGACCTTTTCTGCTAGAATGTGTGCACGCTGAGATTGTGGACAAGGCTTCTGCCTCTGTCTCAAATCCCTGTAAGACGCAATATAAATTCATATACCTCACTAAACCGCTGGATTATTGGCGGGTTAGTTCACCATACCCTAAACCCATTGACGAGGGAGTACTTATGAACGTAGAACAGGCATGGCAATCTGTGCTCGGACAACTCCAAATGGAGATGCCGAGGGCATCTTTTGACACCTGGGTGCGCGATACCCGGCCGATAAAATATAACGATGGTTTGCTTACCATAAGCGTGCGTAATGCATATGCTCGCGATTGGTTGGAGAGCCGTCTTGCAAGCACAGTCAGCCGCCTGTTAATCGGCATAATGGATTCGAACGTTTCAGTCAATTTCGTAGTATCACAAAACGATGAAGAATTACTCCAGTCAGTTGAAGCGGTGGAGCACAACGAAGAAGACATCTCTGTATCTCTTCAACGGAATATAACGTTAAATCCCCGTTACACATTTGAAAATTTTGTTGTTGGTTCCGGTAATCGTCTGGCGCACGCTGCCTGCCTGGCAGTCGCCGAGAAACCTGCGCGGGCTTACAATCCGCTTTTTGTATATGGGGGTGTTGGCCTCGGTAAAACGCACTTATTACATGCTATTGGAAATGCATGTCACACGCGTGGGTTGAACGTGTTATACGTTTCTTCGGAAGAGTTTACCAACGATATGATCAATGCCATCCGCACGCACACCACACAGGCATTCCGTGAAAAGTATCGTTCTATTGACGTTTTGTTGGTGGATGATATTCAATTTATCGCAGGAAAAGAATCAACACAAGAGGAATTTTTCCATACTTTTAACACTCTTCATGGCCAGGATAAGCAAATCATCGTATCGTCTGATCGTCCGCCCAAATCGCTGGTCACGCTGGAAGAACGCTTGCGCTCACGCTTCGAATGGGGCTTGACTGCCGATATCCAACCACCTGACCTGGAAACCCGGCTGGCGATTTTACGCCACAAAGCCGAGCGCACAGGCCGCTACATCCCAGATGAAATCCTGGATGCGATTGCTCGACGGGTTCAGTCCAACATCCGTGAACTGGAAGGTGCCCTCAACCGAATCCTGGCTTTTGCAGACTTGAGCGGCTCATCCCTGACCCCCAACCTGGTCGATGTTGCCCTGTCTGACCTGCTGCCCCAGCGTGGTGACCTGGAGCCACAAAAAGTTGTGGATCTGGTTGCCCATTACTTCAACTTGTCAGCCGAGAAATTGCTTGGCCGTGACCGCTCGCGTGCTGTTGCGCTCCCGCGACAAATCGCAATGTACTTGCTGCGCGAAGAAGCAAACGTATCCCTGCCGCAGATTGGCGAAGTACTGGGTGGCCGCGACCATACGACTGTGATGTATGCCATTGATAAAATTTCCAAAGAAATCCAGGGTGATTCCGGCTCAAAGGTGGGACGTGACATTATGAAGCTTAAAGAGCAACTCTATCAGCAGGCCCAGTCCGTTATATGACCGTGGGTAACGGAAGCAGGCCTGAGGTCCCCGGACGATGCGCCGGGGACTTTTTTTGTCAGTTGGTTTCTTTATTATCGCAGGGCATTACAGTTGATGTCGGGTGCCATTTGGCATATCTGGTTTGCGACAGTCCGCGCCTTTATTGCTTCCCCTTCTTTCGAGAGATGAGCATCGTCCAAAAAATATTCTGTGGGAATCTCATCCGGTGATAGCTCAATCAACGAGATTTGGTGCTCGAGGCTCAGGCGTTCCATAACATCATAGTTCTTGGCCAAAGCGATTACATAACCTTCGCGTATTTTTCTCGTGAATGCCACGCGCGCTGCGGATTCGGCGCTCAAGGTTTCAAATTGTTCGTCTGACGTCAAAACAAAAGGGAACAGGATAGGCTCAGCGCCATCGCTGACAATGTTTCTCAATAGAAGGTCCAAATTCCTTTCAAATCCAAGGGGTTCATTTGCCCTGGCATTCTCCAAGTAATAATTCGGCCTAAGATCGAACGATTTGGACTGTTTGTTAACATGCGGTAATGCAGCAGAATCATTCAACCAAAAAGCGTAAAGCAGCTTTGCGATATTTGAGTGCCTGATCAAGAAGCCTTCACCCGTCCGCAACCTATGAACGTTAGCTTCCCAACCTGGCCTGAAGCCCGAATAGTCTGGATCGTAATCATGGAACAACAACAGCTTCGCATCATTGCCACCTGTGTGAATAACTACAATATCTGGATCGAGATATCTATCTCGGTAGAGATAATGGAGCAATAACTCTGCCGATGTCGCGTAGTTCAACCCGCCATTAATCACTTCGATCCTGTCAAGATTGGAATCTTCCGAAAGCGCATCGTTTAACATTTTCTCCAGTTGCGACGGCCACGCATCCGCAGGATCATCCAGCAAATATCCCCAAGTTGTTGAGCCTCCTAGAGCCAGTATTCTGAAAACGTTTGCATCTTTCGTGAAATTAAAATCTTCCTTATTCCTATATCCCAGGTTGTTTGTTTGTTTAATACCCTCTGGCGATATGAAATTTGGGGTGTTCTCCCAGAGCAAGTAGGGATGCGGGCGTTCGTTCAACGCTTGTTCCTCATCCACTTCTCCAAGAAGGATCATGATATTCCGTTGTCCCAAGGATGGGGCAACCTGTTCATATAGCAGACCGACAACGAAATCAGCGATGACCAGCAGAACGACAAGATATAGAATGTAGAGAACGTTAGACCATATTTTCTTCATAAGCTCGTATTTTTGCCTTTGCATAAGGGAGGCCGCAAGCGGACTGACAAGAGAGTGTTGCGCAATAGGCGACACTCTCTTGAAATATAACCTCCTTCACACCGAAAGGAGCCAAGCAAAACGAAATGGCTTGTTCCGGCTGGAAGGGAATTCAGTTCTTCCCCATTGTTCGAGCAAGCTTAGAACAAGGTGTAAATTAATGGTGCGATTGCAGATCCCTCTGTCAGAACGATGAGAGCACCAAGTAATATCAGAAAAATAATGATTGGCGCTAACCACCACTTCTTTCGGACTTTAAGGAAATTCCAGAATTCACCAATGATTGAGAGCTTAGACATACTTTATCCTCTGTTATTTGAAAGTATAGTATCACTCTGATTAAACTATGAGTTATCCATCAGGATGATTATAACCTTCCTCATTAGGAAAGTTATGTGATTATCCTAAAACTGTCTTTCGTATTCTTCACTATTGCGTTGCGTTGTGGTTCTGGGGTTCCAGTAAGATTCCTTTGATTTGTCCCATTTCAAATCCAGGAATTTGCCTCCAAACAATCGTGAAAACAATCCAATTGGTGTGATCACCACGTAAAACAACACGCTTAATATCACACGTGTCATGATCCAACCAAGGATGACAGCGAGAACCATCCATATCCAATAAATCGGTTTCAAGACGACAGGTATCACAAGGCCCAGCACAAGTAATGTAGAACCGGCAACCAATATTATTTCGAATGATTCTTTGCCTCTCCAGAAAAGGAACCCGGCAATGATTATCAAAAGCAGACCGATCGTGATCCCAAACTTTCGGAAGTCACTCTTTTCGTTTTTTATGTTTTTAATTTCTTCTATCATTGTTTAATCCAATTCAAATTCACTGCGCCAGTCAGAATCCCCGACAAGTGGGTTCTGTTCTGTTTTATTCAGCAGGTAGTTTCCCATGATCAGGTAATCCATTTCCGTTCGCATGAAACATAGATAGGCATCTTTGGGAGTGCAAACAATCGGCTCCCCGCGAACGTTGAATGACGTGTTGACAATGACCGGGCATCCATGTTTGCTGTTAAATTTTGTCAGCATCTCATGATAGCGCGGGTTTGTTTTGCTATTTACCGATTGTATCCTGGCAGAGTAATCTACGTGGGTGATCGCTGGAACATCAGAACGAACTACGTTTAGCTTGTCCAGGCCAAAATAGGATTTTTGCTCATCCGACATTTCTATCCGTTTGTTTTTTTGGACGTCCGCTACCAGGAGCATGTAAGGACTTTCGCGATCGATCTCGAAATATTCTGAAATGTTTTCCGCTCGGATGGATGGCGCAAATGGCCGGAAACTTTCCCGGTATTTTATTTTCAAATTCATCTTCTTCTGCATTTCCGGTGACCGGGCATCGCCAATAATCGTCCTTGACCCTAATGCCCTTGGACCAAATTCCATCCGTCCCTGGAACCAGCCGATCACGTTTTCTTCTACAATCAGGTCGGCAACTACTTCAGGTAACTCTTCATCCGTGAGGGTCTGGTAAGCGTATCCATTTTTATCCAGGAATTTTTTGATAGCTTTATTATCAAATTTGGGACCAAGATAAGCGCCATCCCCGGCAGCCGGTTGGATCCAGATGTCCTCAAACAGGCCAGAGCGTAATAGTTTCCCGTTGGCAACGCAATTCAAGGCAACGCCACCGGCGAGACAGAGATATTTCATTCCGGTTTCTTTCTTCACATGGCTTGCCATTTTCAACATGACTTCTTCCGCTACTTCCTGAACGGAACGCGCTAAATCCATTTCTTTTTGGGTAAGCTCGCTTTCCGGTTCGCGCGGCGGGCCGCCAAAAAGCCGGTGGAATTTTGAGTTGGTCATTGTCAGGCCGGCGCCATAATTGAAGTAATCCATGTTCATCTTAAACGAGCCATCTTCCTTGACATCGATTAAGTGCTCATAGATCAAATCTTTGTATTTTGGCTCACCATAAGGCGCTAAGCCCATTACTTTGTATTCACCGGAATTAACCTTGAAACCTGTGTAATACGTAAAGGCCGAATAGAGCAGCCCAATCGAATGAGGGAAGCGGATGTCTGCAAACAATTCAACCTGGTTGCCTTTACCAACTCCATAACTGGAAGTGGACCATTCGCCAACACCGTCCATCGTGATGAAGGCCGCTTCAGAGAACGGTGACGGGAAAAAGGCAGCCGCTGCATGAGATTCATGGTGTTCCGGGAAAATGATTTTTCCGGAATAGCCCAGTTCATCCTTGATCAATTCTTTGATCCAGATTTTTTTCTTTACCCATAACGGCATGGCCTTCAGAAAAGATTGAATGCCAATTGGCGCATACGTAAGATACGTTTCTAAGATGCGCTCGAATTTCAGAAAAGGTTTATCGTAGAAAGAGACATAATCCAATTCCGCCCCGCTTATTCCGGCTTCTTTCAAACAATACTTGATTGCGTTGGTCGGAAACGAATGATCCGTGTAAACCGTTCTTCCTGGGCTGCTGCTATGATCTCGCCATCTTTAACCAGACAAGCCGCGCTATCGTGATAATATGCTGATATTCCAAGTATGTACATGTATTACTTTCCTAATTTTATTTGTATTTTTTGGGTCTCCAATTTACTTGCCACTGCGTCTTCACGCAGCGAACGGCGGAGATTCCCAAAGCGCCATTATATTACAGGTAGACCAAATTGAAAAACAAGTTATAATCACCGCCGGAGTTAATTAATGCCAGCTATTTACCCTTTTACTGCTATTGTTGGTCAGGAGCG
>WOR8_10007263_pt1 | contig 14430 bp, 9 predicted proteins | sample DeeMarSeWOR38_10_FD_19890 | JGI IMG/M metagenome (IMG submission 19890) | reverse complement strand
TTTCGGGTAAGACCATAGTCAGCTGGGAAGGAAGCGATACCCGAAAATCAGGAAGTATTCGTATGGAAAAGGGTAAAGTGTATCCGATATCCATAAAATATATTCACAATGTTGGGGAAAATTGTTTCATTGATGTGCAATGGAGTTGGCAAGGAAAAGAATTGCATGCAATCCCTGCTTCTAATTTAAGACATTCAAAGTCTCAGGCGGAAGTGTTCAGTCAGGAGTTACCACAACTTTTCCAACCCGGCCATCATTCAATTGGATTTCGCATTGTTCAATCTGAGGGTGAATGGCCTAAAGAAGATTCCAAGTATAGACAAAACAGTAAACCTTTTATACAGGATTGTATTGTTCAGACACCTGCGGGTAAACAAGGGCCTTCGCCTAAAAATCCCTGGTACAGGAGACGTGCCTATATGACGATCCCGCCGACTGATGCGTCCTGGGCAGACAGTTGGGCTACAGGATTTACCAAAGGATTTTGGCCTCATATTCACAACTCAGCTGTTCAGGTGTGTACAAATGGAGATTTACTGGTCAGCACTTATACAGCTAGAATGGGACCCCAGGGAGAAAATCAACCAGAGGTCATGCTGATTGGATCAAGACTCAGGTATGGATCACTTGAATGGGATATGCCTGAACACCTGCTCGATTTTGCAGATGCCAACACAACATCCCCTTGTTTTTATCAGGAAGGTAATCGAATTTATTTTTTTTCCGGGCATACATTCTATGACAGGCATTATCCGTTTCAATGGATTGAGTCAACGGATAATGGTGCGACCTGGAGCGAACCTCGCTTTCCTCAGATTCAGGGTGTAATTGGACCACATACCCCTCAGCCGATTAATAGTGTATTCAGAGATCATGATGATGTGCTCTATGTTGCAACAGACGGTTATGGTCCTTCTTCTGTGCTCTGGGCAAGCAAAGATGATGGAAAAACATGGTTTGATACGGGCGGACGTACCTATGGCCGACATACAACTTATGCCGTACTCAAGGACGGGCGCATTCTCGGAATGGGCGGCAAAAATACGCACATTGACGGATATATGCCAAAATCGATTTCAAATGATAAAGGTAAAAGCTGGGAAAAGAGCATAACACCGTTTTGTGAGCTGGGAGGTAATCAGCGCCCCAGCCTGATTAGACTGAAAAGCGGCCGTCTCTTCATGTGCGGAGATTTTCAGCATAAAACCGGCCGTTACCCTGAAGGCATAAAAGAAAGAGGTGCATATGTAGCTCTTTCGGAAGATGAGGGTAAAACCTGGATCATCAAAAAACTTCACGGAGCTCTTGCCCATTTCAAGGATGATTCATATCCCACATTGGGATACTCTGTGGCCACTCAGGCTCCGAATGAGGTGATTCATATTATTGCAACGAGTTCACTTCCACTATTACATTTTGAGGTTAATGAAGCCTGGATCCTTGATGAAAACGCAAGATGGTCACATCATGTAAATCCCGAGCTATCGGATAACGCTGTTAAGGAATACAAGGAATATTATTCCAGTGGCGAACTAAAATCTGTCCGTCAAGGTGGTTTATCATCCGAAGGTAATTTTCTGCTACACGGCCGTCAGGTATTTTACTATAAATCAGGTAAGAAAAAATGGGAAGTTACATATCACCAGGGTTTAAAAACGGGTCAGGAAACCTTCTGGGATCAGCAGGATTTCAAGGTCTGGGAAAGATTACATAAAGTGAATGGCACTTCAGTTTGGACTCAGTACTGGCCGAATGGAAAGAAAAAAGCAGAGTCGACTTGGAGAGGATACAAGGCAGAAGGACCGGCTAGGCGCTGGGATTCAAAAGGAAACCTGGTCAGTGATTTGCGTTTCTATAATGGAAGGATCAATCTGAGGCAATAAACTATATACATTATGTTGCACTCCTGTTCCGATATGGAAACCCAAAGAAAAAACCAGAAATGAGCAAGCTTAATGAATTTGCCATAACGGGCTTAGGAAAAGGAAACGATGAATCTAATGTGAAAATCCATCATAGGAAAGATGGGATTAAAGGTGAGCGATATGAGTTTACATGGCCAAAGTCCTATGAAATTTGTTCAGCTGCAGTTGGTCTAGTAGCTGCAAACTATAAGAGCCAAAATCTCCCAACATTGGATTTTTTCGATTACTTGAGTGATTTTATGGATTTGATAACTCCTAAGAGCTTTTGTGAAGATTTAATGATTTTTTTGAGACGAACCGGTAAGTCATATCACACCGGCGGCACGCCCTGTGCTTATTGCGAGAGCCTGAACTTAATTGTTTAGGTTATACGGGCTTTTTCTAATTCTTCACGCTGATGGGCAATCTTTTCACAGATATTATTCTTTTTTCTTGCCGGGCAGAGCTCCAGTACATAGGAACATAACAAGGGAAATACAAGACTGTATTCTGCCCATATCTGGACGAGTTTATCAGGATCGTCTTCACGATACTTACCCCAGGTAACTGCCTCGCCAAATGTGCAACCGGATAAACTGCCTTCCCTTTCGAGTGCAGTGCCAATTTGCAGGCCGCGGTCAGCTCCCTCAAATTCGATCGAAAGAATCTGACTGATCGTCGGACCTGTTTGCTGGATGAAGTTTTTGGGACCGCCACCCCCCAGCTCCATAAAACTGGTCCCACCTGAAGCATAGGTAATGGCAGCAGAATCAAAGATATCTTTTTGCCCGGATAGGTGTAAAGGATATCCTTCCCGGTCAGTTAAAGATAAATTCATCGCGATGGAATGATTTGATAGTGAATCCCAGAAAATCGGTACACCGGATTCATAGGCACTAACGACAAAACTGCGCTCAGGATGACTGGCATTCTGTTTTGTCCATTTGCCCAGACGATAATTGAACTCCCAACTGGAAAGTTCTGAGCTGGACAAAGCCTCATAATCATCTTTTATAAACTTTTGAATAATTTTGTCTTGCGCCTGTAAGGTTTCCACTTCCCTGATACCAATGTCATATATCCTTGTATCACCATGTTTTCGTAACTGATTATCATCAAAGTTAGGATGAATTGATTTTACCGGTAATCCAAAGGCAAAATGAAGGTCATGATAAACCTGCGCACCAGTCGAGCATATGACATCTATGTAACCGGCTTCCATAAGGGAAGTCACCATGCCGCCCATTCCACCGGCAATTCCTGCTCCGGCAATGCCCAACCAAATAACATCATTTTCCATGATCATAGTCTTGAATAATTCAGCACCGCGGTAAAGTTTGCGTGCTTCAAAAGAGGTCTGTCCCATGTAGCGTACCAAGTGTTCTATAGTCATCCCTTTTGCAAGAGGAATTGGAATGATATCAGAAAAATTATCAAATAATGAATGAAAGGACATTTCTATATTCTCCCTTCAATTAATCTGTGAGCATAACGGCACAGGCTAAAACAGTTGTCCATAATCCATCTTTATGCCCTTTCGCTGTTTGGGCAATACTTCTTGACTTAAACTGTCGGTTTTTATCAGTGATATATAACTGCTTTCGCTCATTCCAGGCCTGATCAATATCTAATTCAATTCCCAGAGTAGATGCCAGCATGGTTGCAGCTAAATCTTCTGCAAATTCTGAAGCTTTCTTTTTGGTTTCACCATAAGCATGATGTTCGCTAATATAGCCATATTGTTTTTTGTCGATCGGTTGAGCCAATCCGATTGAAGCCGCTACATGCCGGTTCGGTTCATCGGTAACCGCTTTGGCCATTACAGTGAAAGTAATCTGACCCGGCTTAATTAATTTAATACCCTCAGAACTGGAAATGATTTTACAATCAGGCGGGAAAATACTTGAAACATATACCAGGTTGCAATACTCAATTCCGCAGTTACGTAAAGCTAATTCAAAACTTTGTAACTTGTTGCGGTGATAGCCAACCCCTTTCGTAAAGAACATTCTTTTTGGTGTGAGTCCATTCATTTCTGCACCCCTAAATCATTGATGTTTTATCAAAATAGGAAAAATATTTTGGGATAATTGTATCATAAGTTACTCATTTTGGTAACTTGAATAAACAAAAAAGGAATACACGCTCTACAAAAAAAGGCGCGACTGAAGTGATGTTTTGATTTTCGGGCATCTTATATATTACTTTTTTATTTTTTTTACGTATTATAAGTAGAATCTTAGACTATGATGATTTATAAAATATATGTTACCACAGGCATGGTAAGATTTTTATTTCTTGTACTGCTGATAAAATTATTTACCGGCAATAGTGAGATCTCTGCCCAAAACTGGCCGCAATGGCGTGGGCCCTATGGCTGCGGGGCCTATCCCGATGGCAAACCACCGCTTGACTGGAGTGAACAAAGCAATATCGCCTGGAAAATTGAAATCCCCGGAAAAGGCTATTCCACACCAATCATCTGGGAAGATCAGATATTCCTGACAAGCGCCATTGAGTTGGGAGAGAAAAAACAGTCATTTTCATGGTTGCAAAAACTCAAATTCTGGAAAGACGAAGAAGAAACGGTACAGTCAGAAAATGTCCATCAGTTTGTGGTCTGGTCCATCGACCGGCACAATGGGAAAATACAATGGCAGCGCAAGGTCAATCAACAGGTACCGCTGGTGAAAACCCATGCCACCGGTAGCTGGGCATCACACTCCATGGTTACCGATGGGGAACGTCTCTATGCCTATTTTGGTTCGCATGGACTCTACTGTCTCGATCTGCGGGGAAAAGTACTGTGGGAACGTGATCTTGGTGAAATGGATAAGGATGAGGGTTTTGGAGAAGGGAGTACTCCTGCCCTGTATGAGGATAAACTGGTCATTCAACGGGATCATGAAGGTCAATCAAAGTTAGTTGCACTTAATAAAAAAACGGGTGAAACCGAGTGGGCAGTAAATCGAAACGCAAATACCTCCTGGTCATCACCTCTGGTGGTTGATGTAGCCGATAAACCGCAGGTTATTACCACGGCCACAAACTGGGTGCACAGCTACAATCTGAATTCCGGACAGCTCATATGGGAGTTTTCTGGTCTCTCGGGCTATCCTATCCCAACACCGATTGCTGCTAATGGAATTATTTATGTAATGAATGGGTATCAGGGACCATCCCTATATGCTATTGATCCCACAAAAGCGCGAGGCAATATTACCGGTTCAGAACTCATCATCTGGCAATACAAAAAGAGCGCGCCCTACACGCCCTCAGCCCTGCTGGTGGATGATCTGCTCTACTTTCTAAAAGACGAAAGGGGTCGACTCACCTGTCTCGATGCTAAAAACGGGAAAGAAATATATTTTGAACAGCGTCTTCGGGGAACAGGATATGTCCTTGCATCCCCGGTCGGCACACGAGAGCAGATTTATATTGTCGGCCAGAAAGGAAGAACCTATGTTATTAAACATGGCCCGCAATTCAAGATTCTGGCAGTGAATGACCTCGATGATGAATTTGCCGCCTCCCCGGCAATTGTCAATAATTGTCTCATTTTGAGAGGAACGAGATACCTCTATTGTATTTGTGAGAATATGCAGTAACAGATATTTTAAAAAATTCAAATATTTTACTTGACATAACTCATACAGGGGTACAATTTTTTTTAAAATCCAAAATCTTCCTATTCTCTCAAAACCAGATTCTTATAATCAAACCTGTATACTTTTTGATCCTTATTCGTAAGAACCATCATCGAGTCCTCTATCGCTATATCCACAAGTGAGGTGCTGCCCGCCGGTCTGATAACCGATAAAAATTCGGGATTCCAATCATTGGAGATGCTGTATTTTCTGGTAATCAAATTACCCTTGATCTCCCGCTGATTAAATTTATAGACTTTACTGCTATCGGGTGATAGTGCGGTTATGATCCGCTGCTCCCCGGTATTAATACCGTATATTTGTAGTAAGGTATCAGTTCTGCTCGCAGACTTAAACCACTGCGTTTTCCATATATTTACATCAACAACTTTCGTTGTATCTATTTGAAACAAATAATCATAACTCTCATTAGGAACGGAAACTTCGTAATTAGAACGTTCCCAATCCCAGCCTTGAGCTATACTCATCACCTGGTCGGTATGGATATGAGAAGTCGGACCACGAATGATCCAATCAATATATTTAAGTGTTGTCTGCGGATTTTTATCAATATTGACAATATCAATAATATATTTATCGGCAATCATAGCAATAGTTCTGTCAACGCTGTAATCGGATCCATAACTGGAATGATAACCGGATTTTGCATAGATATATTGCAAACTGTCAGAATTGTCTGAATCAAAGGACATCTCCGGGCATTTCTTGTTCGCAAATGCAAATTCCAGTGACTTATTCTCCTCATCCCTGTAGAGAGATAGATCGGCCTGACATTTTGTTTTTATTTCTCTGTTTGGATCGGCCTGTCTGTTGTTGTTTATCAGAATTGTATTATGTGAAAGTGTTGATCGTACATATCTGTTATGTAACTTGTTGTAATAGCCTAGTTTAGCAGAACCTTTTGTTCGCAAATTACCGATGTCACCGATTAATTGTTTGTATTCTTCGTCATAGTTGCTATACACTATAAAGTTAAATCGGTCAGAATGTCCATGATTATTTCCACCATAAGGTCCATAATCCATCATTACCATTAACTTTTTAGGAACGGTTATGTCCTGACTGGATCTGAGAATAGCTAAACCGGCGTGTTCCAGATTCTGTGACCTGTTTATTAATGAGTCGTTTTGATTTGTATAATCGCCTGTAGAAGTGATAAAATTTTCAAATGTATTTGTGTTTCTTGCCAGGATCCTGGCATATGGAGAAGGTGAGGAGTGGTAGAATTTTGAATGTAAAAATTCAAGATAAGGCACAGTTTTTAATCCCTGCAGTATGTCATCATTAACTGCCGGAAAATTTATATTTGTTTCTTTGTCTGCCTCCTGAAATGGAAAAATGGTGCTTATAAAACTCCTGGCCAGTTTATCTACGGTGAGATAGTATTCATTGATATGGTGGAAATCGTTATGATCAGCTATTGCCGCTATCCGGGTGAGATGGCCAATATCGTAATAGGCATAACTTATGGAACCCTCGTAAAGAGTGTAATCCGGAAGGTAGATGCCAATATCAGAATAGGCTGGTTTTTTCCCCTTGAAATCAACATAGTCAAATAACACCGGATCATTTTGATCAGAGTTTTGAAGTTGCTCATAAAATCCCCGCCACTTTCTTTTCTGATGCATGTCATTGCTTATGTCAGTGCCATTAAAGGCCATTCCAAGTAATTTTTTGTCCTGAATTAAAAATCCGACCGCTGCAATCGCAAGATTATGAGCATTTGCATGATTATTTCTTCCCGGAGCATAGCCGATCTGTCTTTTTGCTGCCAATCTCAGGAGTTTATTTCGGATATTTATTTTGACAGCCTTTGGCATCCTCTCTGATAACAGATCATAAGCCCAACAGACATCCATAAGCCATGAACATTCGTGGAGTAGATTTTTAATAACTACACCATCTTGCCGCGGATATGTATTTTCTACATCATGATATGCCTCTTCATATTTTAAGGCATACAGGTCAAAGGCACGAATACAGTCTTCGATTATTGGATCGGCCTCGCCCAAATGATATAGGATGCCGGCATATTTAAGAGATTGGGCAAATTTAAAATGCAGATCTCTGTCGGCGCTATGACACGTATACCAGGGACGAATTTTTTCAGCTATTTTGATAAAATCGAAGTTTTTTGTTTTTATAATTTTATTTGTATAGAAGAAATGTGATTTATCGAGCTGCTGAATTTGTGATTTCTTTATAAATAGCAGCGGGTGTTGTTGCTCAAACGTACCAGATGCAATCACGAAATTTTTGCTACCAAAATGCGGATACTCGTATTGTTTCAATACGCTCTTGTCGAGGTAAGAGTTAAATACAACGATCTTATCCCCTGCTTGAATACTTGAAAAATTGTCTGATTTATAAACAGCAATGGTTTCTATGCCATCGTTATTAAGATCAAAACAGGTCATATCGATCAGACTGGAGCCAATTTGATCCATTTCTTTTAGAAAATCTTTATTCTTGAAGATGACAATTTTATTATTACTCAGTGTGATAAGCTCATCAATACCGTCACCGTCAATATCGCCCCCGCTGATGGCAGATAATTTATAATTCTTAATGTCACTCTGGCGTGCATACGCATACAGGTCTCCTCTGGATAAATTTTGCGAATAGATAGAAATTCTGTCATATTCCCTGAAGTCCACGTAGGTGATGATCTCATCTCCATCTCTTGCCGGATCAAAATTACCACCGGTAATACCTTCAAACGTATATCCGCCCGGGTAATCAAATTTTGAAAACAATGATAAACCAGATCCTGAAAAAGCCGCCAGATTATTAAATTTACCTGATGAATCACCTGTTTCTGAGCATGAAACAACGATCTCATCAATTCCATCATCATTTAAATCTGCGGATGTAATATTGTTAATTTGTGCAAGTTGGGGCACACGTTCACCGGCATTAAAATCAGCAAACACAGTGCCGTCAATATTTAAAACAGTAATTCTGTCAATTTTACGATTTCCTGCCCGCTCACTTAATACCGCAATTTCAGAAATACCATCACCATCATAATCACCGGTTGTCAGATCCTGGTAATCACGGTTTTCCAATGAAAATAACTTTACTTGAGTGTCATCAATTTTAGAAATCTGGATCGTATTGATCTGTGCTCCCCCATGAGAGCCTAAAATAAGAATATCATTTCTGATCTGAGCAAATCCACTGTCTATCAAAAATTGAATGATAAGAAACAGAAAAATAAAATATTTATTCATGGTATGTGTTCCTCTCAGTCGGTTCTTTTTATTAAAAATTTTGACTCTAACAGGATCTGAAAATTAGAGTCGATTTTATACCGTATTAAAAAAAGCGAATGATGGTTATTCAGCTAAATATACATGAAGCATATTTAAAATATCAGCAAAATAAAATTCTGTACACAGGAATATTTTTAAACAACAAAAATTTGAGGTTATTATTTGAGATCAGAAGTGTCCTCTGCGATCTCTGTGGTTCTATTTGAAATTTATATAAATCTAGTGATATTTGTTCTATTTTTCAAAAGCAAAACGATAATCAGGAGGTAATTTTTCGAAAGATACCATCTTTTTAAAAAATCGCCAACGATCCTTTCTTACACCCGAAGGAGAAAATCCGGCACGCTGACATCCTTTTAAAGAGGGGATGTTATCGGATTGGACAAAGGTCATGATAGATTGCGCATTATCCCTCCGGAAAATGATGTATTAGTACATATTTGCAAAAATTATACTAATATACAAAAACCACTTGATTCTCATTTGTATTCCAAATCACAAACACATTTTTTCTTGAATTATTTCCTTCCAATATGTTAATTATGACATTCCCTAGGAAAGTAAAAAGTAAAAAGTAAAAAGTTAAAGGTTAAAAGTTAAAAGTTAAAAGTAGAAAGGTAAAAGAAAGTAATAAGCTATGATGTATAATAATTAACTTAAATTGTTTATTTTGTAGCTTTAAATTTTTTATACCTTCCGACCTACTCCCGTAATTTTGTTTATTCTGTTTCCAGTTTCCTTTTTCCTGTTTCCTTTTTCCTTTTACCTTTTTCCTTTTACCTTTTTCCTTTTTACTTAAATCCTGTACTCAATGAAAAAATAAATTTTAAGGAGCATTTTATGAGTCGGTCTGTAACCTTATTTACCGGACAGTGGGCAGATTTACCATTAGAAACCCTTGCCCAAAAAGCTGCGCAATGGGGATATGATGGTCTGGAACTGGCTTGCTGGGGCGATCATCTGGATGTCGATAAGGCGGCCATCGATAAAGCATATTGTCAAAACCAACGTGCGATACTTGAGAAGTATAACCTTCAATTATTCGCTATCAGCCATCATCTTGCCGGTCAGTTGGTCTGTGATCCGAACAATGACAGTCGCTCTGACGCCTTTGCTCCGGAAAAATGTGCTGGTGATGCACAAGCAAAAAGAGAATGGGCAGTTGAAACAATGAAAAATACGGCGAGGGCAGCAAAAAACCTGGGTCTGAAAGTCGTCAATGGATTCTCGGGATCGTCTATCTGGCATCTTTTGTATAGTTTCCCACCGGTTCCTCCGCAGATGATCGATGCAGGATTTAAATACTTTGCTGACATGTGGAATCCCATATTTGATGTATTTGACGAGTGTGGGGTGAAGTTCGCCCTGGAAGTACATCCTACGGAGATCGCCTTTGATATCATTACGGCACATAAGGCTTTGGAGGCGGTAAACCATCGTGAAACATTTGGATTTAATTTTGATCCCAGTCATCTCCACTGGCAAATGGTCGATCCGGTCCGCTTTATTGAAGAATTTTCTGATCGCATCTATCATGTGCACATGAAAGATGCCGCTATTCAGTTGAATGGTAAAAGCGGAATTCTCGCTTCACACCTTGATTTTGGTGACCCACAACGCGGATGGGATTTTCGCTCGCTGGGTCGTGGTGGGGTGGATTTTGAGGAAATTATCCGCGCCTTGAATCAAATTAAGTATGGATCGCGAACACGGAGCGCAGGAAGCCTGCAGTTTTACAAAAGACGTGGATTTTGAACCGTCCGAACGTGCCTTCGACGCTTCTTTTGAAGAATAATCCTCCCTATAATTTCCCCTTCTATTTGAAAGAGAGGGGCTAGGGGTGAGTAATTTTAACCGCAAAGAACTCAAAGAAAAATTATAGGTTTTTAGATTATAGGCTGAAATGATTTTTGTCAAAGAACATTTTTAACAGATACACCAACGAAAGAGGTGTTATTTTTTATGGCGAACTTATGTTTCCCGATTTCATCGGAACTCCCGTATTCAAAATCTTTTATGTGGGTCGCGAGCAATGAGGATCTAAGCATGTTTATGGCAGTTTATCCCGACTTAGTTGGGACCAGGACTTTTTGCCTACTTTTTGGTCCCTCAAAAAGTAGGCCGCCGCAGGCAAGGCGTCGTTGCGTCGTAGCCAGAGTTTAATCTCTCGGTTGGGGACGCTGCGCCGCAGCGAGAAGCATAAATTTTAAAAACTTAAAATAAAGGGAATTTTAATGAAAAAAATCAAACGTCGTGAATTCGTCAAAAAATCAACAGGGGCCATTATTGGTGCTTTTGCATTCCCTCAGATTATCCCCTCATCAATATTCGCCAAACCGGGTCAGGTCGCACCGAGCGATAGGATTACACTTGGCTGTATCGGAGTTGGTGGTATGGGTACGGGAAACTTACGGGGATTCCTGGAGGCAGGGAATGTTCAGGTTTTAGCTGTTTGTGATGTAGATCGGAAACATCGCGATCGGGCCAAAAAGATGGTGGATAAAAACCATCAGAACGAAGATTGTGCTACCTACAATGACTACCGGGAAGTACTGGCCAGAAAAGATATCGATGCGATCAGTACGGCAACACCCGATCACTGGCACGGTATCATTTGTGTGGAGACTGCCAGAGCAGGTAAAGATATCTATTCTGAAAAACCTCTGGCCTTTAATATCAGTGAAGGAAGGGCCATCGTTGATGCCGTGCATCGCTATGGAGTGATTTGGCAAACCGGAAGCTGGCAACGTTCTCAACGGAATTTTCGCTGGATTAGTGATTATTCCCAGGGACAACTCACCGACTGGGCAGGACATCACTGTGATATTGCCAACTGGGGTATGGATACAGAATTATCCGCTCCGGTTAGCATCGAAGGACAAGCCATCTATCCGCCTGCCAAAGACGGGCTTTTTGATACAGCGGAATCCTATTATTTTGAATGTGAATACAAAGAGGGATTCAAAATGATTGTCGCCGATGCAGAACAGCAACCAAAAGGGATGGGTGCTCATTTTATTGGCGATAACGGCTGGGTGCATGTCCATCGTGGTGGAATTGATGCAGAGCCAAAATCTCTTTTATCCACAAAATTTCGGCCGGAAGAGATTCATCTCTATAAAAGTGAAAACCATATACAGAATTTTCTGGATTGTATACGTACACGGCAAAAAACAATAACACCGGTTGAGGTCGCACATCATTCCGTAATGGTCGCTCACCTCGGGGATATCGCCATGAAACTGGGACGCAAAGTATACTGGGATCAGGAAAATGAGCGATTTGTCAACGATCCTGAGGCGGATAGGTATTTATCACGACCAATGCGTGGCCCCTGGCATTTATAATGAATCGGTTTGAACGATTGTAGGAGCAGGTTGCCACATGCCCGATAAATTGTAAGGGCACAGTGCACTGTGCCCCATAAAATGTGAAGGCATACTGCACCATACTACAAAAACACAATGGAGACAATATGAATCCTCAAAAATTGACTATAATTATCATTTTAGTGTTTTCAATCATCACGCTGTCATTATCGCAGGACAATTCGGCAGATTTGAGGAAATTACTCGCCCAGATAAAAACCTATGAATATGGACAAAGTCTGGAGAATTTCACAGCTATCAATAATATAATGCGGAATATCGGGAATTCTGATGAACAACAAAAAGAAGCGGAAACAATGCTTATTGAATTTCTGGAATCAACTGCGTCATTACCAGCAAAGAGATTTGTCTGTGAATGTCTAAGTATTTATGGCAGCGATGAATCTGTACCTGTATTAGAAGAATTGTTGTCAGAATCAGAAACAGAAAGTATGGCCTTGTTTGCCCTTGAACGTATATCTTCTGATGATGCTGCAGAGGTATTAATCGATGCACTCTCAGGGGCAAAAGGAACCTTGAAGGTAGATATCATAAATGCTTTAGGTCATCGCCGGGAAGAAAATGCACTTGAAGATATCATCCCGATGATAAATGACAAAGATGAAACGGTTGCCTACGCAGCGATCTCTGCTGTAGGAAGGACAGGCGGTGATAAGGCCGCGGAAGCTCTGAAAGCAGCGATGTCAGATACGGATAACAGATTTTCAGCTGATATTATCAATGCCTATTTAAAATGTGCAGAAAGCTACAGTGTGCAGGGTGAAAAGCAAAAGGCATTAAAAATCTATCAATCATTAGAGAACTCCCAATACAATAATCATGTTCGGTATGCAGCCCTCAAAGGTATTATAAAAAATTCCGATCAATCAGGGACCGATGTGATTGTCAGTTTTTTTGAGAATGAAAATGCGGATCAACACCTGATTGCAATTGCACTTGTAACAGAAATACCGCTGTCTGAGGATGTGACGCCAATTGTAAAAAGTATGTCAAAAATGAAATCGGAAGATCAGATGAGGTTGCTGTCTGCCCTGGCCGGTCGTAAAGAAAAGTCTGTTGTGAATATGATGGTAAAAATGACCGATAATACGGATGAACAGATCCGTCTTGCTGCACTTGAAGCGCTCAGTCTAAGTGGTGATTCAGATACTGCATTACTATTTGCACAGATCGCAGCGGTTGGTAAAGCGCCGGAAAAAACAGTCGCCAGAGCAGGCCTCGATCGCTTAAATGCACCCGGAGCAGACGAATTAATTGTGAATTCAATTTCTCAAGCAGCGGATCCTCTTAAAATCGAACTGATCCGCTGTACCGCACCAAGATACATCACAACGGCGGCCCCCCTCCTCGTTTACGAATTAGAAAACACAAACGACAAAGTTCGAGTTGCCGCCATCAAAGCTTTAAAAGAGATCGGCTCGTCTGAACAGTTGGATCCTCTGATAACTTATCATATGAAAACCAAAAATGAAAAAGAGATGAAATCTCTTGAGGGTACCATTGTCGCAATCTGTAATAGATTGCCGGATACTCAATCTCAGGCAGCTCCTTTGCTAAATAAATATGATAAAATTAAAGATTCACGAACCAAAACGTCTTATCTTGAAATGATGGGCAAAATTGGTGATCCCAAATCCTTAAATGTTCTAAACTCAGCTTTAAAAGACAAGAATGATGATATTAAAACATCCGCCATTCGCGGATTATCTGACTGGCCGGATATGAAACCGGCCGATGAACTTTTAACGATTGCCAAAACGTCTACAAACGAGATCCATCAGACCCTGGCTCTCCGCGGATATTTGAATTTACTCGGCCACGATAAAGGATTAGAGCCGCCAGATAAGTTTGGTAAATACAAAGAGGCTATGGATCTGGCGGCTGGAGTTGCAGAGAAAAAACAAATTCTTTCCGGGATCGCAAGAATTAGAAACAAAGAAGCCTTTGAATTTGCAGCACAATATTTAGATGATGTGGCTTTAAAAAGTGAAGCGGAAATGGCTGTCCTTAGAATTGGCCGGCAATTGGGTCGTGACCAGATCGATCTTACTTTACCGGTGGTTAAAAAAGTCAGAGCCCAGACCGACAACGAAGAAATCAAAGAAGAGATCGATGAATTGCTTGAAGAAATCGAAAAAGATCAGTAGTAATCTCAGCATGTCATCCCGCAGGGATCTTTTAAATTGTCGTTGCA
>WOR8_10007362_pt1 | contig 14434 bp, 11 predicted proteins | sample DeeMarSeWOR38_10_FD_19890 | JGI IMG/M metagenome (IMG submission 19890) | reverse complement strand
GTGGCGGTCCCGCCCAACATTAAGCACGATAGAATATTTCTTTATGTCCATATTGGGTTCAGTTCTCTTCAATGTATCCATTGACAATAATCACTAACTCGGGCTTTTGGGTCAGGTCGGTTTGAACAACCAGGTGCCCGCTGAAATCCCCAGCCTTTGTCGATATAGCTTCCACCTCCAGCGTATAGGAAAAACCGGGTATGTTTTCTTTGAGGCGCCATTGGATTTGATCGGGTAAATCATGGATAACAGCGGTAATTTTCAAGGGTTGTTTGTGATTATTGATGATTTCGAGCTTTTCCACGGGTACCTGGCGCCTAATACCCTGCAAGGAGAGATAACCACCGGGAACCAGCGAAATATGGGGTTTAACTTCCCCCTTCAGAAAAAGCGCAATACGCTCTTCCTGCGGATCGTTGGACCAAACAATCGCCTTTTTCTGAAATTCATCTATCTCTTTGCTCGTATCTATTCCCAATGTAATTTGCCCTGTCCCGCCGGGAGGGATGACCCGGTCATAACGGGTCACGATGCAGCCTCAGGTATGCGTAACATCCAGTATTTCAAGATCGGCCGTTCCCCTGTTGATTATCTTAAAACTGTGAGACAGTTGTTCGCCCTCGAAAGCGGTGGGAAACGTGTGTGTGGTTTGATCCAGATGGATCACAGGCGTATTCTCAGATTGCCCTGCAAATAATCGCGATCCCAAAAGAACGATGGTTATTAAAAAAATGAGCCCCGTAGATGGTTTGATTAAATTTTTGATCATCTCATTTCCTTTTGTTGAATTCCGATTCCTATTGATGCCGCTTTCTTTCTAAAGCAGCATCACAGCAAGAGTTTAAATATATGAACTCGGAAATGGGTCGTCAATCTCTATATGGGTTCAGCGCCTGCCAGGTTAAGCAATCGATTCGGCCGAAAACGGGCTTCGGACCATTGAATGCTGAAAGTTTGGCCGTGAGCGAAAATTAGCTTGACAACTAAATCGTATTTCGTATATCGAAATAGCTGTAAATTCTAAATATTATTTGATAGCTAAACTCTATTCAGTAAAAAACGCGTGGTTATATGGGCATTGAATTAGGATGAACTCTATGCATCTCCCAGCCTCGAAATGTTGAAAGATCTTGTTGGAAAAATAGAGTTATACCGTAATCGGAGAAGCCCGAGTCCCATAGAGAAACTCAACGCCTTAAAGCAAACGCACTATAAGGCATATGAGACAGGGTTTTTGAGTGTTAACCAGCCACTTCGGTATCAAAGCACTGAAACCTGCCATAACCTCCCTCACCATTTATCCTGCCATACCCAAGATGCGGTCCAGAAGTCTGTCAATGCCATGTTAAAGATTTTTAGAGAATGTTTCGATCCCCGAAAGGATTTTTTAAGGCCGTCGATGCAGCCGGCTTATGAGGTTGTCAGCCAGGGCATTAAAAAGCGCTGAAAATATTCACCATATTATCAAGGTTATAAGGTTGGAAACATGAGCGATATTCCACTGACATTTCCCCATATTCTCCTGGAAAACGCCCGGAAATTTCCTGCCAGCAAGATCGCCATGCGCGAAAAAAACTTTGGCATCTGGCAGTCTTATTCCTGGCAGGATTACCTCGACCAGGTCAGGGATTTTGCCCTCGGATTGGTTGCTTTGGGTTTCAAGAAAGAGGAAAAAATGGCCATCATCGGGGACAACCGGCCCCAGCTCTATTGGGGCATGGCCGCCTGCCAGTGTCTGGGAGGAGTGCCCGTTCCGCTTTACCAGGATGCCATCCACAAGGAGCTTCAATACATCGTCGATCATTCAGAGTGCAGATTCGCTTTGGCCGAGGATCAGGAACAGGCCGATAAGCTCATGCACCTGAAAGAGGAGATCTCCAGGATCGAGTATATCATCTACGATGATCCCAGGGGGCTTAAAAACTATAAGCATGACTGGCTGGTTGCCTTTACCGATGTACAGGAAATGGGCCGCAAGTTCCACCGGGAAAACCCCGACTATTTCATGAATACGGTCAACGAGGTAAAGCCCGACGACATGTCCATCATTGCCTATACCTCGGGCACCACCGGTAACCCAAAAGGCGTCATGATCACTCACCGCATGATTGCCGATTGTTCCCGCGGATTTCTTGAATGGGACAACCTGGATGAAAGCGAAAATGTCATGGCCTATCTCCCCATGGCATGGATCGGGGACCACATCTTTTCTTACGGCCAGGCCCTGACGGCCGGGTTTACCGTCAACTGTCCCGAAAGCACCGACACAACATTTCATGACCAGAAGGAAATCGGACCCACCCATGTTTTTGCCCCCCCCCGTATCTGGGAAAATATCCTGACCCAGATCATGATCAAGATAGAGGACGCCGCCTGGATCAAACAGAAGGCCTTTCACTACTTCATGAAGGTCGCCAATCGCGTGGAAAAAAAGCGGATTGCCAACGAATCCGTGCCGCCGGTTGACCAGATTCTTTACGCCATCGGTAAGATCCTCATCTACGCTCCCTTGCTCGACAATTTGGGCATGAGTAAAATCAAAGTCGCCTATACCGCCGGTGAGGCGATCGGCCCGGAGATCTTCGAATTTTACCGATCTTTGGGCATCAATCTGAAGCAGCTTTACGGTATGACCGAGAGTTGCGCCTATATCTCCATGCAAAAAGATGGGGATATCGATTCCGAATCCGTGGGCCCGCCGGCGCCGGGCGTGGAAATAAAGATATCCGACACGGGAGAGGTGATGTACAAGGGGCCGGGCAATTTCATCGGCTATTATAAAAACCCGGAAGCCACGGCCGAGACCATGGTGGACGGCTGGCTGCTGTCCGGCGATGCCGGTTACATGACCAAGCGGGGACATCTCAAGATCATCGACCGGGCCAAGGATGTAAGCAAATTAAACGACGGCACCCTGTTCGCCCCCAAATATATTGAGAACAAGCTGAAATTCAGCCCCTATGTCAAAGAGTCCGTCGCCCACGGAATGAGTCGGGATTTTGTGGCGGTCTTTATTGATATTGATTTTGGCGCTGTGGCCAACTGGGCCGAAAGGCGTCACATCGGTTTTACCAGCTATACCGACCTGGCCCAGAAGCCCGAAATTTATGATCTCATTTACAACGAGATTGTGCGGGTCAACAAGAGCCTGAGCCAGGACGAGCAACTCAAAAATTCCCAGATCAAACGCTACCTATTGTTGCACAAGGAACTGAACCCGGATGACGGTGAAATCACCCGCACCCGGAAGGTGCGCAGGCGCTTTGTGGCCGAAAAATATGCAACCCTCATCGAGGCGCTTTATGCGGGCAAAGAAAATGTGGACGTGGAGGCCAAGGTTACCTACGAGGATGGCCGGACCACGACCATGAAGGCCAATCTCAAGATCCGTGACGTGGAAACCTTTTAACGGAGAAAAAGCTCTATGAATGAAAAAAAGGAGCCCCTGCTGCGCGCAGAAAATATCAGTATCTCTTTTGGGGGCCTGAAGGCCCTCAATGAGGTTAACCTGGAGATCTACCCCGGCGAGATATTGGCCATTATCGGCCCCAATGGTGCCGGCAAGACCACCATGCTGAACATTATCAACGGGTTTTACAGGCCCGATGAGGGCCAGATCTTCTTTGAAGGCAAAAAACGGTCGAAAAAGATGAAACCGGACCATATTGCGGCCCAGGGAATTGCCCGGACGTTTCAGAATCTGGCCCTGTTTCGGGGCATGTCGGCTCTCGGCAACATCATGATGGGGCGGACCATGAAGATGCGTGCCAATCTTTTTTCCCAGGCGCTGTACTGGGGATTCAGCCAGAAAGAGGAAATCGAGCACCGCAAGGCCGTAGAACATATCATCGATTTCCTTCAGATCCAGAACATCCGCAGGACGCCGGCCAGCACCCTGCCGTATGGGTTGCAAAAACGGGTGGAGCTGGGCAGGGCCCTGGCGGCCAATGAAGAGTTGGGTTACACCATTGCCCTGATCGAACATGATATGGGGGTGGTGATGGATATCTGTGACCGGATTGCGGTGCTGGATTTCGGCAACAAAATTGCCGAAGGGAGTCCTGATGAAATCAAGTCAAACCAGAAAGTCATTAAGGCCTATTTGGGCGAAGCGGAAAGCTAAAGACAGTGAGCTAAAGTCAGCTAAAGCTAAGGAATTCTGTCATTTTTAAATTATTGCTCACGCAAAGCCGCTAAGCCGCGAAGAATTATAATCTAACAATAAAAAAGCCCTTCGCGTCTTTGCGGCTTTGCGTGAGGCCAAAAGCTGCCGGTCATTTTAGGCACTTTAGATCATTTTAAGTATTTCAGGCGTTTAAAAAACAGAGGAGTAGCATATGGCTTTTTTCTTTGAAGTATTGGTTACCGGGCTTATGGTGGGCATCATGTATTCCCTGGTGGCCCTCGGATTTGTCCTTATCTACAAGGCATCAGATGTCTTTAACATGGCTCAGGGTGCCATGAGCCTTTTCGCCGGCCTTGCCTTGGTTGGTTTCTTGACACAGTATATGCATCTCCCACTTTGGCTTTCGCTCCTTTTGACAATAGCTGTTATGACAATCGTGGCATACCTCGTTGTCTTTGTTGTCCTTAAACCTCTTGTGGCCCGCCCCCCGCTCATGCTCTTCATGGCCACCTTCGGCGTTGCGTACCTTTTGGAGGGGATAGGGCAGTCCATATGGGGGACACAGGCCAAAGGACTTGAGCTTGGCATTCCGGAACTTTCTTTCGAGGTTGCCGGTATCTTTATGAACACCTTTGATATCTTTTTTGCGGGGGTGGCCGCCCTTCTGGTGGGAGGGCTGGTCTGGTTTTTTCAAAAGACGAGGACCGGAAGGGCCCTTCGGGCTGTATCAGATGACCATGAGGCAGCCCTGTCCGTTGGCATCCCGCTGCTCAAGGCCTGGTACGTGACCTGGGTCATTGCAGGTATCGTGGCTACGGTCGCGGGCGTTGCTTGGGGGACCCGGCTGGGTGTTCAGTTCAGCCTCTCCTTGATTGCCCTCAAGGCGCTGCCGGTACTCATCATTGGAGGTATCGACAGTATCCCGGGGGCTATCATTGCAGGCCTGATCGTCGGGGCTGGAGAGAATCTGGGCGAGGTCTTCCTCGGCCCGTATGTGGGGGGAGGCATTCAGACCTTCTTCCCCTATCTGTTGGCCCTGGTTGTCCTCTATTTTAAACCTTACGGCCTGTTTGGCAAAGAGATCATCGAGAGGGTTTAGAATGAAAGGCTCAAGGCTCAAGGATTAGAACAGAAGTCATCTCTTCCGCCTCCGCCGTGTGCCGTGCGCCTTATGCCGTGTGCCCAAAATGACTTAAAAGAGTGGAGCAGCTTTATGTTTTATCGAGAATGCAGCAATTTCAAAGACAGTTATGCCAGTGATATGGCCATCTTTCCGATCCCGCTGGACCGCTGGGGATTCATCTTCATGCTGTTTATGGCCTTTGTCATCGTCCCCTTTTTTGCCAGCGAGTATTTTATCGCCAACATCATCATCCCCTTTTACTGCTTTTCTCTGGCCGCTTTTGGTCTCAACCTCTTGGCCGGATATGCCGGCCAGGTCTCCATTGGGCACGCCGCATTCATGGCCATCGGAGCTTACGCTTCATTTATCCTCTACGGCCGTTACGGCGTCCCTCTAGTCCCGAGCATCTTAGGCGCTGGGCTGATCTCTGCGGTCATCGGGACTTTTTTCGGCCTCCCGTCCCTCAGGATCAAGGGCTTCTACCTGGCCATTTCCACCCTGGCCTCCCAGTTTATCATCGAATGGGTCATCGTGCACGTGCAATGGATTAGCGGTGGGGTTTTCGGGACCATCGAGGCTCCGAAAATGTTCATATTCGGATTTCCCATCGACACGGCCGTCAAGAAATACTATCTGGCGCTGTTCATAATGGTCGCACTTATGACAATTGGCAAGAACCTGGTGCGCGGCCAGCTGGGCAGGAACTGGATGGCGATCCGGGATGTGGATTATGCCGCCGAGATCATCGGGGTGAATCTTTACAGGGACAAACTAATCGCCTTTGCCGTCAGTACCTTCTATGCCGGGGTGGCCGGCGCACTGATCTGCTTCTGCTATGTCGGGTCTGCAAATATTGAAGAGTTTAACGTTATGGTCTCTTTTGCCCTTTTGGGCATGATCATCATCGGGGGACTGGGAACGGTCCTGGGTGCATTTCTTGGAGCAGCATTCTTCGTCACGCTGCCCATCGCCATTAGCCAGTCGCTGGGGGCGTTCATGGAGGTGGTGCCGACTGATATCCTCGCCAATGCTGAATCCATTATATTCGGAGGGCTGATCGTCTTTTTCCTGATTGTGGAGCCTTACGGGATGGCCAGGCTCTGGCATACCATCAAGGATAAGATGCGTTTGTGGCCTTTTCCATATTAGGTGGGTGAATCGTTGATTTTTTAATTAGTCGAGTTGTTGTTAAAACAAATGATAGAACGAAATTAAGTTGAATTATTAACCACCAAAAAAGGAGGAAATGAACATGGTACGCAAATCGATTTTTGCTTTTTTAGCTTTAGTTTTCGTTGCCAGTTTGATTATGGTACCGGGACAGGCACTGGCGGAAGAAAAGAAGCAATTTTTTGGCTTTGGATTTTATCGAACCGGCCCTTATGCTGCGGGCGGTAGCGGTTATGCCAGTGGCATGGAAGACTTTATGCAGCTCAGAAACATGCAGGGCGGGGTCAACGGGATCATGTACGAGTGGGAGGAGTGCGAAACCGCTTATAATACAGCTCGAGGCGTTGAATGCTACAACCGTTACAAGGATAGAAACGCTCTTTATCATCCCTTGAGCACGGGCATCACTTATGCCGTGATCCCCAAGGCCCCCGAGGACAAAGTACTGATCATTTCCAGCGGATACGGCAGGGCCGATGCTTCCGATGGCCGGGTTTTCCCTTGGACCTTTACCACACCCACTAACTACTGGTCCCAGAATACGGCCAAGATCAAATGGATGGCCAAGCAGGAAGGTTGGGATGGAAAAAATGATGCGGACATCGGAAAACATCTAAAGGACCTAAAAATCGCTAATTTGTACATCGACATCCCTTACGGCCAGGAGACCAAGCCGATACTGGATGCCATGTCCGAAAAGTTTGGTTTCGAGATAAAGCACTACCCTGTGCCCGCACCCGGCATTGACCAAAAGGCCCAGTGGTTGGACATTGCCAGGCGTTATAAGGCAGACTGGGTCATAAACCGCAACTGGGGTGTCTCCTGCACGGTGCCGCTCAAAGAGGCGGCAAGGCTCAATTTTCCCAGGGAAAAGATCCTTGGCGTCTGGTGGTGTGGCTCTGAAGACGACGTGCTGCCTGCCGGCAAAGCGGCCATCGGTTACCGGACCACCAACTTTCACGGGGTTGGGAAAGATTTTCCCATTATCCAGGACATTATTGACACGGTCTATGGTGCCGGAAAAGGGAATATTTCTGCGACCCGGGTGGGAACCGTTTTTTGGAACAGGGGAGTTGTTACCGCCATTATGAACGAGGAAATCATCAGGACGGCGCACAAGAAATTCGGCGTAAAAGTGCTTACCGGAGAGGAGATGCGCTGGGGCATGGAAAACCTGAACATTACCGAGGAAAGGATCAAAGAGCTCGGGGCTGAAGGTCTAATGCAGCCCATGAAGAACTCCTGTTCAGACCATGAGGGAGGCGGAATGGTCTTCTTCCAGCGCTGGAACGGCGACAAATGGGAGGGTACAGGTGAAGTCATGACGTCCATGAAGGAATGGGTCCGGGAAATGATCGAGGAGTCAGCCGCCAAATATGCCAAAGAGAACGGGATCACCCCAAGAGACTGCAAATAGTCTTAAAGGTCATGATGCGGGCCCGGGAGTCTTCAGGCTCCCGGCCCCATCTTAACCACTATCTCTTCACCCCCACCCAAAACTTCCCGCTTGAGCGGGAGGGCAGGGTGGGGGGGGTAACTTGAAACTTTTAACACGCAATGCGCACGCAACGGGTCCACTAATTCAACGGGCAGCTTCGACTAAATCGGGACGCTCAGTTTGAGGTCCTGAGAGGTATAATCATGGCGACAGAGCAGGAACCATTACTTAAGGTTAATAATATTGAAGTCATTTACGAGCACGTCATTCTGGTCCTGAAGGGGGTTTCCCTTGATGTTTACGAAGGGCAAATTGCATCCCTGCTTGGCGCCAATGGGGCCGGTAAGAGCACTACTCTGAAGGCGATCTCGAACCTGGTGAAGGCCGAGCGCGGCGAGGTGACCAAAGGGACCGTGGAATTTGACGGCAAGCGCGTCGACAAGCTTTTTGCGCCCCAGCTGGTAAAAATGGGTGTCATCCAGATCATGGAAGGCAGGCACACCTTTGAGCACCTGAGCGTGGAGGATGATCTGCTCACCGGCGCATACACCCGGGGCCGTGACACAAAAGGGATCCAGCAAGCCCTGGACAAAGTCTACCGGTATTTCCCGCGCCTTAAAGAACGCCGCAACGTCAAGACCGGCTACATCTCCGGCGGTGAGATGCAGATGTGCGCCATCGGGCGGGGTCTCATGGCCAAGCCCCGGATCATGCTTTTGGACGAGCCCTCCATGGGTCTTGCGCCATTGCTGGTAACAGAAATCTTCAACATCATCAAGCGCCTGAATGAAGAAGAGAAGGTGGGGATGCTCCTGGCAGAGCAAAATGCAGCCATGGCCCTGAATTTTGCCGAGTATGGCTATATCATGGAAAACGGCCGGGTGGTTTTGGATGGGGATGCCGCAACGCTCAGGGATAACGCCGATGTCCGGGAATTCTACCTGGGCCTGACGGCGGTTGGAAAGAAGAGCTACCGGGATGTGAAGCACTATCACAGGCGGAAACGCTGGCTCGCCTGAATTTGGTTTCAAAAGCTTCATCTCTCGCCCGATGCCGGCGTTGTGAGGCAATCCAAAATGCTCACGTACTGCGTGTACGCTGCGCTTTTGAATCGGTTCACGCCTTGGTCTCGAACGAGATCTAAAACTTTTGAAACCAAATTCACCACAATTTAAAATGCCTTGATTGAGGTTGATGTGGAGATATTTCACCAACCTCTTTTTTATTTGATTTCTTGGTCTCAGGTGTCAGTATTTAGGTATCTGGAACCAGGAGAAGATACAAAGGACAAAAAAACAAATAACAGCAGAAAAAGGGTAGACTGTTTCTGCTTTCGGTCATTCGTTAACTGACACCTGACACCCGAAACCTAAGTATTCCTGAAACTTAAAAAAAGCTCAGAAATATTAATAAGCTCAATCCGCATTTTGAAAATTAATTTTTTTATGGGGCCGGTGGGAAATAGAGTGAAAAGGTGGTTCCGCCGGAATGATAACAGTCTTCTAACCTGGTGCAAAATTCGCATTCATTGATCCGTCCCGGGCAGATATCGTCTGCTTGCGGTATAAATTGACATCTGGCAGATGTCATCTCGATACCGAAATTATAACGCGCCGAGAATTTTTTCATCCGTAACAAGTCTGCCCCTTTCCCGCCGGCATTGAAATCAAAGGGCATTTTGGTTGAATAATCCATTGTGTTCTGGGTCGAGAAGAAGCCGTCAAATATCTGTTTTTGATTTTCTTGCGTAATGCCAACGCCGTAATCGCGCACCACCAATTGCGCACCGGTGTCCTTTCTCCGGACAATCACTTCTATCTTCCCCTCATCGGGCGTGTTTTCGATAGCGTTTTTGATTAATCCATCCACCACCTTTTGCAAAGCATCAGGGGGCATATAGATAGGCGGCGTGGGCTCAAAAGCGGTTGTGATGTTCACCTGGCGGTGTGCAAATTGCGAGTTCAGATCCTCCAGTCTTTTTTGAACAACCGCCGCCAATACCATTTTCTTGGCGACCATCTCCTTGGGGCCGAATATTTCCTCAATGCGATTTCGGATATGTCCAATGACGGGGCTCTCTCCGACCTGCTCAGCAATGAGAACCTCCATTTCATCGGCACACTGATCCAGTATCGAAGAGAGAAGATCATACGCCTTGTATTGCTTATCCTGGATGATGTCATCCACCTGGTATTGAATGCCCATGATACGATCGAGGTTCCTTTTGGCCCTCGCCATGGTGCGTTTCCAATTCTCATCCGGAAGGGTTGCCAAATTCTTTGCCACGATGTTTAAAGAGCTATCCAGTACAGAAATCGGTGTCTTCAATTCATGGGACAAGTGATGAAAAACCTTATCCTTGGCCCGATTCAAACTGGTTAACTCTCGGTACGCCTTCTTTAACTCCTCGGAAAACCGGGCGTTTTCAATGGAAAGGGCAACGGTTGCTGCTATCAAGCTCAAAAGCTCGACATCGGTCTGCTCAAAGGTTCCTTGCTTTTTATTGATGGCGGTTAAAACCCCAATAATCCGATCGCGGCTCCTCAACGGGACTAACAGCAGATTTTTGGTCTTGTATCCGAGTTTCTTATCTCTTTCTGTATGCAGAATGGCGTCTTTAGATGTATCAGAAACGATCATCGGTTCTCCGGACTGGATGACCTGACCGGCCATCAGTTCATCGATCTGAAAACGAATTTCCCGTACCCTTTTTTGGGTGGCGCTGTCATCATATGCAGCGCCTGGGAAAAAGAGTTCCTGTCGCTCCTCATCAAGCAATATGACCACACCGCCCTCTGTACCTAGCAGTCGTTTGACCTCAGTGCTGATATAATCCAGCAGTTCCTCCAGATCAGGGTATTCAGGCAACGCCATGCTGATGCGCAGCATGGCCTCGTTGTTGAGGGTAATTCTCTTTTCGCGGGTAATATCCCTCACGATGACGAGTTCTCCCGCTGGTTGGCCTTGGACATCCGTAAAAATGGTGCCTCGCATCACCACATCCCGCAAACGGCCATCTTTTGTCAGACGTTTGGTTTCGTACCGTAGGATGACTTTTTCATCGGAAAGCTTCTTGACCATCTCACCGGTCTCTTGCTTCAGATCAGGAGGGGTGTAAGGGATGAGTTTCCCTTCTAATTCGGATAGGGTCCAACCGAAGGTTTCGGTGAATGCGGGGTTGAGATAATCGACGCGACCATCCAAGGTGAACACCACGATAGGATACGGCGCAAAATCGAGGAGCGTTCTCAAGCGCCGCTGTGATTCGCTGAGCGCTTCTTCTGCCCACTTGCGCTCACTGATATCCTGTAAGGTTTCAATGGCACCCGTGATCCTGCCTTCTTCATCTTTTAGCGGAGCTGCGGTAAAGAAGATCCATCTGCCGTTTTCCCCCAGATCCGGGAAAAAACCTTCGGCCTCATACCCCCCTTCGGTAACAGATGATTTCCAATAATTGCGGCCGTAATACCGGGTAAGTTCTTCCTCTGAGGCATTATCCACGATTAAATCAGCCATCACCGGTCTTTGAGCCGGATAAAAGGCCAACCACTGTTTTCGTGTTCCAATGAGTTCGTGGGCCGCAATACCGGTGAGATTTTCAAAAGCTCTGTTGCAATGCGTAATGATGTGTTTGCTGTCAATAACAAAGGTTGGAATGGGGCTCCCCCTCACAATCTGGGGGTAATCCGGCAGTTGTTTCAAGTCGGAAACTTGTTTTGCCAGGTCGGCAACCTGTTGCGCCAGTTCCTCGTACGTTGGTTTTTTAGCCATTAGGATATTTACAGGATTTTTTCGAGCTCTTCTTTTGAAACCTTGAATGTATCGTCGAATTCCCGCCAGAATTTTTTATCTTTATTCTGCCACCCGGTTTCGAATCGATTGTCAAAGAAGGTCTTCAAGCGGGCAAACCAGTTGCCTGACTTCTCTATACCCTTTTTTTGGGCAATGAATATCTCTTTGAGATAGATGTCTATCTCACTCATCTTTTCCTTGGGGATATAAGACTTGGCGCCCAACTTGATTGAGCCCACCAGGTTGTCGGGATTAAGACCGTGGGCGGTAAGCATCAATGCCGGAATTTTTCTTTCGATTGCAATCTCCAACAGATCAAATCCCTTGACTCCCATGATATCCAGGATGGCCGCATCGTAGACCTTCGTTTTTAGAAGTTCGCTGGCCGATTCAAAGGTGGCAGCCGTCTCAATATCACACTCGTCGAGCAATTCCTCCAAGGTTTCCAGAATATCAGGTTCATCATCTACCACCAGAATCTTTTTCCCTTTTAAAATATCATCGCTGGCCATGATTACCGTTCCTCCTTTTTTCCAAAACCCGTTGAATTTAACAAATCACCGTACTCAAAAAAAAAGAATACATAATGATATAAAGTCATTTACGTTATCCTAAACACAACCCACGTAACACCAAACACCTGATGAATTCGACTTTTTGCGAATTCATCAACTTTAGACTAAAACTATGACAGTTTAGGGATCTTGACAAATATATTCTGCATTAATTAAGATCTTTTCATTAATATATTAATCTGCGATAATCTGCGTAATCTGCGAATATTATTAATCCGTGGATCGCTTTAAACTTTGAGCTTTCAGCCTTGAGCTGTAATTTTATTTATTTAATCTACGGACCCGGCAAATGCCTATCTACGAATATCAGTCCATAAACCCTGACAAAGCTTGTGATTACTGCCTTGATGGATTTGAGGTGTTTCAGCAGATCAATGAAAAACCCCTGTCTAACTGCCGCCATTGTGGCCAGCGGGTTAAAAAAGTGATCTCCTGGTGCCATTCAGCGGTCATGGAGGTATCCCCGGAACATATCAGCACGGAAAATAAGATAAAAAATTACGAAAAGTCAGGGATGTGGAGTCACGCCGCTGAGCTGGCTGACAAACACGCTGAAAAAATCAAAGACAAGCGCCTTAAAACCAGAGCTCTCGAAAATTATAAAAAAGCCGGATACGACGCCGACCGCCTTGCCAGGCACTCAAAATTAAAGAATAATGATGAATGAAAATCTAAAAGTGACGGTTCATCGGCCCTTAAAAATACCCTGCCAATCCCCATTCACAGTTGTGCCAGGGCAGCCTACTGCTCTCCTCCGTATAACTCCTTGATCTTGGCCCTATCTGCCGAACCGTCTTCTAGAAGTGGAAAATCGGTGATGAATTCAACATACTGAGGTTTTTTATACCGGGCGATCCGGCTGCCGACAAATTCGATTAACGCTTTTGGTTCGAGCGACTGCCCTTCTTTGAGCTGGCAAACGGTCTTGATTCCCTCCTTCCATTTGGGGTCCGGTACACCGAAAACAACCGTTTTTTCGATTGCCGGGTGTTCCATTATGACCTTCTCCACTTCAGCAGGGTAGACATTTTCACCCCCCGGCTTGATCAGCTCTTTTTCGGCTTTACGGCCCGCGTACCAGAGAAAGCCGTCTTCATCAAAACGGCCCAGGTCTCCGCTGTGATGCCACCCGTCTCGAAAGTTGTATTCATTATCTTCGGGCAGATTCCAATAACCCTTAAAGACCATCGGCCCCTTCACGGTGATTTCACCCACCTGCCCGGCCGGAACCGGCTGATCGTAGTCATCCACGAGCCGCACCAGGGTAAGGGGCAGCATTTTTCCTGCCGATCCGGGCCTATCGTTGTATGCGCCATAGGTGGCCACACAGGTCGTCTCCGTCTGGCCATAGATGCTATAAAACGTCCCGCCGGTTAACTGCTGATATTTTTCGATGGTTTCGGGTGTATCCAGTCCGGCCGAGAGCCGCAGGCTCTTGATCCCTTTGCCGGTTTTTTCATTTTGTTCGAGTATAGAGGAAAGAATCGGTGAAAACGTAAACAGCATGGATACGTTCTTTTCTTCAATAAGTTCAACCGCCTGAGGTGCGTCAAATTTACTCATATTCACGTTCAGAGCCCCGGCATGAAAGCTGGTGGTGACCATAATCAGACCGGCGATATGAAAAAGGGGAAGTAGATTGAGATGCACATCCTCAGGGGTCACATTGAAAAGGTAGTCAAAATGCATGTCCGCACAGGCGATGTTTTCGTGACAAAGCAACGCCCCTCTGGGCCTGCCGGCCACAGCCGCCGTGTGGATAATGACAAACCCGTCATCGCTGGATACATCCTCCGGCTCAAATTCAGCGGGGTTGTCCATCAAGGAATCAAAAGCATGGAAACCACCGCCTTCCGGACTTAAGTTAAAGTAATTTTCCACGGATGCAAGTTTGGCCTTTAAGCCCTGTACCAGTTCCTGAAATTCCCTGTCTGCAAAAACCAGTTTCGGCTCGCAATCATTTAGATTAAAACCCACTTCTTCGGCCGAAAGTCTCCAGTTAATGGGCAGCAATATGGCGCCCAAAGCCGCAGCCGCACCGTAAAGCAGGAAATATTCGAGGCTATTTTTCCCCAAAAGCCCGATGCGGTCACCTTTTTTGATGCCGGATTTTTGTAGGCCGCAGGCCAGATGATCTACTTTTTCTTTGTAGTGCAAAAACGTCAGGCTTCGATTATCATCCACCTCGAACCATGCGTCATTTTCTTTAA
>WOR8_10009012_pt1 | contig 14435 bp, 12 predicted proteins | sample DeeMarSeWOR38_10_FD_19890 | JGI IMG/M metagenome (IMG submission 19890) | reverse complement strand
GCTGGGTGCTCCTGAACCAAGTGTCCCTCGGGTTCGAAATCTGGCGTCAGTTCAACGGCTTCCCGCCGACGACCAGCCCGCCGCCGATGGCGGTGACGGGCGAGGAGAGCAAATGAGTATCTTGGCACGCCTGGGCGTCCTCGTTCTCGGTTGGCTGGCTCCCGCACTCGCCGCGGCGGGAGAGGAGCGGAGCCGTCCCCTCGGCTTCGACGAGGTCCTTCAGTCCGTGACGGCGCATGACCCACGGATTCGGCAGGCGGTCGAGCGCGTGCGGAAGGCTGAGGCCAATACGACTGCGGCGCGGGGAGCCTTCGACCCGAGGCTCGAGGGCAACGGGAAGTTGGTGACCGGCGCCTACTACGACCTACGAAGCGCCGACGCCGAGATCCGGCAGCCGACCACGCTCTGGGGCTCCGAAATCTACGCGGGATATCGCGTGGGTCTCGGCATCAACGACCGCTGGCCGACGTATCGCGACGATCAAACGCTCTCGGGTGGAGAGGTGCGGGCCGGCATCGAGATTCCGATCTGGCGCGGCGGGCTGATCGACCCGGAGCGTGCGGCGCGCGCTCGTGCGATCGACCTCGAAGAGGCGGCCGACCAAGAGCTGACGGTCACGAGGCTCGACCTCGAGCTGGCGGCCGCCCGGGCGTATTGGAGCTGGGTGAGCGCGGGCCAGAATCGAAGCGTCGCGCAGGATCTGCTCGAGCTCGCGGAGCAGCGAGATGCGCAGCTTCGCCGACGCCTTCAGGCTGGCTCGATTGCCGAGTTCGACGTCACGGACAACGAGCGAATCCTGCTCGAGCGTCGGGCGTATCTCGTCGCGGCCGAGCGGGCGTTCGAGAAAGCCTCGTTCGAGCTCTCGCTGTTCCTGCGTGACGCGAAGGGCGAGCCGATGGTTCCCAGCGCTGCGCGCGTGCCCGAGAAGGTTGCCATCGAGCCGGTCGAGGAGCTCATGGTCGAGCGCGTCGTCGAGCAGGTCGTGATGTGCCATCCCGAGGTGCAGCAAGCACGTGCGTTGCTCGAGGCGTCGGAGGTCGACCAGGGGCTAGCGAGAAACCGAGTCGCGCCGGAGATCGACGCCCGCTTCGAGTACTCCCGCGACCTCGGCGACCTCACGGACACCGATCTCGACTTCACGCTCCCCGGCAACGTGTTCGAGGCGGGGGTGAAGGTCTCTATGCCGCTCCTTTTGCGAACCGACCGAGGACGCGCGAGCGCCGCCCGGGCCGATGTGGCGGAGAAGCGCGAGAAGGTCCGCTTCGTCTCCGATCAGCTACGTGCACGAACCCGTGACGCCGCGTCCGCCGTGGAAGCGGCCCAGGAACGGGCCGCGCTCACCGAGGAAGTCGTCGAGACGTCTGCCGAGCTCGCCGAGGGCGAGCGGCGCCGCTTCGAGGTCGGCTCGAGCAACCTGATCTTCGTGAACCTCCGGGAGCAGCAGGCTGCGTTGGCCCGAGTGCGCTACATCGAGGCCGTGGCGCTCGCCGAAATCGAGCGGACGCGCTGGGAGACGACGACGCGGGTCACCTGCGAGTGAGCCCGATGGCCCCTCGGGCACTGCCATCAAGCGACCGGAAAGAGCACGAACACCAAGATGTCCCAGACGAGGTGGGCAACCAATGGTGCTGCGAGTCCACCCGTGCGCACTCTCAGTAGACCCCAGACCGTGCCACAGAGGAAGGCAACCAACACCAATAGCGGCGAACGGAACGCGACCTGCGGCAGCATGTAGATCAACGATGAGAGCAGGACGGGCCGCAGCGTCTTTCCCGTTTTGCCGAGCACGTCGATCGCGAGCCCGCGCCACACGAGCTCTTCGGCCGCGACCACCAACACGAGAACGGGAAACGCCCAGACCGGACCGGGTGGCTGCCGCAGGAGCGCGTAGAGCTTCGGGACCTCCGCCTGGATCGCCGGGACGAGCTCGGCGCTGATCGGGTAAAGAACCCAGGTCGCGATCGACATGGCCACGCCGACCGCCAAACCCAATGCCACGCCGCCTCCGGACACCGCTCGCAGGCTCAGTGCGTTGGCGTTGCCGCTCAATCGCAACAGAGCGACGGCAACCAGTGCCGCCGTGCCGGTGCCAAGCCAGATGTTGACCGCCTCGCGAAGCCCCATCGCGACGCAAAACGCCACCACACAAAGTGCGAGAATGCAGCGTTCCATGCGGGCAGCCCGATCCACTCAGTCGTCGCTCCGCACGCGCGCCCGCATCCGCGCGGCAAGCTTGGGGGTCGGGTTCCGCTCCGAGGCTTCGTCTTCGAGCGCTTGGTAGACGGCGGTTTGAAACGGAGTTGGCGCTTCGTGAATTTCGTCCCAAAGAACATCGCCGCTCGGGTCGAGATCGCTTTGCAGCCCTTGCACGAGCTCCCGAGCCAAAGCGAGATCCGCCCGCGTGACGAGCGCGATCCAATAACTCGAGAGTGTTGGCGTGATGACGGGAACGCCCACCAGCCTGGGATCCTTGCCCATGCTCTTGGCGACGCGCGCGAGAAAATCGGCATGCGTCATGCGCTCCGCGCCTGGAAGGTCGAACCAACGGCTTTCCTCGCCCGGCAGGTCGAGCGCGCGCGTGATCGCGACGACCACGTCTTCGATCCAAACGGGCCACGACGAGTAACGAAGCCACCGGGGCAGCAGCATGGCGGGAAGGCGCGCCGCCAGGTCCCGCACCATCATCCAGGAGCTTCCGCCCGCACCGATGATGAGCCCGCAGCGTATTTCGATCGTGGAGACGCCGCCCGCGCGAAGAATTTCGCCCGTGTGTAAGCGGCTTTGGAGGTGCCGCGACGGGCGCCCGGCCGGTGCGACGCCTCCGAGGTAGACGAGGCGTTTCAGGCCGACATGTTCCGCTGCAGCTCGAAACGCTTCGGCCGCGCGCGCCTCGCGCTCCGGGTAGTCGTCTGATTCATCGATGGAGTGGATCAAATAGACCGCCGCGTCGCACCCGGCGAGGGCCGGCTCGATCGTCGAGACCTCCTCGACGTCGAGGTGAACCCAGCCAGGTTGCTCTGCTTGGCTGCGATCGCGCGTCGCGCGACGGACGTTCCAATTGGTGACCTCGAGCGCGGCGTCGAGGTGACGTCCGACGAATCCGGTTGCGCCGGTCAGCAGCAAGGTCCTCCGAGCCGAGCTCTCAACCGCCATGTATCCATCCGCTGAAAAGGCTTTCGTTCACGTCTCCCAACCTCGGGTCGAACACGCCGCTGGCAATGGACGATCACCGCGTCGCCGCTCGTTGCAGGCGCGTAACATACAGCTTGTGCTTGGGCGATCCGCCCCATACTCTCGACGCGCGATGTTCGAGCGGCAGCACTTGGCGGACGATTTGCGGGCGGGGGTCGTCGTATTCCTCGTCGCCATTCCGCTATGCCTGGGCATTGCCCTGGCGTCGATCTCTGGCGGCATCGTCGTGACGCTGATCAGCAAGTCCCGGCATGGCGTGAGCGGGCCGGCGGCCGGCCTTGCCGTCATGGTGGCCGCTGGGATCGAGGCACTCGGCTTCGAGGCGTACCTGCTGTCGGTGATCGTGTGCGGCGTGGTGCAGATCATCGCCGCATTTCTGAAGGCTGGTGTCATCGCCCACTACTTTCCTTCCAGCGTCATCAAGGGGATGCTCGCGGGCATCGGCATCATTCTGATCCTGAAACAGATCCCACATGCGCTGGGCTACGATCAGTCTTGGGAGGGGGAGCTCGAGTTCTTCCAGCTCGACGGCCACAACACGTTCACCGAGATCGGCTACGCGCTCACGGCCTTGAGCCCCGGGGCCATCATCGTCACTGCGCTCTCGCTCACCATCCTGCTCGCCTGGCAGCACCCGCGCATCAAACAAAGTCGGATGGGGCGCGCTCTGCCTGCCCCGCTTCTCGTCGTCTTGCTGGGAATGCTGCTGAACCGGAGCTTCGCCGCGCTCGCGCCCGAGCTTGCCATCGCGAGCGAGCACCTCGTCACCGTGCCCACGTCGTCGAGCGTCGGCGAGTTCTTCTCCAATTTCACCAAACCCGATTTCTCCCAGCTCACCAACCCCGACGTGTACATCATCGGTCTCACGCTGGCGCTGATCGCGAGCATCGAGACGCTCCTTTCGGTCGAGGCCACCGACAACCTCGACCCCGAGAAGCGAGTCACGCCGACCAACCTCGAGCTCAAGGCGCAGGGCGTCGGAAACATCGTGTCCGGGCTGCTCGGCGGCATCCCTCTCACGCAGGTCATCGTTCGAAGCACCGCCAACATCGAATCCGGCGGCAAGACTCGCAGAGCCTCGTTCATTCACGGCGTGCTTCTTCTCGTCTGTGTTGCGACAATCCCGAGCTTGCTCAACGAGATACCGCTCGCGAGCCTCGCCGCGATTCTCTTGATCATCGGCTACCGCTTGGCGAGGGTCTCGCTATTCAAGCAGATGTGGTCAGAGGGGCTTTGGCAGTTCTTGCCATTCATCGTGACCATCATCGGGTTGGTATTCACGGACCTGTTGAAGGGCATCATGCTCGGGATGCTCGTCGCCTTCTTCGAGATCCTCATCTACAACTACCAGCTCGACTTCTATCGCGAGCGAACCGGTGAGGGTCGATTCACCATCCGCCTGACCGAGCACATGACCTTCCTCAACAAGGCCGCGCTCAAGCGCATCCTGCGCGAGGTACCGCCTGAATGCGAGGTCACCATCGACATGACGCGGACACGGATCCTCGACCACGACGTGCGGGAGGTGATCGATGATTTCATCACACACGCCGAGGCCGATGGAGTGCGATTGCAGGTTCTGAGCGGACCGGACCCAACCATGGCGCTCACCCGCGGACCTTGAGCGAACCGCCGCAGTGCCCAACCGAGCCCAACGACTCCTCGTTCTCTTTGGCAATCAGCTTTTCGCGACCGGGCGAATCGCCGCCGCCCAACCGGATGTCATCTTCATGGCAGAGTCCGAGCGGATCTGCCGACGATACCGGGCGCATCGACACAAGCTCGTCCTCGTGCTGAGCGCGATGCGCTCGAAGGCCGATGCGCTTCGCGAAGCTGGTTTCGAGGTCGTCTACACCAGGCTCGAGGATTCGGAAGGCGCCTCGCTCGCCGATCTCCTCACTCGGCGTCTCGAGGAGCGCAGGTACGGCGAGCTGCTGCACTTCGAGACGGAATCGCCGCGTATCGAGGCGATGCTCGCATTGGTTGCCGAAGAGAAAGGGCTTGCTCGAGTCTCGCTCCGGAGCCCGATGTTTCTCACCAGCCATGCCGCGTTCGAGGACTATCGCGCAAATCACAAACGCCTCTTCATGGCGGACTTCTATCGCTGGCAACGCAAACGTATGGGTATTCTCGTCGACGATGAGGGTCGACCCGCAGGTGGGCAGTGGAGCTTCGACGAGGACAATCGCAAGAAGCTTCCGAGGGGCCATCTGCCGCCGCCGCTGCCCAGGCCGAGCTGGACGGATCATACCGAGGCGCTCTCCGAGCTCGTCGATGCGCGCTTCCCCGATCACCCCGGCCGCGCATGTGAGTTTTGGCTTCCGACTACCGAGGCGCAGGCGGAGACCGCGCTACGCGACTTCCTCGAACGACGATTCGCGCTCTTCGGGGATTACGAGGACGCGCTCAGCAGCGAGCACTCGGTCATGTACCATTCGGTGTTGAGCCCCTTGATGAACGTTGGGTTGCTGACCCCGGAACGCGTCGTGGGGGCTGCGCTCGAGCACGCCGCCGCCGAGGGGGTTCCGTTGAATTCCGTCGAGGGCTTCGTCCGGCAGGTGATCGGCTGGCGAGAGTTCGTTCGCGGCGTCTGGCACGCGCTCCCCGCGTCGCATTGGGAGCAGAGCTTCTGGGGGCATGAACGAAGGCTCGGCGCGCCTTGGTATGACGGGACGACCGGCATTCCCCCGCTCGACGACGCCATCGGGCGGGCAGTCGCCACCGGCTACAATCACCACATCGAGCGGCTGATGGTGCTTGGCAATCTAATGCTCCTGTGTCGCGTGCGACCGAGCGACGCGTACCGGTGGTTCATGGAGATGTTCGTCGACTCGGCCGACTGGGTGATGGCCCCGAACGTCTACGGGATGGCGCTCTTCAGCGAGGGTGGCGCCTTCACGACCAAGCCCTACATTTGCGGCTCGAGCTACCTGCGCAAGATGAGCGATTATCCAAAGGGTGAATGGTGTGACGTCGTCGACGGGCTCTACTGGGCCTTCGTCCGCTACCACCGTAGCTTCTTCGAGAAGAACCCGCGCACCAAGATGATGGTTCGCACGCTCGATCGGATCGCAGACGATCGTCGGGAGCGCATTTTCGGACTCGCCGAGGCCTTCATCGAACGCGTGACGACGTGATCGGTGCTAGACGTACGTGGATGATTGGCGCGGCGTTCATCGCCCTTGCGATGCTCGTCGGCCTCGCTTTATGGGGAGCAAAGACCGTGGCCTATGAGAGTCCTGATTACCGAGTGATTCGAAAGATCGACGCGATCGAGATACGCGAATACGCGCCTTACCTGGTTGCCGAGGTCGTCGTCGATGGTGACTTGGAGAGCGCGGGCAACCGTGGGTTTCGGATCCTCGCGAAGTACATCTTCGGCAACAACGAGGGCACTCGTCGAATCGCGATGACCTCGCCGGTGACCCAGGAAAGGGCCCGAGGCACGAAGATCGCCATGACCACGCCTGTCACGCAGGAAAAGACCGATGGCCAATACACGATCCGTTTCATGATGCCCTCGGAGCTCTCTCGCGAGACGCTACCCGCGCCGAAGGACTCCCGGATCGTGATCCGCGAGATCCCAGCTCAGACCTTTGCCGCGATTCGCTACTCGGGCACCTGGTCGAAGCGCAACTACGACGAGCACCTGGACATCCTCCGGCGCGGGCTGCGCGCCGAGGGGCTCGAACCCATCGGTGAGCCGATCTGGGCCCGGTACGACCCACCCTTCAAGCCCTGGTTCCTGCGGCGGAACGAGATTCTCACCGCCTTCGACGCGGACGCGGCTCACTGAAGCGCGGTCTCGGACGGCGCAGCGCGGGACGCGACGCCGAGCTGAAACGAGACGCCGTCCTGGCCCATGTAGAGCAGCTCGATGCGATCGCTGAGCGACCTCGCGTCGGGGCCGCGGGCGCCCATGCTGTCGAAGCCTTCGCCGCTCGCACCGAGTGCTTCGCCAAGCGGGCGCCACAGCAGAAGCTCGTCGGAGACCGCAAGCTCGATCGCCCAGCGCGTTCCAGTGCGGCGGGCGTAGTAGAGATGGTAAGCGCCATTGTGGACGATCAGGCTCGGGCTCGCCAGATCGACGCTGGCATCCTCGATTCGCGTCAGCTCCTCGAGTGTTCCGTCGACGATGCGGGCCCAGCCGGTTTCCGGGTCGGCCGAGTAGAACGCGCGAAGCTCGGTCGCTCCGGACTGCAAGGTAGCGCGCGCGATCAGGAGCACCAGGCCGTGCCCCACGTGGATCGTGGGCGCCTCGTAGGACACGACCTCGCCTTCCGGCACCAAGACGGGCGCTGGCTGCTTCCGTACGCTGCCGTCCGTGATGATGGCGGCGCGGATGCTGCCAAAGCCGTTCGCGTCGAACGCGGTGTAGAACAGGTGGAGCGTGTCGAGCATCCAAACGAGCTCCGGGTCACTGACGCCTCCGGCCTCGGAAGGCTCCGTCGGAATCAGCGCTGGCGCAGCGGAGGGCCCATCGAGGGTCAATTGACCAAAGTCCGCCTCCTCGGCGACGAAGAGCTGGCCGCCGAGCTCGAACGCGACTGCCGTGTATTGAGGGCCTTCCGCAACCGAGGGTTCGGCGCCCATCCTCAGACTCGAGTCGAGGTTCCCATCCACGGCCACGCTGACCGGGGTCCGCTCGGTCCAGCCCCGGGGATTGTCGCAGACTTCGGTTTGGGTTTCGATCCGCGCAACGGCTGCGCTCTCGGCGTCGGCGCCGAGGTTGCGGCCGAAGATCGCGAGACGAGCTTGGCGCAAAGCCTCGGCATCGAACCCGTACGCACCCTGCGCGAGACCGTCACGCGCCACGGTCACGACGCCGCTCGGCGTGAGCCCGAGGAGCCAAAGCGTGTCGTCGTCCCCGGCGTCGAAGCTGTCGGCGACTTGTCCGGCGATGATCAAGCTCACGGTCTCCCGGGAGCCGCTGAGCAAGAGTCCGACTTCGGCGCCGACGAAGTCGTCGGGCTCGGGGCCTTCCGCGAATGCAACGCCTGCACTCTGCAGGCAGGTGCCACCACAGCCGAGCGGGAGCGAGAACTGTAGCTCGATGAGCACACGCTGCGATGCGAGATCGACTGACTCGCCGATGAGCACGCCGCCCTCCGCGCTCGCGGAGCCATTGGGAACCAAGCCGCGCTCGGTCAGCACGGGCTGCTCCGGGCCGAAGACGCTCGTGGAGAAGGGATCAGCAGCCGCGCAGTCGGTGATGGACTGCCCTGCGCACAGCGTGAAGTCGACGGACTCGGGGATCGCCGGCTCGACGACGGGCGCGCAACAGCTTCCGGTGGCGACGCAACAGGACGCGAACAAATCACAACCGGGCTCTTTGCAGCTGTCTGGCTCGGCGTAGCAAGCCGTCGCGGCATCGACGTAGCCCTGCGCGTCTTGCGAATCCGTGCCGAGGACGTCGCCAAGGCCGCGTTCGGGGTCCGCGAACAATTGCTCGATGGGGTTGCTCGTGAACGCCTCGGGGTTGGCGTCGAAGTACGAAGGAGCGGCGCCTTGGCCGCCGGCTCCGTCGAAGCCGCCGTCCCCGACCGCGCCCGCCCCGCCTTCGGTCCCGGCGCTGCCACCCGCCCCATCGAGCGCGGGCGTGCCGTCCTCGTCGAGCGCGCTTCCACAGCCGACCGACAGGGCCGCCAACACGAGGGCGAGCAGCGGGCGCCACCAGCGCTGGTTTCTTCGATCGCGGCTCACGGAATACTCCAAGTTTGCTCCAAAGGTATTAATTGAAACGTCTCGTCCCCGGCTGACTCCTTCAAGCGCCGTGCCAAGAGAAAGCGGAGCCGGCTCTGGTCGTCGGCGCGGGGGGTCACCGCGATTCCAGTGATGTTGCACTGGTCGGCCACGCAGCCGCTCAGGACGAGCGTGGAGTCGTTGGTCAAGATCGGGTTCAGGGGGAAGGGCAAGGGCTCGGGCACATCGAGCTCGAGCAGCGCGGCGTCGTGCGTGCGCGCCTCGGCCAGGGCCACCGCCCAGTCGCCCGGCGTGCTTTGCGCGAGGAACCAAACGCGCAGCCGAAGGCCGTCCCCGGCGAACACGACGACGGGCTCGGGTGCGCGTATGCCGGCCGCGGCGAAGGGGCCGAGCTCGTCCGCGTCGAGGACCACGCGGCGCATGGGCTCGCCGCCTTCCTCCACGACTTCGAGCGCGCGGGAGATCCGCAGCGCGTGAATCTGGCGCGGCGGCCCCGCGCTTTGCACGCAGGTGAAGAGCAGCCAGTATCCGCCGAGGGCGTCCGGATCCACTGGAATTAACGCGGGATCGCGAAGGCTGATGCACTCTGGCACATCCCCGGGCGAAACGGTCGGCGTGCTTGGGAGCGTGAGAGAGGTCTCCGGGCTACCGACGGGACGCACGATTTGGATCCCGAAGAGATCGCGCTCCGTCGGGTTGCCTACGAGCTCGCGTGCGAAGCTCAACGTGAGATCGCGAAGCTCGCCATCCTCGGTGAGCTCGGCGAGTAGATGAGGCTCGCGCAGGCTCCGGTTGGCCGCGCACGCAGTGCCGGTGCAGGCAGGGGGATCATCGCCCACCTTGGGGGCGCCGCTGCTCTCCCAGCCGCTCAGACGCCAGTTGGTTCCTTCGTCCGTGGCGATCCGCGCATGCCCGAGGGCATACCCCACGTGGGTGGTCGGCTCGAGCTCGGGGCTCCAGTTGCTGCCCTCGACGATCAAGTCCCACTGGACGTCGGAAAGGGCGTTACGCGAGCTGGCCAAGGTCGGCGCCCCCACGTAGGCCTCCACCCACGAGGGGTTAAAATCGAGGTTCTCGGCTCGCAAGGTTGCACTTTGTTCATCGAACTGGCTCGGATTGGCACAGTCCTGCTTGGCCGTCTCGATGGGACCCAGGTAGACCAGGTCCCCTTGGCCTTCGGCGGCGATGTGGAGACCCGGAATTTCTGCGCAGTCGCCGCTTGCGATCAGATTTTCGCTACGCGTGACGGTGAAGCCTTCGAGGATGCTCTCGGCGTCGAGCGTCACCGAGGCCACGACGACGGGCTGGTTGCTCTCGTCGAGCATCGGCCGCACCTCGATCTCGACCTCGACATCTTGCTCGACCGTGCGCGTGGCGCGCGCGAGCTCGGCGCCTGCCTGCGTGACTTGCACGAGGCCGCCGGCGTGTAAGGTCACTGCGAGCTCGTCCTGCAATCGGCTCCCCGCCGTCGACCCAGTCACCGCCGTGAGCACGACGCTGGCGTAGTCGGCGCAGGTCTCGCCGACCGCGCAGCCGCCTGCGTCCGTGCTGTGCAAGGTCGTCGTGACCCAGCCGCCGAGGCCGAGCGAGACACAGTCCTTGCTGATCAGCGCGCGTGGCGCATCGGACGGAAGGAAGCCCCCGACGAACGTCATACCGTCGAGACTCGCGCGAAGTGGGCTCCATGCGCTCGGGGCGAAGCTCCACGCGCTATCGAGGGTGGGCTCCCTCCAATCGTAGCTGAGCGTGGTCCGCCGCTTTTCGCAGCATGCCGGCTCCTCGGCGCAATCGGCATCCGCGCAATCGGTTGCGCTGTCGTCGTCATCGTCGAAGCCGTCGGCGCAGAAGAGCTCGATGCCACCGCCATCGACGCCACCGTCGGGTGGGGTCAGATCCCGGTCGGGCGCGTTCAGCAGCGAGCACCCCGCGACGAGGCCGAGCGTTCCGAGCGCTGCCCATGCGAGGAACGCGTGTTTCACGGCCTGACTCCGAGCGGCATCTTCAGCGAGGCGTAGCCGCCATGGCGCGACACCGAGACAGCGATCTCCGGGGCCTCGCGGTTCTGCCGTTTGCGATGCACGCCGTAGAGCACGATCGCGCTGATGCCGAGCCCAATCGTCGCTCCCCAAAGAACGTCCGCGGCGAGGTTGAACCGGTCGGTTCGGTCAGCGAGGCTGTCAGCGCGTTGGAGGTCGGTGGGGTCGCCGCTCATTCAGATACGCCGAGTGCGGCGGCCGCCGTAGCGACTGTGGCCGCTGCGGTTCCGATCGCGGCGTTCCGAAGGCGCGGCCGGGCATGGGACACGGGCGGTGGCGGAGGCACGAGCTCGACCGCGGGAAGCCCCGCGACGGGCTCGAGCGCGACCGCGACCCGCGTGGTCTCGCCGCGGACGGCCTGCCGCGCGATCTCCTGGTCGACGAAGCCCTCGAGCTCGAGGAAGAGTCGGTGATTGCCTTGCGGGATCGCGATCTCGATCGGGGTTTGTCCACGCGGAGCGAGGTCTTTCCGATCGACGAAGAGAAGTGCGCCTGCGGGCTCGGTGACGACTTCGAGCACAGCGACTTTTGCGCGGAGCGCGTCGCGCCTTCGGCCGGCGTCGGCCCGGTCGGCTTCGCTCAAGCCTTCGACGCCGAGGTACTCGGTAAAGTAGTTGAACGACTCGTCGTGACGCTCGAGCTCGCCAAGCACGATCGCTGCGTTGAAGAGCGCGTTTCGGCTCCGCACGATCTGCAGGCTGTCGACGTACGCTTCAAGAGAGCGTTGGGCGTTGGAGGAGCATCTCGCGCCGTGTACCTCGTGCAGTGCTGGCCTCTTGGAATAGGCGATTGCCCTCTTCGAAGTAGACTCTCGCCTCCGCGTTGTCGGTCGTGGCTTGCGCAGCGGCGACGAACGGCGCGGTGAGGCCCATCAGGGCGATGACGAGAAGCGAGGAAAAGGCGGGCACTACTCAGAAGCTTGTCTTAATGGGTGACTCTTCGGGGGGTCTTTTCTTTTTCAGCCGAATGCGCAGCTCTTCCTGCTCGCCGGCTCGGAAGCGGCGCCGCTCCGTCTGGTATCCTGAAAGCGAAAAGCGTACCGTCACCTGCTCACCGCGTTCGAGCTCGACGGTGAGAGGGGTTCTGCCCCTCTTTTCCCCGTTTATCGTGACGAATGCGCCCTCTGGCCGCGAACGGAGCCGAACTTCATCCGCCGCACCGCGAGCGTCCGGCTCCGCAAGATCTGCTGAGTCATCGGACTTCTTTGTCACAGCGGCGGCGTCGGATGGAGCGGGTAGAGCGGGGAGGCCGCCTGCGTCAGCCGAGGTCGCCGAGGCCGAAACGACGCCAGCATCCGGACGCGTGGGTGCGCCTGTACGTTCTCCACCGGCGTCCGGCCAAACCGCAAAGGCGACTGCCGCGATGATCGCTGCGCCCAACGAGGCAAGGCCGAACCGGCTCACCTGCCTCGCAACGTTCGGCCTGCCCAGAGCGGCGCAAAACGCCTCCATGTCGTCGAAGCGAGCGTTCGGGTCTTTTTCGAGAGCACGAAGGATGGCGGACTCGACGTGCGCAGGAATCTCGGCTTTCTTACTGCGCTGCGATGGCGGGTCAGGCGCCTCGTTGCCGTGCTTGTAGAGCAACTGGAAGTGATTTTGCCCCGTGAAGGGGGGCGTCCCGGTGAGCATCTCGTACACGATCACGCCGAGGGCGTAGATGTCGGTGCGGTGGTCGATCGCGGCGACACCGCGCGCGAGCTCGGGGGAAATGTAGAGCGGCGTGCCGACGATTTGGTCGGTGGCCGTGAGCTTCGGATCGCCGTGGTCGGGGGTCTTGATCTTGGAGATACCGAAATCGAGCACCTTGACGAAGTCACTCCCGTTCCTCTGAACGATGAAGATGTTCTCGGGCTTGAGGTCGCGATGGACGATCCCAGCATCATGCGCGGCCTGAAGGGCGTTGCCGGTCTGGCTCGCGATGCGGAGCGCTTGCTCGAGGGGGAGGGGGCCGCGTTCGAGCCGCTCGGCGAGGGTTTCGCCCTCGAGCAGCTCCATCACGATGAAGAGGCGATGCTCCCCGTCCCGGTCGACGTTCGCGACTTTCACGATGTGCTCGTTGTCGATCTTGGACGCCGCGCGCGCCTCGCGAAGAAATCGCTCTGTGGCATCGGGCTTTTCGGCCCGCCCTTCGGGGAGCACCTTCACCGCGAAGCTCTTGCCGAGGAGCGTATGGGTCGCTCGATAGACCCGCCCCATGCCACCGACCCCGATCAAGCTCTCGACGCGGTAGAGTCCTCCGAGCGTCGCCCCGATCAACGGATCGTGATTCCCCACCTCTTCGACCATCTCGCATGGCAAATCTAGCACGATTGCCTTAAAGGAAGCCCATGCCAGTCATGCACTCCAAAGGGATGCCCCTCGGAACTACGGCACCGCCATTCTCGCTGCCGGGTGTCGACGGGGAGACCTATTCGCTCGACTCGTTTGCCGATGCCGAGCTGCTCGTCGTGGTCTTCACTTGCAACCACTGCCCGTACGCCATCGCCTGCGAGGATCGCTTGATCGCGATTCAGAAAGACTACCGGAACGAGGGCGTTCAGCTCGTCGCCATCAACCCGAACGATGCCGAGAAGTATCCGGATGATTCGTTCGACAAGATGAAAGAGCGGGCTCTGGCCAAGGGCTTCAATTTCCCGTACCTGCGAGACGAGAGCCAAGCCGTTGCGCGTGCGTACGATGCGGCCTGCACGCCCGACATCTTCGTCTTCGATCGCGAGCGAAAGCTGCTCTACAACGGCCGCGTCGACGACAATTGGAAGGAGCCCGAGCACGTGACCCGCCGCGAGCTACGCGAGCTGTTGGATGCAGCGCTTCGGGGCGAGACGGTCGACTTCGAGCACGTGCCCTCCATGGGCTGCTCGATCAAGTGGAAGTAGATGGCGCACGTTCCTCCATTCGAGATGCCCAGGCCGGAGATCCGGCGCGAGCTCAACCGTATCCGCCACCCGTTCCGGATCGCCATCGACCGGGCGAAGAACCCCTTCAACATCGGCTCGATCATCCGGACCGCGCATTCGTTTCTCGCGAAGGAGATCATCCTGATCGGAACGGAGCCCTGGTACGAGCGCGCCGCGATGGGGATGCAGCGCTACGAGAACATCGTCGAGCTGCCGACGGAGCGGGCCTTCCTCGACGCGGCGGACAAAGCCGGCTGGCCACTGGTGGCGTTCGAGAAGGATCATGCCGAGAAGGGCATGTGGGAAGCGGAGATTCCGGACGACGCCGTGCTCATCTTCGGCAACGAGGACGATGGCTGCTCACCGGGGATTTTGGAGGCGGCCGACCAGGTGCTGGCCATCCCGATGTTCGGCATCAATCACAGCTATCCAATCAGTGTGGCGGCGGGCATCGCGATGGCCGAATGGGCCCGCAGGTATTACGAAAAAGGCCGTTGCGCGTAGCCTTGCCTCCCCGGAAAGTGACGCTAGACTCCGCCCCCTTTGGTGGGTGTAGCTCAGTGGTAGAGCACTGGATTGTGGCTCCGGGTGTCGCGGGTTCAATTCCC
>WOR8_10003960_pt1 | contig 14435 bp, 13 predicted proteins | sample DeeMarSeWOR38_10_FD_19890 | JGI IMG/M metagenome (IMG submission 19890) | reverse complement strand
CTTTCTTGTTCGGAAGGGATTTCTGTATCTGATTTAAATTACATCAATGGATATTGGGAGATACAGGAGGTTAAATTCCCAAATGGAGAAACCAAGAAATATGATGTCAATATGACCATTGATTATTTTGAATATGACAAAATGCAAGGTTTTCGCAAGAAAATGCAGCCCAAATTTGATGGGACTTTTACCACTTCAAGTGATGCCGAGTCATTCCAAATAAATGAAAAAGATGGCTCATTCTGGATGCTTTACAAGAATGATTTAAGCAATTGGGAAGAGCAAATAATTATGATTAATAAAACCAGAATGGTTGTTAAAAATAAAGAAGGTCTGTCTTATAATTACAGGCGCTTTCAAACCATCAGCATTAAATAATAATGGCCAGAGAAAAAAATCTTCATTCACTAGGAGAAGCTTTAAATGAATTTATTAGAGAAAATAAATTGCAGAATGGCATGGACAAGGTCCTTGCCCGGGAAGCCTGGGAAAAGATAATGGGAAATGGTGTGAATAATTATACGACTGCCGTTGAGTTGCGAAACAATACTCTTTTTGTCTCACTTTCCTCATCTGTATTGCGGGAAGAACTAAGTCATGGTAAATCAAGGATCATTGATATGCTCAATGAAGAGTTAAACAAAGATTTGGTAAAAAATATTGTTTTGAGGTAAACTGTTCGGTTTAGATGAAATATTTTGGTATTTCGTCTTAGTAAATTTCCCTGCCTGAAAAATGGAAACTTCCTTCTATTGCTGCATTTTCATCACTATCTGAACCGTGTATGGCGTTCTCTCCTATGTCTTTTGCAAACAATTTTCTTATGGTTCCTTCAGCGGCTTCCGCAGGATTGGTAGCCCCTATTAAAGCCCTGAAATCATCTACTGCATTATCTTTTTCTAAAATAGCAGAAACTATAGGACCCCTTGTCATAAACTGAACCAACTCGCCAAAGAATGGTCGTTCACGGTGAATTGCATAAAACTGCTGCGCATCACGTCTGCTCAATTGAGTATATTTCATTGCAATGATTTTGAATCCCGCTGATGTGATTTTTTCTAAAATCGCCCCGATATGGCCATTTTCTACCGCATCTGGTTTAATCATTGTAAAAGTTCTGTTAGCTGTCATTTATAAAATTTTGGGCAAAAATACATTTTCTTATAGCAAACCGCAACATTAATAATTCTGTCTTAATTCCAGGGGCACAATGCCATTATTTTCTACAATTTGTAAAATAACTTCCCTGGTAATCAAATTGAACTTTACCAATCCAAAACTCTCTTTAGATATAACACCTCCTATTCGATATGGATTGGGTTCTCCGGAAAAACCAGAGTATGCATGAGTTAGCCCGCTACTTGTAAAATCAATCAATGGATAGGAAAGTCCCGGAATTTCCACTTTCGAAAATTCAGAAATATGGCGGTCCCCGGAAAGAATCAACACCCCTTTAGCCTGCGAATCCACAAGCAACTTTTTAAATCTATCTACTTCGTGGGGGAAATTTCCCCAACTCTCAAAACCGTGTTCATTAGACAAGAATTGAATGCTGCTAACTACAAGATTAAAATCCGCATCCGAATTGTTCAACTCATTGGCAAGCCATTTCCATTGTGTTTCTCCAAGAAGTGTTCCCTGGCCATATGGGTTAGGTTTATATGGTTTGTCAGTTTCTGTAGCCCGGGTTAAAGCCGTTCTAAAATATCGTGTATCTAAAACCAGTATTTTTATTTTGCCCAGATTGCTGTTATAATGATAGGCAAAATAAACTCCCTCCTGCATCCGTCTGGGATGATCTGCCGGTACGTCAATAAAATCTAAAAAAGCCTGCTGGCTTTGTCTTTTAGAAACAAATTCCGAGCCTCCATCATTTAAACCATAGTCGTGATCGTCCCAGGTTCCAATTATCTGAGTATTCTTTTTTAACTTTTTGTAGCCTTTAACCTTATTTTGAGCGTTATATAATTCCCTTATTTTCGATACATCTTCCGTATCTGCATAGACTATATCCCCACCCCAAATCCATAACAACGGATCTGCATCTTTTATATCATCCCATAAAAAATTTTCTAAGTTTTGCTTATTACAAGAGCCGAAAGCAATGGTAATTTCGGATTCAGGAACTTTTGCCCTTGATGATTTTTTTTTCGTGGTACACCCTGAAAGTAAAGCGAAGACGATTAAAACAAGGATTGATTTATTCATAAAGCTGATATTTTGTTAGCTAAAATAAACTTTTAAAAAAGGAATATTAATACCTCTCCAAATTACTTTTGAGAGGTATAATAAAGTTGAATAAGAAAAGTAGGCAGCTCTACCCTACTTTTAAAATAAGCCGTATAGGGAATCTCTAATTTAATTGTATCTTTGCGCGCATGAATTCTGAGGATGTAAAGGCCATAAAAGTACTGCTCTCCAAGCCGAAAAGGATAGTAATTGTGCCCCATAAAAACCCCGATGGTGATGCCATTGGCTCATCGCTGGGTTTATGGTATTATCTAAAATTAATTGGACAGGAAGCAAAGGTAATTGTCCCCAATGATTACCCCAGGTTTCTAAAATTCTTACCCGGTACCCCGGAAGTTCTCAATTTCGAGAGAGATAATGCAGCAGCGATGGAATACCTTAATAGTTCTGACCTTTGTTTTACTCTCGATTTTAATCAGCTGGGCAGGGTTGGGCAGATGACACCAATCTTGGAAGGGCTTGGTGCAACATTTATCATGATAGACCACCATCAGGCCCCGGATAGTTATGCCAAAATAACTTATTCAGATACAAAGATGAGTTCTACGGCCGAAATGATATATAATTTCATTTGTTCTCTTGGTGATGCAAACAAGATTACCAGTGAAATTGCTGAATGCTTATATGCCGGAATTGTAACTGATACAGGTTCTTTTAAGTATTCATCAACATCAAGTAAAACACATCAGGTTGCAGCTGATCTTATAAATAAAGGTGCGAATAGCTTTGAAGTTCAAAATAAAATATTTGATACAAATACACCGGATAGATTAAAGCTCTTAAGTTGTGCATTAAAAAATATGGTTATCCTCAAGAATTATAACACGGCCTATATGAGTTTGAGTCAGGCCGAATTGGATGCGCACAATTATAAAAAAGGAGATACTGAAGGTTTTGTAAACTATGGTCTGACTCTTCAGGATATTCGTTTCGCAGTTATTTTTATTGAAAATAGGGAGGAAGGAATTATTAAAATTTCTTTTCGATCTGAAGGAGAATTTTCAGTAAATGAATTTGCCAGAAACCACTTTCATGGAGGGGGGCATACTAACGCAGCAGGCGGGAAAAGCGATAACAATATGGAAGAGACAGTAAAGTATTTTGAAGCCTTGTTGGAAAATTATAAAGAACAGCTTACCCGATGAAATATTTTCTATATATTTTGCCATTGTTATGCCTTATTGCTTGTGGCGGACCCGAACCAAGGCGACCTGTTAAAACGCAGTCCGGAAATCTTATCAAAGCTTCTGTTCAAAGGAATATAGAACTTTTAAAACAGGAAGAGGCATTTATTCAGCAAATCATAGGAAATGATACGCTCCATGATTATCTGACTTCGTCCACCGGATCCTGGTACTTTTACAATTCGAGAAATGAGGATAGTGATTACACTCCTCTTACCGATGATCTGGTGACGCTTAAATATAATTTGGTTAGTCTCGAAAATGATACCATTTATACTATGGAGGAAATCGGGGCGATAAAGTATCGGGTAGATAAACAGGAATTATTCCCGGGCTTGCGCAATAGTGTCAAACTTCTTAAAGAAAATGAAACGGCAACATTCTTTTTTCCTTCAGCAATGGTATATGGATACCATGGAGATAATAACAAAATTGGGCCAAATGTACCGCTCAAGTCTACCATTAGCATTTTAAAAATTGATAAACAAAAAGAAAATACTGATAACTAAATTCTAAAAAATGAAAAAAATAATTGTAATTGTTTTAATTGGCATATCAGCATTAACAAGCTGTACTTCTAGTAAATACAGAGATCTTGGAGATGGCCTGTTTGCAGATATTAATACCAGCCAGGGAGATATTATCATCAAACTGGAAATGGAAAAAACACCTGTAACGGTTGCTAATTTTGTTTCCCTGGCAGAAGGCAATAATCCCTTTGTTAGTGAAGAGTATAAAGACAGAAAGTATTATGACGGAATAATATTTCACAGAGTAATAAAAGATTTTATGATTCAGGGGGGTGATCCTACAGGTACAGGTCGTGGAAACCCGGGTTATAGATTTAAAGATGAATTCAATGACTCTCTTGTTCATGATAAAGCAGGAATTCTTTCTATGGCCAATTCAGGGCCAAAGACTAATGGCAGCCAGTTTTTCATAACCCATAAGGAGACGCCTTTTCTTAATGGCAAACACACCGTTTTTGGTGAAGTCGTATCAGGTCTGGAAGTAGTTGATTCTATTGCCAATGTAAAAACCTATGCTGAACCCAATAGAAAAGACAAACCTGTAGTAGATGTTGTAATGAATTCGATGACCATTGTTCGAAATGGGAAGGATGCCAGGAACTTTGATGCCGTCAAAGTAATGACAGATTATTTTGCAGAAGAAGAAGCAGTTATAGCGGCTATGGCTAAGGTTAAAAGCGATTTTGCCGAAGAAATAAAAGAACAGGAACAAAATCTTGCTCAAGAACTCCCTTCTGGTTTAAAGATTCTTACTCTTGAAGAGGGAACAGGTGCTAAACCAAAAATTGGTGATAAGGTATTGGTTTACTACGCCGGCTGGTTAACCGATGGCACTCTATTTGACAGTAATTATGAAGATGTTGCCATTAAGTTCGACAAATACGACGAAAGAAGAAAACAAGGGGGCGGTTATGAGCCCTTCCCAATGGATTTTAGTCCCGATTCAAGACTTGTGGCCGGCTTCAAAGAGGGTTTGCTAGGCATGAAAATTGGGGATAAAATCAGGATATTTATTCCGCCCCATCTGGGATATGGAGAACAAGGTGGCGGACCGATCCCTCCAAATGCAGATCTCATTTTTGACCTTGAGATACTGAGTATAGCTGAGTAAAAAAAGGCCCGAAAATTTTCGGGCCTTTTTTATTTAAGGTGTATTTTTTAATATCTGTAATAGAAAAGTCCAAAATTTCATCACCGATGAGACACTAACTCTCTCATCCGGTGAATGGGCACCTTTAATAGTTGGGCCAAAACTAATCATATCCATTTCCGGGTAATTATTTCCAAGAATACCACATTCCAGTCCGGCGTGACAGGCAACTACCTTCGGTTCTTCATTAAAAAGGAATTGATATTGATCTTTTAGCACCTCCAAAATCTCAGAATTCGGATTTGGACTCCAACCCGGGTATTCACCACTTAGAGTAACTTCACAATCTGCAAGTTCAAAAGCACCTCTGAGAGAATTTACTAAATCTATTTTTGCCGTATCCACGGACGATCTTGTAAGACAACTAATATTTATTTTTCCGGATTTTACTTCAACCCTGGCAATATTATTGGAAGTTTCCACCAAATCGGGAATTGCCGCACTCATAGCATAAACACCATTATGAGCTGCGTATACAGCTTTCAAAATTTTCGCCTGAGCAGATTTCTCCATGATTTTTTCAGGAATTTCAACTTCATTCAGGTTAATTTCAAGCTTGGTTTCAATAAAAGAATTCTCGCTTATAATTTCCTGTATCCACGCCGATATTTTATCCTCAAAATCCTTTTTTCGCACTTTTTCCAAAACAATTGTTGCAAAACTTTCTCGAGGAATGGCATTCCTGAGACTTCCTCCGTCAATTAGTGCTACTCTAAGACCAAATTCTTCGGTGCTTTTGAATAAAAGTCGATTCATTATTTTATTCGCATTCCCAAAACCACGATGTATGTCCATTCCGCTATGCCCGCCATGCAATCCTTTTACGCTTATTCCGTAAGCAATAGATCCGGCGGGTACGTTTTCTTCCAAATAGGACCTGGTCGCGGTAACATCTATTCCTCCGGCACATCCAATGTCTATCTCGTCATCTTCCTCAGTGTCTAAATTCAATAATATCTGACCCCTGAGCATACCCCCTTTTAGTCCTTTTGCACCGGTCATACCTGTTTCTTCATCAATTGTGAATAAAGCCTCAAGGGGGGGATGTGGGATATCATTACTTTCCAATAAGCTCATGATGGCAGCTACTCCCATGCCGTTATCAGCACCCAGGGTCGTTCCCCTTGCACTGACCCAATCGTCATCTACATACATCTCAATCCCCTGAGTATCGAAATTAAAATCCGTTGAAGAATTTTTTTGATGTACCATATCCAGATGAGATTGAAGCGTAACAGTTTTCCGGTTTTCCATTCCCGGGGATGCCTCTTTTCTGATTATTACATTGCCCACTTGATCTTTAAACGTCTCCAATTGCAAAGATCTGCCGAAATCCATCATGAAATTAATCACCCGTTCCTCTTTCTTGGATGCTCGTGGGACGGCATTAAGTTTTGAGAAATTTTTCCAGATGCTCTGTGGCTCTAATTGTATTATTTCCTTGTTCATATGTTATTTTAAAAATTCAAAAGTACATATTGAAAATTAACCTAGCGAGATAATTGGTATTTTTGAATTCATGAATAACAGGTTGAAGAATGGGATAGCAGTATCGATCATCCCCCAAATAATAATTGTGAAGTGGCTTGGAAATTACCCGGAGCTCATTGAAAATTACTACAGTAATGGCCTATATCCCTTTATATCAAGCTTTTATCGCCTGGCGCTGGGATGGCTCCCATTTTCCTTAGGTGATTTAATTTATGGAGTTCTGATAATTTATGCAATCTGGCATATTATTAGAAACAGAAATCGAATAAGAAAAAATTTAAAGCTTTTCTTAAGAGATGTGGTTGTGATTCTTTCAGTGGCCTACTTCACATTTCATATTATGTGGGGCCTTAACTATTACCGTATACCCCTGGCTCAAACACTGGAACTAAAAGACAGCTATACAACCAATGACTTGCTTGTGTACACAGAAAAACTGATTGCAAAGACAAATAAGTTGCATTATGAAGTTACTTCAGATACTGCTCAATTAGTGGAGATTCCCTATAGTCAGAAGGAAATCTTTCAAAAAACCCTGAATGGGTATCTGGATCTCAAAACCAGATTTCCCCTTTTTAGCTACAAGAATCCTAGTTTAAAAAAATCTACTTTTAGTACCGGCCTCTCCTATATGGGGTATGGCGGGTATCTTAATCCGTTTACAAACGAAGCTCAGGTTAATGCTAAAATACCTAATTTCCGATTCCCTGTGATTACAGGACATGAAATTGGACATCAAATCGGTTATTCTGCAGAAAACGAAGTTAATTTTATTGGTTATCTGGTTACAGCCACTAACAGGGATTTATACTTTAAATATGCTGCAGCAGCTTATGCCCTTAGCTATTCCTTAAGTGAAGTTAAATTAAAAGATGAAAATAAATTTCACGAGTTATATTCCAGATTAAATGGGGGTGTACAAAAAAACTACGAAGAATTAAATAAATTTTGGCTCGCCTATGAAAACCCGCTTGAGCCAGTTTTTAAATCAATTTTTAATTCATTTCTGAAAGCAAATAACCAGGAGGAGGGAATAAAAAGTTATGGTCACATCGTTGCTCTTTTAGTAACATATGATATGAAATATCCGCTTGAGTAAATCCAAAATATGATTTTTTGGGTTTCATGGACATCAGGTATCTTTACTGCTGTAAATTGTGATCTTTTCTAAACAGCAAGTAGAAAGTTTATCAATTCATCTATTTTTGTCCTATGAAGGAGGTTAAGCAGATTAGTAGTTTACAAAACCACTTGGTAAAAAAGGTAACCTTATTAAAAGAAAAATCGCGTGAACGCCGAAGTTCCGGCTCATTTGTGCTGGAAGGACAACGCGAATTTGACTTAGCCTGCAAAGGGGGTTATAACATTCAGTATGTCTTTTTTTGCCCGAAAATTATTTCCGAAGAAAATTTGAGGCAAAAATTAGAATCTTTGGAAAAATTTCCGCAGATAATAGAGGTTTCACTGGAGATATACCAAAAAATGGCTTACAGAGATAGTACGGAGGGCATTGTTGCCGTTGCTTCTTCAAAAAAACACATTGTAAATGACCTTTCATTCAGGAATAAAAATCCATTGGTGTTAATAGCTGAAGCCCCGGAAAAACCGGGGAATATAGGGGCCTTGCTAAGAACAGCGGACGCTGCAAATCTAGATGCGGTGATCATAGCAAATAGCAAAGGAGATCTTTACAATCCAAATATTATCAGATCCAGTGTTGGTTGCCTTTTTACTGTAAATATCGCAACAGGGACCACAACGGAAGTGATCCGGTTTTTAAAACAAAACAACATAACCATCTATTCCGCTGCCTTATCGGCTTCATGCGTCTATACAGAAGTAGATTATAAAAAAGGTTGTGCCATAGTGGTAGGTACAGAAGCAACCGGGCTGACCCAGGAGTGGTTGGAGAGTTCTGATCAGAATATTATAATACCTATGCAAGGCGAGATTGATTCCATGAATGTTTCGGTATCGGCTGCAATTCTTATCTTTGAAGCTAAACGACAAAGAAATTTTCTTTAAGATTAAACCGGAATTTCCAGGTTTACAATAAATATTTCAACCCTAATTAAGTCTAATTTTACAAAATTTACCTCCCTGATAATTAAAAGATAAAAGTCGCTTATGAATAGTGAATTTCTGTTTTATACAATACTATTTATCATAGTATTTCAATTCATTTTGGATACAGTAGTGGATTATCTTAATTCAAGAAAGTTTCAGGATCCTGTACCTGAGGAATTGCAGGATGTCTACGATAATAAAGAATACTTAAAATCTCAGGCTTACAAAAAAGATAATTACAAATTTGGTATACTGTCTTCTTCCTTTTCAATTGTTCTAACCCTTGGATTCCTGGTATTTGGAGGGTTTGATTGGGCAGACAATATAGCAAGGGAACATTCTGATAACCCAATATTAATGGCCCTTATTTTTTTTGGGATAATTCTAATTGGCAGCGACATAATTACGACGCCCTTTTCTTACTATCAGACATTTGTTATAGAAGAAAAATATGGATTTAACAAGTCTACCAGAAAGTTGTTTTTCATGGATAAACTTAAAGGTTGGCTAATGATGGTAATTTTAGGGGGAGGTATACTTTCGATGATTATTTGGTTTTTTGAAGTTGCCGGCAGCAATTTCTGGATTTATGCCCTTGGACTAATAGCAGTTTTTACAGTATTTATGAACCTTTTTTACAGCAGGTTAATCGTGCCGTTATTTAACAAACAAACTCCTCTCGAGGATGGCCCCCTGAAGAGTAAAATTGAAAATTATGCCCGTGAGGTCGGGTTTAAACTTCAAAATATCTTTGTGATAGACGGATCCAAGAGAAGTACGAAGGCTAACGCTTATTTTGCAGGTTTTGGTAAAGAAAAAAGAGTAACGCTTTACGATACACTAATTAAGGAGTTGGAGGAGGAAGAAATTGTAGCTGTTCTTGCGCACGAGATAGGTCACTATAAACGCCACCATATACTAATAAATATAATTATTTCAATACTTCTTACTGGTGTGACCCTATTCATATTATCGCTTTTTATTAATAACCCCGAATTTTCGTATGCTATAGGAGTTACAGAACCCAGTTTTCATGCCGCTTTAATATGTTTTGGGATTCTATATACTCCAATCTCGGAAATAACAGGGGTGATTATGAACATTCTTTCCAGAAAATTTGAATTTGAAGCGGATGATTATGCCAAAGATACCTATGCAGCCTTACCGTTGATTAACTCATTAAAAAAGCTGTCAAAAAATAGTCTTAGTAATTTAACTCCCCATTCAGCCTATGTGTTTTTACACTACTCACATCCACCATTAATTGAGCGAATCCGTAATCTTAAGGCATGATTTTTGTTGTTTACTCTAAAAGATTGTGGTAAATTTAAAATATGAGTGTGGAAACAGCCATAGAGCAGGAAAATAAGAAAATTGCAAATGAATACAAGGAATTACTTCGTATTAGTTATCAGGCTTTAACTAAGGAAGATAAGAAGCTTGTACGCTCTGCTTTTGATATCGCCGTTGATGCTCATAAAAATCAGCGACGAAAATCCGGAGAGGCCTATATTTTTCACCCAATTGCCGTAGCAAAGATCGTAGCCTCAGAAATTGGCCTCGATGCCGTATCTATTGCAGCTGCATTGCTGCATGATGTTGTTGAAGACACCGAATATACCTTAGACGATATTGAACGGATGTTTGGAGAGACCATTGCGCGCATTGTGGATGGCCTTACGAAAATTGCCCACCTGAAAAAGGATATGAATATATCCCAACAGGCTGAGAATTTCAGGAAAATGTTGCTTACCCTTCACGATGATGTTCGCGTAATTATCATTAAGATAGCAGACAGGTATCACAATATGCTGACCATGGATGCCATGCCCGAACACAAGCAGGTACAAATGGCATCCGAAACTCTTTATATATATGCCCCCCTGGCACACAGGATTGGCCTCTATAACATAAAAACGGAACTGGAGAACCTAAGTCTGAAATATACCGAACCAGAAGTATACCGGGACATTCAGGAAAAAATTGAAAAAACTAAAGAAGAACAGCAGCACTATATTGATGAATTCTCCAAGGTTATTCGAGATTCTTTAGACCAGGAAGGTCTTGATTATTATATCAAAGGAAGGATGAAGTCTATCTATTCCATCAGAAAGAAAATGGTATCGCAGAATATTACCTTTGATGAAATATATGACAAGTTTGCAATCCGTATCATTTATAGGTCTGACAAACAGAATGAGAAATTTATTGCCTGGAAAATTTACTCCGTAGTTACGGATCATTTTACGCCCAATCCCATACGCCTTCGCGACTGGATATCTTCCCCAAAATCTACTGGTTATGAGGCCCTTCATATTACGGTAATGGGACCGGAAGGAAAATGGGTCGAAGTTCAGATACGCAGTGAACGAATGCATGAAATAGCAGAAAAAGGATATGCCGCTCACTTTAAATATAAACACGGGGAACAAAAAGAACAGGGCATAGAGATGTGGCTCAATCGCTTACAGGAAGCCCTTGAATCCTCAAATGGAAATGCAGTTGATTTTGTGGAGGAATTTAAGTTAAATCTTTACTCTAAAGAGATATTTGTTTTTACTCCGCAAGGCGAATTAAAATCGTTGCCAAAAGACGCTACGCCTTTGGATTTTGCTTTTAATATCCATACAGAAGTAGGGATGAGAACCCGGGGGGCTAAAGTAAATGGCAAGCTGGTGCCTCTGAACACTACTTTAAAAAGTGGTGACCAGGTTGAAATAATTACATCAGAAAAAGCAAAACCCAATCAGAACTGGCTGGACTATGCCACTACCGCCCGTGCCAGGTCAAAAATTCGCTCGTCTTTGCGTGAAGAACAGAAGCAAATTGCTGTTGAAGGCAAGGAAACGTTAAGGCGTAAACTTAAGTCTCAAAAAATTAATCTAAACGAAGATTCTATCAATAAGATGGTAGTTCATTTTAAGCTCAAGACAAGTTTAGATCTGTTCTATCGAATCGGTACCGGGGCAATAGATAACCAGATGATCAAGGACTTTGCATCATCATATAACAATGCATTTATCAGTTTCTTCAAGAATAAGATTCGGCGTAAACCAGTGCCTGAAGATATTGATAAAGCAGAAATAACTTCTAAATATGATATGCTCGTATTTGGGAAGGAAGAGGAAAAATTAAATTATACGCTTTCCAAATGTTGCAACCCAATTCCGGGGGATGAAGTCTTTGGTTTTGTAAGTGTGGCGGAAGGCATAAAAGTGCATAAAAAAAACTGCCCGAATGCAATTTCACTGCAATCCAACTATGCTTACCGGATAATTGCTGCAAAATGGATTGATTCAAGCCAGGAAGAATTCACATCTGAAATTAAACTGACCGGTATCGACAATTTGGGCCTGATGAACGAGATTACAGAAATTATATCAGATAATATGCACGTCAATATGCGAAATCTGAATTTTAGCACGGATGGAGGCACGTTTACCGGTAAAATTACAGTTGTGGTTAAAAATAATGCCATCCTCAAAAAACTTATCGATAATTTGAAGGGGATAAGCGGCATTGAAAAGGTTAGCCGGGTATAGAAAATTCCTTTTACGCTTTTGACATAATCTTGCCGTCTCAAAATATTAATATTCCTATTTTTAGATGTACATTTGTCTTTAAGATGATGTCGTAATTATGGGGACTAATAAAGACCAGGAAATCGTTAAAAAAGTATTTACCGCCTTTTTGGAGGAAAATGGTCATAGAAAGACACCTGAGCGTTATGCAATTTTGCAGGAGATCTACGAAAGCGATGAACATTTTGATATAGAGTCGCTATATATCAATATGAAGAACAAGAACTATCGCGTAAGCAGAGCAACGCTTTACAATACCATAGAACTTTTACTGGAATGTAAATTAGTTCGTAAACATCAATTCGGAAAGAATCAGGCACAGTACGAGAAGTCCTATTTTGATAGACAGCACGATCATGTAATTCTGACCGACACGGGAGAAGTAGTTGAATTTTGCGATCCTAGAATACAATCAATAAAACAGACTATTGAAGAAATATTCGACATTAAAATTAACAATCATTCACTGTACTTCTACGGTACAAGAAACCCTAAAGAAAAAACTAATAACTAACCAATAACATACTGCATGGCCGTAGATTTGCTACTAGGTCTTCAATGGGGAGACGAAGGAAAAGGAAAAATAGTTGATGTACTTACTAAAAACTATGATATTATTGCCAGATTTCAGGGTGGCCCAAACGCCGGACATACCTTGGAGTTTGATGGCATAAAACACGTTTTACATACTATTCCTTCCGGTATTTTTCACGACAATGCAATTAATGTTGTTGGTAACGGAGTAGTAATAGATCCGGTTATATTCAGGAAAGAACTTGATAACCTTAAGAAGTTTGATCTGGATATAAAATCAAAACTCCTGATCTCAAGGAAAGCACATCTGATCTTACCTACCCATAGGTTGCTGGATGCAGCCTCGGAAGCTTCAAAAGGCAAGGCAAAAATAGGTTCAACGCTGAAGGGTATAGGACCTACTTATATGGACAAGACTGGCAGAAACGGAATGAGGGTTGGAGATCTTGAACTGGACAACTGGAAGGATAAATATCGTGCTTTGGCTGATAAGCATGAAACCATGATAGACTTTCATAATGTAGATATACAATATGATCTTAAGGAATTGGAAACAGAATTCTTTAATGCAATAAAAGAATTAAAACAACTGACATTTATCGATAGCGAAGAATACCTTTACCAGGCACAAAAAAAAGGTAAAAAAATCCTGGCTGAAGGAGCACAAGGCTCTTTGCTGGATATAGACTTCGGGACTTATCCTTATGTAACTTCTTCCAATACAACCGCCGCAGGTGCCTGCACCGGCCTTGGCGTACCTCCGGGGAATATTGGCGGGGTTTTTGGTATATTTAAAGCGTATACGACCAGGGTAGGAAGTGGCCCGTTCCCAACAGAACTGGAGGATAAAGTTGGTGAGACCATGGGAAGGGTTGGCAACGAATTCGGAGCCACCACTGGCAGACCAAGACGATGTGGATGGTTAGATCTTGTAGCTTTAAAATATGCCGTAAGGATTAATGGCGTTTCACAATTAATGATGATGAAAGCAGACGTACTTAGCGGGTTTAAAACAATAAAAATATGTACAGCATACAAATACAAAGGGGAACAGGTAAGCCATCTCCCCTATAATATTGAAGCTGAAAATGTTACCCCTATTTATACAGAAATGAAGGGGTGGGAAAAGGATCTTACCAAAATGACAAGCGCCGAACAGCTCCCTGAAACATTAAATGATTACATTGATTACCTTGAAACGGAGTTAGAGATTCCGATTAAAATTGTATCCGTAGGCCCGGATCGAAAACAAACCATTCACAGATAAATACTTTCCAGAATAAATTAGTTTAACTCCTTTTTGACTCTTCATAAAGCAAAGTGAAGCCAAAACAGTAATTCGTCTTAGTACTATTTTGTCATCAATTACAAATAAATACTACATATTATCAAAGATGGGTATAATTTTATCATTCCGTTTGGACAGCTGAAGGCTAAAGTAAAAAATCCTATCTTTAAGAATATTATTTGCTTAAAATGCTTAGATATTCTTACTGTTTTGTTCTTTTAACAACATTTTTCACCTCTTGTGCGCTGGATATGCCGGAAGAAGTAGAAATGGCATACAAATCTCTTCCGGAATCAATTGATTTTAATTTTCATGTGAAACCAATTCTTTCGGACAGATGTTACTCCTGCCATGGTCCTG
>WOR8_10003959_pt1 | contig 14435 bp, 16 predicted proteins | sample DeeMarSeWOR38_10_FD_19890 | JGI IMG/M metagenome (IMG submission 19890) | reverse complement strand
ATTACAGATACTTACAGATGAACATTACAAAACCGAAACTGCTGAATACCATAAACAATTGACATTATTCAACTAAACGTTGGGACACTACTGATGAAACAACTATTATTTCGACGAAAAGAATTCGTCTGTTTCCTGCAAAACTTCTATGAAGAGACGGTGAGAGTATTAGACTACAATCTGGACAGTATCAGCTTCGAAAACCGGCGGGCGAACCCGACAGCCATACTGAATTCAAAATACGGCTTCCCCACGGAATTTGTCAATATGAAAAACAGGCAAGATAAAGTATTTATCAAATTGATACGGTTAAATATTATTTAGTAGTTTAAAATCAAAGCATTATAGTGGTACTTTTGGCATGGCTACTTCCAGTTTCTCCTTGATTTCATGAGTGTCAACGCTCACGACATACAAACTTACCCCCCTACTTTTCGGGGAAGCATGCACAATACTTCGTGCTGCTTGTGCCCTGTGCAAGTGAAGCTTGACCATTTGCGGATAAGTGGTAAGATCTCTCGAATTAAACTGGCAGATGAAAATGAAAAAAGTGGCTGGCTCATACATGATAATTTTGCGCAAGTGCTGATCCACATCGCTATAAGATTTTATGCTCACGAGGACTTTGGCCCAAAATTAGACAAGTCTGTTTAATCACTCTACCCTTCTACTATCGACCAGTGCCTTTCCATTTTTTCCATGGTCGAGATCTCAAGGAAGAATATGAATCCAGATCAACTCGTTGGTTATCATTCTGAATGGAATCTTGTTTGCCCCGGAGGTAGTGACTACCAAAGAATGGCCCAAATCCGGGGAAGGCTATGCTGGAAGAGAATCAAAGATATTTCAGGACTGGAAGTAGAACTGGATTTTGACGATCCTCTTCTAAGACCAGTTCCATCTTTTCTGGACATGTTGCTCCGAGCCCACAGGACAAAATTCAATCAGGAGAAACCCTTTATTCTTCTTGTGGCAGAGAAGAAAACTCTGGATAAAGTGCCGGAAAATATAAATGTGGTCGAATTTTTGAACGAGATGGAGGGAGTGAGTGCCGCATTGACCAGCCCTGAGGAGCTTGAAAAAAACGCGGATCGCGTTCTCTACAGGGGCCAGGCGGCAACTGTCATCTTTTTGGATATGATGAATGATGACCTTTTAAGCATAGCTGAAGACCATGATATCGAACCCCTGCTGACCGGGATCAGAACGGGTATTGTGGTTAATCCCCGCGGTCTAGAACCGTTGGGTGCAAAAGGGGTTTTTGAGGTGGTGACGGGAGAGGCAAGTTCCTTGCTCAACTCTTCAACTGTCAAGCATACCCCCTGGAGCCGACTCTTTTATCCCCGAAAAACCACAGGACCCGAGGGAGAAGGAATCCCTGACCTGGTGGAGTGGGTGCGGGACCACTGGAAGGAGATTGTTCTTAAACCGGTTCATGGTCACACCGGCAGGGGTATCTTTATCGGACCTCTGAGCGAATCTCGGGATGAGGCTATTCAGACGGCCCTTGAGGTGGAACCTTATATCGTCCAGTCGTTTATTCCCAAAGAGCTCTGGGCAGAAGAGTATCCCTGGCTGGATCTGCAAGAAGAAAAGGTAATTCTAAAGCAATGGCAAACCGACTTCCGCTGCATGATTAACGACAACGGACTGATGGGATTCGTTGCCCGATTCGGCGGGATACCTACGAATGTGGGGACAGGGGGCGGTAATCAAAGCGTAGCCATCCTGAAGACAGAAATCCCAGTTAAAGAAGCGGTGGACCGAATCAACGATACGATCATGGGATTGGGGTATTCCACGGTGATGGAAATCCAGAAAGAGATGGACCAAAAAGGGCTTGAATTGGGGCATATCTATCTTAAGGGTCCGACGCCCAACACCCTGAGACCCCGGATTATTAAGCCGAATCACCTGGCTCCGTTGCAGGAATATAGTGCCAATCTCTGGAGTGATATACTAATCCTTGAAAAGATGTGGCTGGAGGGCAAATTGGATCATCTGGTTAAACTGGGTGAGGACGCGGCGGAGATTGCTCGGATGCAGCCATGGGGAGGGTCTTCAGCCCTGATCGCCTCGGATGGCCTCTTTAGCTTTGGGGCCCATCTTTAGTTTGCTGATCCTAGTTTTCTTGTTTTCGCGAGAGTAAATGGACTCTGTCTGTCCTGCAGGAAAAAATCTCTTTCAGATAACTCTTTGTGACTTTGTTACCTTTTGAAATAAACCATTATTTAAGTAAGAATCTTTAATTATATAAAAACAAGCGGACAACTATTTTATCTAATTTCAAAAATCTCCGTCCTTTATATCAATTGAATGCACGCCGCCGAAAGTAAGTCACCCCTTAAATGCAATATTATCTTTACGCGTTATTATCGGACAAGATCTATCATGTTTTGGAAGCGACGGTAAGCCAACGGAAACGGTACCTGGCCACCTTCCATAAGTAGACGGTGGAATTTCTGCCATCCAAGCTGAGGAACAAACTGCTGGCGAAGCTCAAGAATTTCGTGTTTTCCAAGAGTGTAGCAGATCTGGTAACCAGGGCTCAACCGATATCGTTCCACTTGAGAGATGGCTACCTTGGTCTCATGGCCTACTGAAACGAGAAGATTAGCTGCCTCCTCCATAGATATACGTTCCATGGCAAGACCTACGTCAATCAAACAACGAGCTGCCCTCCAGAGACGATACCTGCAAGCCACCAATTCCTCTATGGGCAATTTAAAGTATCCACGTTCGGACAGAATCGATTCAGCGTAGAATGCCCAGCCCTCATAGAATAGAGCTGAATCGACCTGACGGCGTATCGGATTATCCAGGCTGCGGCGGACACAATCTAACAAATGGTGCCCAGGATATGTTTCGTGGGCTGTTACCACTTGATAATCCCGGTGTAGATGTTTTAGACGACTTACGTCCGATTTCGAGTTCCTGTGCAGTCTGGCAGTGGTGATGTAGAATAGAGCCTTCTCTCGAGGATCGCTGCCTAGAGGTGCATAATAAGATGCCATGCTTCTCACCGAACGTAAGTAAGTTGGTGTTTCGGCGAGAACTACCTCCTGATCCAGATGATCGTCCAGAAGCTCGAGTTCCTGACACAGGTCCCGCAGAGCTTCTATTTCTTCTCCATACACTTTGAAAAGGTCAAACTCTTCGTCACCGCTAGGTAGGTAGCTCTCATAGATCTCCTGCCAATCCAGACTGGAATCTATGCTTTGGCGAAGCCGCTCCATTTCTTCCTGGTTATTCTGCCATTCTTCCTCGGCAATACTGTAGATTTCCTCTAAAGACCTGGTGCAACCAAAATGGCGCTGAAAAAACTCTTCCACCGAAATGGACTGAACCGCCACTGTGGGTGTCGGACCAATTTGGCTCACTCTCGCAGCAAAGGCAGAGAGTGCCTCCTGGGCCTCCGCACATGGCAGGGCCAGTTGCTCAAGCCGACTATGGCCATCGAACTCAGAGAGAACTTCACCGAGATACTTTTGAGCATCCTGCACTACTGCCAGGGCAACCCGATAGTAAGGACCCGGGATGGTGTGAAGATTCTTACTTCCCTGGTCAAGCAGTCTTTTTAGGCCCGAGAGCCGTTCGGCGGTCCGGCCAAAAAGTTCTTCTTCATCCAGGTATGGTTTGTTCAAGGCATGATCTACCCCAATACAACCGACCTTGAGGTAAAGGAGCGGATTACTGCGCCAGGACTCGACCTCCCCCAGTTCAATAAGCAAACCCGCCATGTTGTGGAGGAGAAGTTGCCGATCAATTTCCTCCTCGAAGTCTTGTGCCCTTGGTTGTTTTTTCAGCTGTGCCTGCAGGTCCCGCACCGAGTCCAATACAGATCCAATTGCTTCCTGGCTCAAATCGTCCACACGATCAAGGAATTGGGTGGCCTCCTGAACACGGGGTAGAAAGTGGAACTCATCACTGGCGCACATTACCGGAAAGGCTCTGGCGAGTAGAGAGAAGTACTCGTGAGCTATTCTGTTTATCTGGCTTGCGGGCTGGTCTGGCATCGCTCGTGGTATTTTACTGAGGCCATGATATCCGAAATACGAAGCACTTGCCCTGTGGAATCCCGCCTTCGGCGGGTCCGCATAGCGGAATTCAACAGGGCGAGCACGAAACAAATCGAGAAATTGAGGAATTAGGGAATTAAGGAATTGAGGAATTGAAAAAGAATAGAAGCTTGGGGATTTCCATGCATTTGTTCCACAATTCCAAAATTTCTCAATACCTAAATTCCTGAATCTCTTCTGTTGGGAGATTCGGATTTCGGATTTTGAGACTATCGCTAAGGATCTGGAAGACCTTCTGGTTATAAGGAGCCATTTTAACCTAAATCTAAGTCTGGGGGTACCTTCCAGTCGTTGCCAAGAAATAGTGGCAGCTCAGCAATGCAGAGTGGACCCACCCGAACCTGCCAGCCCGTTTGTCGCTCAACCGGCTCTTTTAACCTGGAAGCAAAGCCTGGAAGGATAATTTTTCGCCTTGCCTGCCCTTGGTCCAACCCCGATTCCTCCAGAGTGGTAATGATTTTTTCCACTTTCAGTGATTGGTAAACCATTGCCATATCCACGGTGTCTCCCCGGCAATCCACAAAAAGCAACCAGAAGGGGCTGAGGGTAAAACCCATCATGGTTGTGATTACCTCTTGGGTAAATTCGCTATTGCCGGAAAGGAGTACCAAGCTGCTTTCGTCCGCGCCGTTAATCTGCGTTAGGCCTGTAGTGGCAGGACGAGGCAGGTCCAGAGCTGGAACTTTGGGTAGAATTCGGTCTCCATTTAGTGCTAGTTGAAAGGCCAATATCTGGCTGTCCTGCAGAAAGGGGCACTTTTCTGGAGTCTGGGTTCCACTTTTCAGTCCTTTTACAAAAATGGTACAAGAAGGCTCTCCACAGTCTTTGCAGTCAGTCATGGGGAGATATTTGAGAAAATCAATCTTATTCAGGTAAAGGTCAGCGGTAATCATCAATCTACTGGAGTTAATCTGGCGCGACGCTAATCTATTTTATGAATGGAGGAAAGAGCACGCTAGATTATGGGGAAGGGATAGTTGCAGAAAGTACTGGCATTGATTTCAGGCGTCCCCAAATCACGCTTCCTGCCAATGGCGGACAAAATTGTCGAGTCTGAATACATCCAATTGACCGAGATCGATCCACTTCAATCCCACACCTGTGTCGCCACAAGTCTCATGCCTGGGGCATACCCAGACGACCTCAGCCCGCGAAACAACCGAGCCATGATATTGGGGTAGATGAACATTGATCTGTACCCGATCGCCCACGTGCATGTCTTTACCGGTGCGAACAAAAACACCCACAGGGCTGATATTCTTGGCCTTACCCTTGGCGGAGCCGCTGTCGCCTATTAGGCAATAGTGTGTATTGATATCAGCACGTGGAAATCGTCTTTCATCTTTCATGGCAAGGTCGCCCCTAGTGTTTAGATTTTTTTTACGCATACCATAAAACCAAGGATTTGCATAGGAAAATCAGTCACTGCTCACCCCGAACCGATCAACCTGGTAAGGGGCTGGATCGACTTCGATTAGGTAGCTTTTGGCCGAGAGACCACGGCGAGAGAGGAGCTCAACCGAAATATACGGCAAGTCTTTGTTTTTCCAATCTATCATGCTAAGATGTCGCGGTTTATTCAAGATTGAAAACCTGATCCTCAGGGCCAGGTCAGAGTTCAGCTGTTTTGAAGTACTAGGGCACTGCAAAATATCAAACTCCAAGCACCAAATTACAAACAAATCTCAAATTTTCACCCTGTGGAATCCTCCGAAGGAGGGCCGCCAAGAGGCGGCATTCCACAGGGCAAGTACTAAATGACCAAAACAGGTTTGGAATTTCGAATTTTGGTCATTGTGATTTGTTTGATATTTGATATTTGTGATTTGGAATTTCTATTCCTCCAGTACTTCAGCAGACTGTCGCAAGAGGGGAAAGACCATTGAAGCCCCCTCAGGTGGCAGTCCAAAGCCGGGTCCTTTGGGTCCGGATTCTTTACTTCTCATGTTTCTCTCCTGGAGGTAGCTTATGAAGGTCAAGAAATTAGTCATTGTCGGTGGGGTGGCAGGGGGTGCCTCAGCCGCAGCCAAAGCACGGCGCTGTAGCGAAGATGTGGAGATCATCATGTATGAAAAGGGGCCTGATATCTCCTACGCCAACTGTGGCCTGCCCTATTATCTCTCCGGCGTGATCCAACGTAGGGAAGATCTGCTCATTACCACTTCCGAATTCTTTCACCGCCGCTTCCGGGTGGATGCACGTACCAGAAGAGAAGTGGTTAGGATTGACCGCGAGAAAAAAATTATAATTGCGAAGGATCTTGAAACTGATCAAATGGAAGAAGAGTCTTATGACCGGTTGATTTTGGCGCCCGGCTCTCATACTATCATTCCGCCGGTACCCGGCATAGACCTCCCCTTCGTCTTCACCCTCAAGACTTTAGAAGACACTGACAGGATCTTCAGTTACCTCCAAAACAAGAAACCCCGGAGGGCCGTGGTGGTGGGTGGTGGCCTTATCGGTGTGGAGGCAATTGAGAATCTCGCACTCAAGGGAATTGAGACTACGGCGGTGGAACTTGCTCCCCAACTGCTCACCTTTCTGGATTGGGAAATGTCTGAGAGGGTCCGCTTCCATATGTTGCACAAGGGCATCAGTATCTGTCTTTCTGAAGGTTTACAATCAGTTGAGGAATATAACGGCCAGGGACTGGTGAGAACCGACAAGGGGAGGGAGATTCCAGCCGACCTAGTTCTAATAGCTGTAGGTATCAGGCCTAATGTTGATTTGGGCCAGGATGCAGGTCTGGAACTTGGTGTGACCGGCGGCATAAAGGTCAATGAATTTATGCAGACCAACGACCCTGATATCTTCGCTGCAGGTGACTGTATAGAGACTACAAACCTAGTAACCGGCAAACCCACACTGACGCCTATGGGCTCAGCAGCAAACAAAGAAGGGCGGGCCGCCGGTGCCAATGCTCTTGGTCGCCGCATTGCGGTCAAGGGTTTTACCGGCACCATCATCGTCAAGGTTTTCGACCTCACGGTGGCAAAGACCGGACTCTCTGAAAGGGAAGCGATGGCGGCAGGCTACTCACCTTTGGCCCTCTATGTGCAACCTGGTCATCATGCCGGGTATTATCCAGGGGCCAAACCTTTGAGTATCAAGACGGTGACCGAGCGTGACAGCGGCAGACTCCTTGGTGCCCAGGCTATAGGTGAGGAGGGAGTGGACAAACGTATTGACGTTTTTGCCACCGCTATCTACCACCAAATGAGTCTGGAGGATCTCCTGCAGCTCGATCTGGCATATGCCCCTCCCTACTCAGCTGCCCGCGATCCAGTGATAATTGCCGGCGCAGTGGGCCAGAATTACTACCAGGGGGACTGGGATCCCATCACCCCCCATGAACTCAAGGAGAAGATGGACTCGGGAGAGGATCTTACTCTAATCGATGTCCGCACAAAGCTGGAATTGGCTGAAAGAGGTCCTCTAGCAGGAGCCATCCATATCCCCATAGATCTTTTGCGTAGAGAGCTGCCAAAGCTGGACCCTGTTAGGGAAACCATTCTCTATTGCGCCCAGGGGCTGCGATCTTATTTAGGCAACCGAATCCTGGCCATGAACGGTTTCAAGCGCGCCAAGACTCTGTCCGGAGGGTTGGACAATTGGGTGTATGATATGGAGTAGCCAATGGGAAGCCTAGCCCGTAGTGAGGACCTGGCTTTGAGCCGCCTCCAGTGGGGATTTCAATAGTCTTTTTCTCTTGGGGTAGTACGCTGGAGTACTGGAGGAATAGAAATTCCAAATCACAAATATCAAATATCAAACAAATCACAATGACCAAAATTCGAAATCCCAAACCTGTTTTGGTCATTTAGTACTTGCCCTGTGGAATGCCGCCTCTTGGCGGCCCTCCTCCGGAGGATTCCACAGCGTGAAAATTTGAAATTTGTTTGTAATTTGGTGCTTGAAATTTGATATTTTACAGTGCTCCAGTACTTCAAAACAACTCGTCATCTTTACCGACAAAGCCACTGAACTCTGGCCCCCGCAATGCGGGATCTTCGACTGGCCCAGAGGATCAGGTTTTCTACGGCTAAGTAATGTAGCCCGAAATCATTGCACTCCCGCTCGCAGGTTGGGTGCCATTTTCTTGATTATTTTCGCTTCGGTTCCGGGCTTTATTCCCATAGGACTTTTTTCACTTGATTTTACCCAAAGCCATGTATTAAAGTCGCGTTGACAAGGCCTGTTTATAAACATAGGTCGATCTCGCTTCAAAGGATTTCTTCCTTCTACTAAGCGAGGACCTGGAGTTCGGGACCATATCAGTTAACTCTTAAGTAAGAAGGAGGTCAGGGCTTTGGCGAATGGTATCGTAAAATGGTTTAATGACAAGAAGGGTTATGGTTTCATCCAGCAAGAAAATGGTGAGGACATTTTCGTTCACTACTCCTCTATCACTATGCCTGGATTCAAATCTCTTACTGAGGGCGAGCAGGTGAGCTTTGATGTGGAAGAGAGTGACCGAGGGCCTGTAGCCAAGAATGTTGCCAAGGTTTGATACGGATGAAGTGAAATCTCCTCCATGATTACGATGGGCATCTAGTCTCTGGCAGACTGGGTGCCCTTCAAGTTTAATACTGGATGGTAGATACTCGATACTAGATGCTAGATGGGAGAAAGACATAAGATTAGCATACATTCCTAGTATCGAGCATCGAGTATCCAGTATCGAGCATCCAGCATCCAGTATCGAGGCAACTGAAATGATTGACAAAGAAGCCAAGAAAGAACTCAAGAAAATCCAGAAAGAAATAAAGAGAGTGAAAAGGGAGTTGAGTAAAAGCGAGCTCAGGCCTTGCCAGAACGATGCCGAACTAAAGCAGAAGGAGGAAGATCTTAAAGAACTAAACAACAGACTCCGGGAGCTTGAAAAGGAACAGGACAGGTTTATACTTGATACCGGCCGGGTCAAACATAACCTTTGAGTTTTCTACTCTTATAACCGTAATAACAACATCCCGACTATTCTCCCCCTATGAAGATTTTCCCATCAAGCCTTCGTTAGCCTTGTCAGAGACAGTGGTTGATTATCTATACCTTAGCCCGGATTATTCATGAATTGGTGTTGCGAGACTGTGAAGATGAGCGTACCACCGGGCAACCGCAGGGGATTGGATCTGAGGCCTACTTGAAAATGCTCCAGCGAGCGCATTCCCCGTAGCTTGCTGCGGGGTTAGCGAGCGAACTACAATGAAATGGAATCACTTCCTTACATTTCGAAGATTCCCTGCAGCGACTCGACCTGAGCGACACGACTTGAGCTCGTCGACAAGTCTCGTCGACAGGTCTTGACGGAGCGAAGCGGAGATCCCGCCTTAGCGGGGCTGCAGGGAGCTTCAACAGTACGTTGCAGGGTCCGATACCCGAGGACGCCCGGAAGGACGTTCATATCCACAGTCGGAGTAGCCAATTCATGAATTATCCGGGCTAGGTATTAGTTGACTTACACTTACCCTGCACTTAAATTAGGTGGCATCGCCGACAGTTCCTTGTTGCCAGAACTATTAGCCTCAGCAAAACACGGGTTGCGGGAGGTGAAGAGATGAAAAAGCTAGCTTTCTTGGTTGCCAAGGTCCTTTGTTTAGGTGTTATCTTGGCCGGATGCGCCGGAGTACAAGTAAAGGGCTACTCCAGTGACCCACCCGTTCAGAGGGTCAGCAGTGACTCTTATGAGGTTGAGCTTGAACCACAACTAAGAGAGGGGCAGAATTTCTTTGCCACATTTCGTTTCAGCTTCACCAACAAAACCAGCAAGGAACTCAATATTGATTGGGAAAACACCTTCTATACTCTGAATGGCCGACAGAATGGCCGTTTTTTGTGGAAAGGGATAACCTGGGACGGGCTAAAGGAAGTTAAAGCCCAGCCTCTTATCCCGGTCTCGGCCGGTGACACATTGAAGACAGTCATCTTTCCAGCAAGACTGGTTGGCAGATCCTCCGCTGGCGGTGGGTCAACAGGAGGGGTTCGGTATACCCTTGGCCCACTTCCAGAGGGAGCGAACGGCATCTCTCTGATTGTCAAACAAAACGGGAAAGTACTACGCCAGGAAATTGTGGTTAATATAGAAGCCCATTAATATGGGGTTGATTATCAAAACGATTATTGCTATGTTCTATCTACAAATAAGGCTAGTGCAGTCATAGATTGCGGGGAAGAGTTCCCTTGAAACTGTGAATTCTCGCCATTTCTAATAGGCCATTCTGTCTGCCATCAACTGGATTTCCCTGTCATCTTAAAAGGGCCAACTAGCCAACCAAATCCAAGGGAAACGCTGGTCCCTGATGGCCAGCGATTTTGGCTTTTGGTAGTTGTTGTTGTATGAGTCCAAGCTTTATTAACTTACGATAGAGAGCTTGAAAATGCTCCAGCGAGTGCATTCCCCGTAGTTCGCCTCAGGCGGACTGCAGGAAGCTTCAATTACTTCATTTACTTAATGATTCAGAATTATTGTCTTGCACTCAGGTCAAAGAAAGGCGGCTAACTTGCACAGTTTTGAGAAGCGGTTGAAGCGACTCAAAAAGGATTTCCAAAGAAATGTTGGACCTTCTATCAAAAGGCACCGTTATTATTTGAGTAAAGGTGAAAGAAGCAGACTGAAACACGAGAAGGCATTGAGGCGCTTGAGTAAGAAGAGAACCAGAAGAACTTTCAGGTGATAATGAGTGAGGAGTAAAGTCTTTGGTCCCCGAACCCAGAGCTCGTACGAGGATCTGGGATTTTTTATTTACCTAACGAAAGTATCAGCGTTAATTCAATAAATGCTGACACTTCGCGGTCAACAGGGGCTGCCAAAAATTGGAGCGGAGATGGGACAAGAGCCAGATCCTACCATGACTTTGCAGGCATTTGAACAGATACTGCCTGAGCTCAAGAAAATCAGCGAACAAGAGCTGAAGCCAGAAGAAATAAGGGCTGAACTGGAGAGGGCTAGCAGGAGCGAGGTTGTGGAACATTATCTGAAGCTAATTGAACAACACTTAGAGGTGATACGAGCTTTTGTAGCTCTGGCAGAGGCAACCGGCAAAGTCCTAAAGTCTAATGGGCAGACCACAGAGTAATCGGTCACCCCAATACTATCAATCCCATTACCGCACCAGTCTCAGATCATTGGTCATCGCCTGAAACAGTAAAGATTATTTCAGATTTCGGCTTGAACGAAATGAAGAGAACAGTACTATTATTTTTCACACTCCTTTTACTGTTTTCGCCCCCCGCTCACTCCGAAGATGCCATGGGTTATTTCAACCTTGGAGTTGAGGGCTCGATAACCCGCAAGAAGATCCAATACTTCACCAAGGCACTGGAGTTGAATCCAAGACTGGCAGCTGCTTATGAAAAAAGAGGTTTGCTTTATTATTTTCAGGAGAAATATGACAGGGTGATTCAGGATTACAATGCGTATCTTGACCTTGCGCCGGAGAAAGCTGAGGCCTACCGGATGTTGGGTATGGGCTATCTTAAAAGCGGAATTTATGACCCTGCCATCATTAATTTCAGTCGCGCCATCGGCATGGAACCAAAGCACCTTACAGCTTACGCCTACCGGGCGGAAGCTTATCGGCTGCTCGGCAAGGACGAAGAGGCCTTCCAAGATGCTACCTTCGCCATCAAGCTTAGGGGTGATCTACGAGCAAAGTCTGACGCTTATAGAACCAGGGCCAAGCTTTATTGGAAAGTGGAACGCAACGAACTCGCCGCTGCCGATGTCAAATCTTCCTGGCAGATAGACCCCAGAGTCCCCCGCTGGTGGCGGCACTTCCTCAATTACGCCAGCCCTGAAGAGTTGAGTAAGGTAGCACCCTTTTTCCTAATCGCCATCGCTTTTGTATTGATCTTTGGGCTAAAGTTCAAGCCTCCCAAGAAAGACGACTAGCCCGCTCTCGGGCTACGTCGTTCTGCAAGAACTCGCACTCTTCACGGTCAAATTCCCAACAGCATTTCGGCTTGATCTGGTAAATTGAGCAGAAGTACCTGTCGGTGGCGAAATACTCGAACAGAAAAGGGCAGAAACGCTGCGATCTACAGCCTTCACCACCAAAGTAGAGCTGCCAGCTGCCGGGAAGTTCGAAAGTTGCGGTAAATTCGGGGGAGCCACCCCTGATTTCGCAACATCCTCCACAATGTTCACACCAGCCTGTTTTCGGAAAAACCTCCTGGGGAGAAACCGGCAGTCTCATAGCGGAAACCAGACCGTTTTCGTTGAACCACTCCAATTCCTCTCGTATGGCAAGGAATATCTCCGCCCATTTCAGCAAATGTTCAGCCACTATCCCTGTTAAACTCTCCTGGGACAGATTCACAAAGCCCGGCTCTGTGGCAAACTCCTCAGCATTAAGCTTTCGTAGCTTGCTTATAGGAAAATAGGGGTCAGCCAGTGCCCTCGCCACCCACTCGCACTCCCAGTCCTGCTGATAGAAAGCTGTCAGCGAATTAAGTGCCTCATGCCATCGACCCAGGATTTCTGGGTCAGATTTGCCCTGCAGTTCCAGGTCCCGGCTCCGATGATTGAAATCACAAAAAGCGGTGAATCGTCTAAGGAAAGAGGATATGGAGGTGGCTTGAACTTTGACCATTGTGCGATTGATTTCATTCAGGGGAGAACCGCAGAAAGGCCGAGTCTCAGGCTCAACGCTCTTTGCTCTGCGCTATGCGTCTTCGGGCAGCTGATGTCGTTGCAAAAACCGCTCCCAACGGTTGTCAACCCAAGTTTGTAGATGCTCCCCCTGTTCAGGGGTGATATGTTTGAAACGTCCCTGCAATTTCAAGTATTGGCTAACCGGCTTTCTTTGGCCGCCACGAGCCAGCCTGCGGCTACGACCAGTTAAACGGAACATGCCGTTTTCAACCTCAAAAAGAACCCACATACCAGTGTCCACCGCCAGTTTTCCCAGTTCGATCAAATCATCAGTGGGAAATCCCCAACCTGGAGGGCAGGGAATATTCACGTGGATGAAGCGGGTGCCATAGATGGTCTTGGCCTTTGCCACCTTGTCATAAAGATCCATTGGATATGCAGGAGAGGCAGACGCCATGTAGGGGATACCATGGGCCTCCATGATGGCCAATATATCCTTTTTGTGCTCAATTTTGGTGGCCGGGGTAGTAGAGGTGAATGCACCCAGGGGTGTGGCGCTGGAGCGCTGGGTGCCGGTATTCATATAGCCCTCATTGTCGTAACAGATATAAAGGAAGTCTGTATTCCGTTCTGCAGCAGCGCTGAGCGCCTGAATGCCAATGTCTAAGGTGCCGCCGTCACCGGCGATTCCCACAACAGTGTAGTCGGTCTTGCCCAGAGCTTTCAGACCGGCGACAATACCGGTGGCCGAAGCTGCGGTGGTGGCGAAGGCGGTGTTGATGTTGGTGAGCCGCACTGATGTGGATGGATAGAGGCCGTGCAGCACCGTCAGACATGAGGCCGGTATGGTGAGAATGGCCTTTTCTCCCAGCGCCTTGAGGATGTGACGATAAGCCAGAGATAAGCCACACCCTGAACAGGCCCGGGTACCGGGCAGGATGTATTCCTCTTCAGGAAGTTGCATCACCTTGGTGGTCATATTTCAAAGTCCTCGTAAATATAACAACGTAAAGGAACAATAGGGTCTTGTAGTTCCTTCTCTGGCCTCGTTTTTGGAATGATGGAATAGTGGAATGATGGGGTAGAATCGAGAGCAACCTATTTATGCAAATCCATTTTTCTTTCTGAGAGCCCACTATTCCAATATTCCATTCTTCCATTATTCCAACAGTATTTTAGACCGCTACTCCTATCCACTGCGGGCCGTTTATCTGACCCTTTTGCTCCAAAGCCTTTATGGTGGCATCTTCAAGGTCGGCAGCAACAACATTCTTGCCGCCCAGACCAATTATGTAATTCGTAACCGTTGGGCGCAGCCCACCCTCGAAAAGGGCCGCCTTGGTCTCAGTGCAGGTAGCCCCCTCGTTTCCGTAGCTGATGTTCTTATCAAAAATTACCACTTGTCTGGCTTCTGACAGCGCTGCCCGCAATGGTTCACTCGGAAAGGGTCGGAAAACCCGCAGCGCCACCACTCCTGCTTTATAGCCTTTCTCGCGGAGTTGATCTACCGCCAGGGAGGCCTCGTTGGCAATGGATCCCATAGTGAGCAGGATGGTATCTGCCCCCTCGGTCCGGTATTTCCAGAGTAAACATTCGTAGCTTCGACCAAAAACCTCCCCAAATTCGCGGCCAACCTCGAGGATAATGTCATCTGCATCCTCGAGGGTTTCTTGGAGCCGCTTGCGAAACCCCATGTAGCTGGGGCACAGTACATCATCGACATTGGCCCTGGGGTCAGCCAGCATTACTGGGTTGATATTGATAGG
>WOR8_10008444_pt1 | contig 14441 bp, 12 predicted proteins | sample DeeMarSeWOR38_10_FD_19890 | JGI IMG/M metagenome (IMG submission 19890) | reverse complement strand
CCAGGCTGATCGCCTCGGTGGTTACGCCAAGGCCAGTCCAGCGAGCTTTCCAGTTCTGCCCACCGTCATTACTTTCGTATATCCGCTCCCAGGCGGCCAGCATATAAACATGATCGGCATCATCAGGTGCGACAACCAGCGCCCGGATACCAGTCTCCAGGTTAGACGGGACACGCGCCCAGTTGGTACCACTGTCTTCACTGCGGTACAGCCCACCCCCGGCCGCCCCCGCAAAAACCACCTGCCCGTCTGATGGGGCGCTTGCTAGCGCTGCCACGCCCCCTGACGGCAACCGGCTCAATGGTATCTCTGCCCAACGACGCGTTGTCGGTTGCCAGCGAAAGAGCCCGGCTCGTGTTCCGGCCAGCAATCCGGCGTCGGGGGTGGCAAGGGTGTTAGCGTTTGGGATACCCAGTGACGGTGAAAGGTGCGTCCAGGCCTGATTGGGATCACCGCAACCTTCCTCTGCTGCCCGCGGGCGAGAAATGGATGGCAGGGGGCTGGCATAGATGCCGGTCCAGGTTCCGGCGAAGAGCCAATCATCGGCAGCTGCTAGGGCCAGTACGCCACCCTGGCTTGGAACGCGGGCTCCCCTTTTCTCCCAGCTTTCACCGCCATCCTGGCTGCAATAGATTTGGCCCTGTCCGCTACCAGCCAGAAGCGTTCCACTTGCTCCTGTCATAGGCGATGATCGCGTGGCGGGGCCCTCTAGCCACAGAAGCGAAACCACCTCGTCGGCTGCCCAGGGCACGCTCACTGTATGCCAAGATCGGCCGCCATCGTCTGTGCGGACCAGTTGGTCGCGCAAGCTGGCTACAGCCGTCATTGGGCGTGAGGGATTGAGCGCCAGGTTGGGGACGAAGTCCAAAGGAAAGGCAGCCGTCCAGGTGCGGCCAGCATCTTGGCTGGCGTATAGGCCCGCACCCCCGGTGCCGGCGTACAGGTAGTTCCCATCGGGCGAGACTGCCAGTGAGAGGACTGCCGCTGTGCTCAACGGCTCGTCACGGGATAACGGGCGCCAGGCATCCTCGGGATCCCCCACGTAGACCCCAGCGTCATCGAGCCCAACGTAAACCTGCCCCGATGCGTCGGATGCCAATGCGAAGACCGCTGCTGAGGGGAGGCTGTCGGCGGCCTTCCGCTTCCAGGTCACGCCTTCTTGAGTACTCTCGAGCAAGCCATCGCGGGTCGCTGCCAGAAGCGAATGGCCAGGTACAGGAAGCAGGTCGAAAACGGGGTCATCTCCCAAACCTTGGGTGTCCGTGCTCCATGTCCGACCACCATCCTGGCTGATGGCTAAACCTCCGGGAGCATAGTACCCTGCCCAGAGCCGGTGGGGATCGTCTGGGTCCACGGCCAGTGTCAGAATTACTGTCTGGCGAGGCAGGTCGGCTTCGGCAAGTTCCCAGCGCCAGTCAGGTATCGCCTGGCACCCGGTCAGTACCCACAGAAGGACGTACAGAACCCCGAATCCAATGCAATGCACTAACCTTATCACGCCCCGATGCATCTTTTGGACTGGAGAAAGATGACCAACACGACCTGTTTGTCAATACTTACGCACGATAGCTCGATAAGTGGTCGGTTGACGCAGCTGGAAAAGCTGATATTCTTCGCGCAGGTGTCGTACTTCATCCAGATCTACCCTCGCTAAGGCGTACCCTTCGCTCTCCTCTTCTATGGAACTGTATACCTCGCCGCGTGGGCCAACGATCATACTCTGGCCAAAGAAGGTATAGCTAGGCTCCTCACCAATGCGGTTCGCGGCGGCAATGAAGACTGAGTTCTCAAAAGCACGTGCCAGTGCGAAGGCGTTCCACTCCTCAGTGTGAGGGCGTTCCCAACTTGCGCACAAGCACAGAATCTCGGCCCCTTCTAGGGCCAATGAGCGAGCTACCTCGGGAAAAGCCATGTCCCACCCCAGCAAGAGCCCAACCGTCCCAAAACTCGTCTCTAGCACCGGATAGCGGAACCCAGGCCGGAAGGCCAGCCGCTCCTCACCGCGTGGATGAACCTTGCGATAATCGCCGATCAGTTCACCATCGGGCCCGACCAGGATGACCGCGTTATAGATGATGCTCTCTACTTTTTCCTTGATTGCCATGCCAAAGGCGATGTGGGTGCTGAATTTGGACGCCTGTTGTGCCATCAAGTTCACGCTGTGTCCGGGTACCTTCTCGGCCAGGTCGGTGAAGCGGACGCCGCACTCGTAGCCGGTGGTGACCAATTCCGGGAAGACAATAAGGTCCACGTGCTGCTCCAGGCAAATCTTCTCCACAAATTCCGTCATGCGGATAAGATTCTCTCCCACCTCGTAGAGTTTGGGTTGCATCTGCACAGCGGCTACAGTGATTTCGCGCATTAGTCACTAGCTCCTAATATAGAACATTTGTGTTAGACATATTATAGGTTAACGTTGCCCGAAAGGCAACTCTCCACTGACTGCCTGATTGGCTGTCGAATTCTACGCTGTGTGACCGTACAAGCCTGGATTGACAACTGAGACAGCATCTTGTCTTGCTTGCACGTCCGTTTGTGGGTATACTATCTACTCATCGCTCTGGATAAGCGGGGCTGTCCAGATTGTGGGCAGACCACCGGAGGGAATTGGAGGGATATCCCCATACCTCCCGGCCTGCGACGCTCTGCGTCCAAGAATTCAGAGCGCACACCGGGTCAGTTATTGGCTAGCAGTAGTCCTATTTCAATGGGGAGTCGTTACGATGCGTGCCGTAGATGTTATAGTAAAAAAGCGAGACGGCGGCGAACTCACAGCCGAAGAGATAGAGTTCTTCGTCCAAGGTTACACTCGGGGTGACATTCCTGACTATCAGGCAGCAGCGTGGTGCATGGCCGTGTTGCTGCAGGGTATGACGCATCACGAGGCAGCCGACTTGACTATGGCCATGGCAGGTTCCGGTGATATGTTGGATCTGCATCAAATTGCCCCCTTCGTGGTCGATAAACACTCCACCGGTGGTGTGGGAGATAAGACGACGCTTGTGGTCGCGCCACTGGTTGCCAGCCAAGGTCTACCTGTTGGCAAGATGAGTGGGCGTGGGCTTGACTTCTCCGGTGGCACTCTTGACAAGCTCGAGAGTATTCAAGGTTTTACTGTCACACTTAGCCAGGATCAGTTTATGCGCCAACTGACTGAACATGGCATCGTCGTCGCTGGACAGTCGGCTGAACTGGCACCGGCTGACGGTAAGCTCTACGCCTTGCGGGACGTGACCGGCACTGTCGAAAGCCTGCCCCTTATCGCCAGCAGCATTATGAGTAAAAAGATTGCCGCTGGCGCCGATGCTATTGTGCTCGATGTGAAGGTGGGGAAAGGGGCCTTCATGAAGACCGAAGCCAAGGCCGAAGAACTGGCCAAGGTGATGGTGGCTATTGGGCGCGGAGTAGGGCGCAAGGTCGCCTCTGTCATTTCCGATATGAACCAGCCATTGGGCTACGCGGTAGGAAATGCGTTGGAAGTGCGTGAGGCGATTGAAACTTTGCACGGCGGGGGTCCGCCCGATTTCCACGAGCATTGCCTGACTGTGGCCGGGATGATGTTGCTACTAGCCGGAAAAGCATCTGATCTTGACGAAGCTCGTACTATTTTGACGCGCTCACTCGACGATGGCTCCGCCTGGCGCAAATTCGTGGAATGGATCATTGCCCAAGGAGGCGATAGGGCTGTGCTTGAGGCACCTGACTTGCTGCCCAACGCCTCACTGGTCGAGGAATTGCTGTCTCCCCAAGCTGGTATCATCGCTGAGATTGATGCTTACCAGGTGGGACGGACTGCGGTCCTACTGGGTGGTGGTCGTGAGAAGAAAGGTGATCCCATTGACTACGCAGTGGGCATAGTCCATCACCGCAAGGTGGGCGACCGAGTCGAGAGGGGAGAGCCTCTGCTCACTATCCATGCCAATGACGAGGGCAAGCTGGCCCAAGCCCGCCGCCAATTACTTTCAGCCATCCGCTGGAGTGACAAACCGGTAACCCCGCCACCTCACACTTACAAGATTATCCGCTGATGTCTCAGATGATACGCTGTCACGCTTGTCAGGCAGCCTTCCCGCTCGACCCAGAGGTGCTACATTCATATCGAGATGGTCTTATCCAGGGCCAGCGCTTGCCTCGCTACTGGGTGCGCTGCCCAGCATGTGGCCAAAAAAACATCGTTGAGATTAATGGCGCTCCCGGGGTCATCGCTGGCAAGCCTTCTGCCCAGCGAAATCAGTGAAATCTGGTTTCGGCGAGTCGTTGAAGTCTTCGCGACTGAGCCCCAGCAGCTTGGTCGGCGACACAACTCGAATGGAACCCGTGCGTGGTACGCTCTGTAACAAGGCAACTTCGCCAAAGAAATCGCCAGACCCCAAACTTGAGACTACAACTTCGTTGCCCAATGCATCAGTAATCAGCACTTCAACTTGGCCAGTGGCGATAACCTAGCAGTTGTCGCCGGGATCACCACCTTTGAAGATGATCACCCCTGATTTGTGAGATTCCGTCTGGGCACTAGCTTGCCGCAGCTGGGCTATCTCATCCTCGGTCAGAGTGTGTCGCGGGGCCACGGGCTTCATAAGGTCAGCAGCACGAACCGCCCTGAGCGGTCGATAGAGATCACGCCAAATGGCATAATCAGTATCTTTTGTCACTGGTCTGAAGCAGCGCGCACACGCGAAACTCGAGTTCTGAATTGCTCCGTTTCCTCGTGGTCGGACACTCCAGAGGTATTCTGGCTGGTGGGTAGATTGGTGTCAGCCATCATCACCCTGCTGTTCAAGGGGCAAACAGCTTACGTCAGGGTTCAAATCGGCACTAGGCGATCTCATCTATAAAAAGTGAGTCAGCTGGTGTTTGGAGTACAAGAGTGACACGATGTGGGTAGTGTCCGCGCTCATATCATCAAAGATGGGGGTGTCAACGACTCTTTGTCACCCACTCTCATCACTGGTATAATAGTGATGCAAGTAGCCCATGTGTGCTATCTAATGGTGCGCAAGGAGCCCAACGCATGAACACCATTAATCTGATTCTTGCTGATGATCATGCTGTCGTTCGTGCTGGCACTCGCCAATTGCTGGAACGCCAGCCTGACCTGCGTGTCGTCGGCGAGGCCGCTGATGGCGAAGAAGCTGTGCGGCTGGCTAAAGAACTCAAGCCTGATTTGGTTGTTATGGACGTACGAATGCCAAAGTTGTCGGGCGTGGAAGCAACGCGTCGTATAAAAGCAGAAGCCCCGGAAGTGGCTGTCCTGGTCTTGACTGCCCACGACGACGATGAGTATGTCTTTGCGCTGCTCCAAGCTGGTGCCAATGGTTATCTGCTGAAGACGGCCGAAATGGAGGAATTGGTAAGGGCTATCCGCACCGTTGCTGCAGGGCAGTCGGCGTTGGACCCGACAGTTGCAGGCAAGGTCGTCGCTCAATTTGCAAGTGGGCGGTCCCTGCCTGAGGCGCTAAGCGAGGTCAAAGACGAACACGATGGCCTCACCGAGCGAGAATTGCAGATCTTGGGACTGGTTGGCAGGGGTTTGACCAACAAGGAGATTGGCCAACAGATTTATATTAGTGACCGGACAGTACAAGCTCACCTCTCAAACATCTTCTCTAAGTTGGGGGTAAACTCTCGCACCGAAGCTGTGATGTACGCCGTCCGGCGAGGCTGGATCTCTGCCGGAGAAGGGGAATGATACGTCTTCACCCATCTTGGCTCCGGGGACGGACAGGCACGCTCCTCCTGGTCATCACCCTCCTCCTGACGGGGTGCTCAAACAACCCGATTGGTCCGGCCAAAGAAGCATCAGGCGACGTTCCTCCGCTTAATCCTGCCATCTCAGCCGAACCCATTACGTTGAATGTGTGGCTGGACCTCGACTTTGTGGCGACAGATCCCTTGTTTCGTGAAATGGCCAGGGACTTCGAGCGCGCCTATCCCAACGTCGACGTGAATATCCAAGCCTATGTACGCGAGACAATACCTGGTAAGTTGCGCACGGCCCTCCAGGTGGGTGACCCGCCTGATGTGGTTCAAGGGCATGCGTTGGCTATGGCTGCCCAGGGTTATGCCGAGCCCCTGGGCGACCTATGGGACGCATGGGATGCCGAGGCCGAGTTTATGCCCCAGGCGATGGACGAGGTGATCTGGGATGGGGTCAAGTACGGTGTCCCTCTCGACATCTACACACTGGTGCTGATTTACAATAAGGCCCATTTTGAGGAGGCCAATCTGTCCTATCCTGATGCTGGCTATAGCTGGCGGCAATTCGCCGAAGATGCTGCCACCCTCACTAGCGGCGACGGATCAAGGTATGGGTTGGGCTTCACTGTCGAACCGTGGTATGTCTTTGCCTGGCTGGCGGAGGCCGGCGGTGATGTCATGACCGGTGATTCCTTCATTGGTTATCGTTTCACATTGGATGATCCTAACAACGTCGAGGCACTGCGTTTTCTCACTTCTATGGCTCGTAATGGCTATGGGCCGCTGCCGACTTCGCGCCCACGTGATTACGAAGATCCCCGCAAGCTCTTTTTGGATGGCCAGATTGCTATGTTCTTCGGTACACCCTGGGATATTCACTACATTCAAAGTCAGTCCCCTGACTTTCCCCTGGGGGTGACCGAGCTACCGGAAACCCCCGCTGGTGCAGGGGCAGCCTCAGCATTGGGCAGCACAGCCTTGTTTGTCCCTCGCGGGGCTCGGCATCGCCAAACTGCCTTTGAATTCATGAAGTGGGCCACCAGTGATCGCTACGCGCTACCTATGGCTCGCCGTCTGGGACATTATCCGGCCCGTGCCTGGCTGCAGACCACGCCGCACTTCGCCGGCAATCCATTGCTTAAGCCGTTTTTATTTCAGCTTGATGCTGCGCGGCCGTACAGGCTAGATGCGTTTCCCGAAGTGGAGCGCGCCTTTGCGGATGCCTTGAAAGCTGCTTTTTATGGCGCTGAACCGGCCGATGCGTTGCGCATGGCGCAAGAGCAGGCTGACCAGTACCTGCAACAGTCGGGCGGGGTCACTCAGCCGTAGAACTGTATCGTCCTCGCGTCTCAGCGTTCCGGCGGCGCTGAGACGCCAAGAGAGGCATTTAGACCGCCGATACATCGAGACGATAAAGGTAGCAGATGTCCGACTCATCGCCCAGCTTTTGGACCAGCCTCTATGATCGCTGGGCCAGCTTGCGTGTGCAGGCTTTGCTTTTTACCATCCTTCCTCTGGCCGTGATGCTGGCCTTGGCCGTAGGATCCATATTCTATGCCTATCAGCAGGTCGCTGAGAATTTGGCTCGTAGCCGAAATCAGGAATTGGCCCGTGTTTCGGCTGATCGGCTGTCTGAGAATATGGCCGGCTTCGTGCGTGTGCTAACGACTCTCTCAAACCTTGACATCGTTCGCAGCGGTGACCCAACCCTGCAAAAGAACGCGCTTACCCAGGCGCGTGATCTACTCATAGACTTCGATGGCGGTGTCATTGTGCTCAATATGGATGGTATCGTGACTGTCACTGAACCTTTTCGCCCTGATCTTCAGGGCCAGGATTTCTCAACCCGCTCATATTTCCAAAACACGCGTGCCCTACGCTCGTTCACCTTCTCCGACATCATCCAGGAAGCAGGCTCCGGCGAGGATATTATTGTCGCGGCTGTGCCCATTATTTCGCGTGATGGTGAGTTTCAAGGTGTTCTGGCTGGCCGATTCTATGTCCGCTTTCAGCGAATCGGTGAAGAGATACAGAAGCTTCAGGTTAGCGACGTAGGTGAAGCTTACTTGATTGATCGCAATGGGAGTGTCATCTATCACCCTGACTACTCACTGATTGGTGCCGACTTCAGCCAGCGTGCCTCTGTTTTCAGTCTTATGCGCGGTGAACACCAAGGAGCGCTCATCATCCAGGAGCTGGGCAAAGTGAGTCAGGTTGTTGGCTATGCCATCGTCGACGTGACAGGCTGGGGTCTGGTGATTCAGGAACCGTGGGCTGATGTGGTAGCCCCTGCTCGAATATCCTTGCGTCCAATTATGCTGGCTTTGCTTGTTGGGGTGGTTCTGGTTGCGGCCATTGTTTCTTGGGGGACCCAACGTGTTGTCCGCCCCATTGCTGAACTCGCAGCCCGCGCCCGGCGCGTCGCTACCGGCGACTACACCGTCCAGGCGACTCCCAGCTCTATCCGCGAATTGCGTGCCCTTAGTAGCGATTTCAATGAGATGGTGGCGCAGATTGCTCGCTACCAGGCTGCCTTGCGTCAATACGTGGCCGCCATCACTCACACCCAGGAGGAAGAACGCAAGCGCATTGCTCGCGACTTGCACGATGATACCATTCAGTCTCTCATCGCCATCGGCCAGCGAGTGGAGTTAGCCCGCGAGGCGATTTCCGAGGATCCTGAGGATGCCAAGGGACAACTGCGCGAATTGCGTAAGATGGTCACTCTAACCATTGACAGTGTGCGCCAGACCAGCCGTGACCTGCGGCCTACCGTTCTAGAAGACCTGGGCATGGTGCCAGCTTTACAGTACCTGGTCAATGAGCTTGCCCGACAAGATACTATAGATGTATCCTTGGAGGTCGAAGGCACAACCGAGGGGTTACCCCCTGGTATGGAAGTAGCCATCTACCGCATTGTTCAAGAAGCTCTTTCTAACCTTCGTAGGCATGCCCAGGCATCGCGAGCGCGTGTTGAGGCTCGATTCTTGGCCGACGAGATCATCGTTGTAGTTGAAGATGACGTGCTCGGCTTTGATGTGCCCCAAGAAACCGCGGACTTGGTCAATACGGGAGCACTGGGATTGATGGGACTAAAGGAGCGGGCACAGCTCTTCGGGGGGCAGGTGTTCATTAATTCTCAGGTTGGGCGGGGAACGACCGTGCGAGTGGTGTTATCCCGTAACCTCCGTCCCTCCCAATCAAGTGTACATGAATCCGAAGTGGAATGAGTACAGGACGTCCATTATGACGAAAGTAAGCGGAATGGCGTAGGCCATACCTTTTAAAGAATAGGCGGCTTAACTGATGCGAGCAGAAGCATGTTGGGTTATACTTGGTTGTGGCTGTTGTGCGTACAATCGGGAAACTCTCACTGGATGAAGACGACACGGATCAGAGTACAGGATAGGTTGTCTTTCTTTACAACAAATAGGGTGGACCCCCTCGAGTTCGACTCGGCCCCGCTGATCAGATTCTGCTGTAAACCCGGATCCCGACGCGTAAAGCGCCAATGGGTTAGTAAGGCTGACAGGCGGGGTGTTTCGAGTCATTCAAACAACTCGAGGCGTTCTGTGCTTTGGGCTGTCTTGTTGAGTCTGGCTGTTTTGTTGTTGGCGGTTGGCTGCGAGCCGCCGCAGGTGCCAGAATATGAGGCCACGCCATCGCCATCGGCATTGAGAATAGCTTACCTGGATGGCGGGAGCCTCCATATGATGAGGACTGATGGGACTGATATTACTTTGCTGGCTCGCAATCTACAGCCCACCGAATGTGCCCCGTACTACATTTCCCCTGATGGTCGATGGGTTGCCTACCAGCAGGCTGACGATGGTTTGTGGGTTGTGCCGACTACGGGCGGGTCGTCCATTATGCTCAGCGACGCGGCGCCTGGGTCAGTTTCCTGGTTCCCCGATAGCAGTGGCGTGATCTATACACTGAATGATGATGTCTACGCTCAGTGGCTCGACACATCTCAACCTGCCCAACCGCTTGCGGTCGGTGGGCGACGTTACCTTTTCCCCACCTGGTCGCCTGATGGTAAGTACATCGCTTTTCTAGAGACCACAAGCGACCCCGAAGTCTACAATGTCATCCTGATCCAATCAGACGGAACTGGCTGGCGCACACTAGGGACGACTGCCCCCCAGTCCTCCGAACGTCACCTGTGCCCCGATATCGTCGTATGGTCTCCTGATAGCACTCGCTTCCTGGTAGATTTCGGTGAGCCAGCTTTTGCCTTCTATGTTGCGGGCGGCAGTCCTGTCCAGATCGGATCCGGGGCTTCTCCAACCAACCATGCGTGGTCCCCTGATGGGCGCAGTTTGACCTATCAGGATGATCTCAATCGCTTATGGTTAGCTCGGGCTGATGGAAGCGAACAAAGACTGCTGACGGAAGTCCCTGTGAGCGAAGCTGTCTGGTCTCCACATGATAGTCAGATCGCCTACATCGCCCATCGTGGCGACGATACTGTCCTTGAAATCATCAATGTTGAAACCGGTGAGATACTTCCCCTGACAAGCGGGGGTGGTTACGTTGAAGGCAGCCCGCACTGGACGCCTGATTCTGCTTTCCTGATCTTTGCCCGCTATTCGACCGAGGATCAGGGGGCTTCTGACGCTACGCAAGGACATGCATCGTCGGGCATCTGGCTCGTTCCGGCAGATGGATCAGCCCCGGCAGAACGTCTGGCGTTGACCGGCGACGCGATCCAGGTATTCCCGATTCGCTAATCCGCCCAGAAACCTTATCTGGTATCCCCTGACTTGCCGATTGAGGCAGGTCTTTTTTGATTCCGCAAGACGGCAGCGGTGTGTGCAAGCTTCTCCGCCTGGCTCTCAACATAATAATACTAACTTGACATATAGTCATTTTCAGGGTATAATAGATGTGAACATAATCAGTTACCATAATGAGCTCACATCCCAATAGGAGGTGTTGGCTATGTCTTTTCGAGTTGTGGTAGCACTAGCGCTAGTAGCGATGCTGCTGCCTGCAGCCATTGCCTTTGCTGGCGGCGAAACCGAGGCAACACTTCGCATCACCATCAGTCCCGTGAACGGCGACCCTGGCACCGCCATTGCTGTCACCGGGGAAGGGGCAAGGGTCGGGACCCTGGTGCAGGTGTTGATCGCGTCCAATGGCAACACAGGCGGGGGTGAAATCGCCAGGGTGGAGGCGACCCCTGCTGAAGATGGTACCTTCTCGGCCACGATCATAGTCCCTGAAGGCACAGCGGATGGAGGTTATGCGGTCCGCGCTGAGCAGCGTAATCAAAGTGGCGGCCTGATCCACTACTGGTGGGTGGGGTTTCAGGTCGGTGGCGGCGACGTCTTGCTGCCCGAGACTGGCACGCTGCCTGGCACCTCGATCACTATTACTGCCGCCCTGGCTGCCTTATTGGTGATTGTGCTTGCAATTCAGGGGACACGTCGGGCCTTTCGTCGCTAAGTACCTGTTATTGCTGGCCTGAAGCAATAACAGTTGTCTATTCAATCTCTGCCGGCACGGTCTTTCCTGGTCGTTGCTGATATGCCTGTAGCGGCCTGAGGCCATACCCCTTCCGGCTCGGGCCTCGGGCAGCGCCAGACCCGTGTGCGATACTGGCCGGTAGAACAGTCTACGTGCAAAGGGTGCCCTGAAGTAGAATCAAGCTTTGGGGCACTCTTCTTGCCTTCTTCCTTTCCTGGTGTGTTGTCCCCGTTTAGAGCACCTCATCCCAGGCGCCTAGCCCGACGACTGTTAGGGTCTCATTAGCGCAGCCCTGGAATCGTCCCAGTGGATTAAGGCGCAAACATCACCACAGTTGCGGCGTCTGTGTTTCTCGCTCCTAGTACCCCTTCAGGATGATTCTGGCCGCAGGTCCCCTCTGGGGAATGTACCAAAGTTGGACCCATGTGGCCTTTGTATAGTTTATCAAAACCAATTTGATGGGGCACTAGCGGATCCTGCTAGAGCAACTAGACTAAAGGTTCACTTACGCCGCTATGTGCTAGCGACGTGCGCAAGGGAGGCGGCCCTACCAGTGGCTTGCCTTTGTCGGCGCCCTGCAGTAGAATTTGCCGTCGATTGATTGCTTCTGACACTGTTGGGAGGATAACAATGCCTGATCGAGGGGATGCCTGGGACCTGGTCTGCGAATACACCGAAAATGTCAATCTGCGCCGGCATATGTTGGCGGTGGAAGCGGGGATGCGTGCTTATGCTCGCCGCTTCGGCGAGGACGAGGAATTGTGGGGGCTGGTCGGGTTGATTCACGATTTTGACTACGAACAGAATCCCGATGTGGCCACCAATGGCCATCCCAACGCTGGCGTTCCTATCATGCGCGAGCGTGGTTTTGATGAGATAGTGGTGCGGGCCGTCCTCTCCCATGCCACCGAGGTGACCGGTGTCGAACGACAGACGCGCATGGAACATGCCCTGTATGCTGTGGACGACTTGACGGGCCTGATCACCGCCGTGGCCTTGGTGCGTCCTTCGAAGGATATCCGCGACGTGAAAGTTAAGTCGGTCAAAAAGAAGTGGAAAGACAAAGCTTTTGCTGCCGGAGTTCACCGGGCGGAGATTGAGGCTGGCGCAGCGGCTCTGGGCGTAGACCCGTGGGAACACGTTGGTATTGTGCTGCAAGCGATGCAGGGCATTGCTGGTGAGCTAGGGCTGGATGGTACTGATTCGTAATAGAAGTATCGCGCCTGATTTAGCGCGTTTCAGCGGGCGAAGAGCACTTCCTGATTGACGCAAAGCGCTGCACTTCTAGCGTTCGTGGCGGGCGATGCGCATGTAGCCTCGGCGAATGGTGCGCGTCTCTTCCACCGTGACGAAGGCCTTGGGATCCACTCTGTCGGCCAGGCCGCACACGGCATCTACCTCTTTGCGCCGCACGGTGGCCACCACCAAGCCGACAGTGCCGGTTCGTCCCTGCCCCCACTCGATGGTAGCGCCGTAGCCCGCATCACGGATGGCATCGGCTACTGCGTGTCCTTTGTACTTGGAGACGATACGCACCGACGCGTAGCCCAGGGCCAGGCGTTCCTCTAGCCACATCCCCACCAGCGTGCCAACCGCAAATCCCAGGCTGTACCCCAGCAGGTTCCAGACGTTTGACAGATTGCTGACTACCTGGCCGATGGCTATGGCGTACACCATTACCTCGAAGAAACCTATCAAGGCCGAGACCAGTTTCTTGCCGCGCATCATGATCAGCACACGGATTGTCGCCAGGGTGACGCCAATGATGCGCAAAACAAAAATCAGAAAAGCTGCCCACAGAATCTCAACCGACAGAGGCGGAACCTCAAACGTCAGCATAGCTGATGCTTATTCTCCCCCCTGGTTCTTGGGTGGCGGTACTTCGTGACAGCGACGACACCGGGCTTCATATACCTCATTGGCGCCCACCAAGATTACCGGGTCATCGTAGTTAGCTGGCTGACCGTTGATCAGGCGCTGGGTGCGGCTGGCTGGAGCGCCACACACCACGCAGATCGCCTGTAGTTTGTCAACTGCTTCGGACTGCGCCATCAGAAGTGGCATTGGCCCGAAGGGCTCACCGCGGAAGTCCATATCTAGGCCAGCCAATATGACGCGCTTGCCTCGATTGGCCAGATTCTGGCACACGTCAGCTACTGTCCAGTCGAAGAACTGAACCTCATCAATGGCTATGACATCGGCGTCTTCTTCGACCAGCGATAGAATCTGGCTGGCATCGTGCACTGTAATGGCATCCCAGTGTAGCCCATTATGTGAGCTGACCTTTTCTACCTTATAGCGGTCGTCGAGGATGGGCTTGAAAACCTGCACCTTTTGACGGGCTATCTGAGCCCGCTTTACGCGGCGGATGAGCTCTTCGGTCTTGCCACTAAACATACTGCCGCAGATCAATTCGATCCAACCCCCATCATAGCGGTGATACATCCTCCACCTCCAAACATAAAGGGCAGATGAGCTCATCTGCCCTTGTAATTCTCCGCTATTCGCTAATAGCTAGCGCCCTAAGCGGGAACTAGGCCGATAGCCTCTAAGCGATCCTTCACTTCCTCTAGCGCTTTAGGTCCAAAGCCTTCCACAGCTAATAACTCGCGGTCGCCAGCCTCTAGCTTGTCAACCACATCACCGATGCTGGCCAGGCCGGCGTCGACCAGGGCCTTATGCACGCGCTCGCTCAAATCCAAGGCTTCGATCTGCTGCTTAAGAAGTGTTTCGCGTTCCTTAACCAAAGCCTGGTCGAGCCGTACTTTCTCCTCAGCCATGTGCCGCTCATACCGCTTCATACGCTTCTGATAGCGATCAACCTGGCCTGCCGTGTCTACGATGCGTTGCTCACCGGTGAAGAAAGGATGGCATGCTGAGCAGACATCGGTACGAATGACCTCTACCGTGGAACCGGTCGTCCAGGTATTGCCACAACTGCAAATCACTTTTGCGTTCGGATAATACTTTGGGTGAATACCTTGCTTCATCAGTTGATCAGAGCCTTTCGATCCATCACAAACTCGGATAGACGCTAATACGCTTCTTGCCACGTCTCGCATATTCAAACTTCACATAGCCGTCGGCCGTAGCAAACAGGGTATAATCTCGTCCCAGTCCCACATTTGTTCCAGGCTGGAAGCGCGTTCCTCGCTGGCGTACCAGGATATTGCCAGCGCGAACCCTCTCGCCACCAAATTTCTTGACACCAAGTCGCTGCGACTGGCTGTCACGACCGTTGCGGCTGGAGCCACCACCTTTCTTGTGAGCCA
>WOR8_10003952_pt1 | contig 14448 bp, 10 predicted proteins | sample DeeMarSeWOR38_10_FD_19890 | JGI IMG/M metagenome (IMG submission 19890) | reverse complement strand
TGGGGCAGATGTACATGCAGGCGGTCCTGTCCTGCCCTTTGCATCCGTCACATTTTTCATCAATGACGTAACTTGGCATTGATTTCCCTCCTAAGTTTTTTGACCAAATAATTCTAAGTAATCAATCAACACAGCCCCGGAGTTCCCGACTCCGGAACCTAGCTAGTTTCCCTCCATAAATGACCCTTTTCCGCAATCTCTGTGTCAATCTGCGGGATTTCTTCTGCACCGTACTTGAGTACGGTTCCGCGCAATCCCTTGATTTTCTTGACCTTGCGGAAACTGGAAACCCGCCCCTCAGGGGTGGGACCGAGTCCCGGAACGGGACGAGGCAAATTCATCATTTATGAATTGGAAACTTAAGCTCATGTCACCCGGAGTTTCCGGATGGACACTAGCTAGAAATAGCCTGCTAATCACCTCCCTTCCAACGCGTGCGGTTTAGCTGTCAAGTGGTCATAGAAAGCAGTAACTTCTATGCCGTTGGTAAAATAGGCGGGATGCAACCTCCGCCCTAGCCAGTTGACCTTTTCTCGGCTTCCACCAATGAATTGACTATCTCTTGATGTCCTTCTCGGCGTCTCCGGTAGCGTGGCCATGGAGCTTGATTTCCACCTTCTCCTCGAGACCAGCGTAATAGTTCTGGAGAATCTTTACCACTTCCGGTCTGGAGAACTCCTTGGGCAGTTCGCCGCCTTCGGACAGGGTCTTGCGAACCAGGGTGCCGCTCAGAAGGAGCCGGTCCTCCTTGCCGTGGGGGCAGGTCTTCATGGAGCACATGCCGCCGCACTTGTAGCAGTGGAAGGTCCAGTCGATGGGAAGCGGCTTTAACTCCAGGGAGCCTTCCGGGATGTCGTAGAATATCTTCTGGGCATCAAAGGGGCCGTAGTAGTCGCCAACCCCGGCGTGGTCTCGGCCGACGATCAGGTGACTGCAGCCGTAGTTCTGGCGGAAGCACGCATGGAGCAAGGCCTCCCGGGGACCGGCGTAGCGCATCTCCATGGGGTAGCCGCCCTGGATGACCGAATCCTTGACGAAGTAGTTGTCCACCAAAGCCTGAATCGCCTTTACCCGGACGTCGGCGGGAATGTCGCCGGCCTTGAGCTTGCCCAGCAGCTGATGGATGTAAAGGCCGTCACTCACCTCCAGGGCGATCTTGGCCAGGTACTCGTGGGAGCGGTGCATGGGGTTGCGAAGTTGGAGGGCCGCCACCGCGCGCCAGCCCTTTTCCTCAAAGATTTCCCGAGCCTGAGCCGGTGTCTGATAGAGGCCGGCGTACTCCTTGGGGTAAAAGCTCTCGCTCAGCACCTTGATGGGGCCGGCCAGGTTGATCTCATCTTGGGACATAACCTTCTGCACACCGGGATGGCCTTCTGCATCATCGGTCCAAAAGACCGCCTTACACTCGTGGACCTTGTCGATGGTGTACTTTTCCGTCAACTTCATCGTGGCGAGGATCTCGTCATGTTCCTTATCCACGAGAGCAACCTCTTCATTGACCCCGATGCTGTCCGCCACCTCTTTGGTCGCCGACAGAGTGATGGGAATAGGCCAGAAAGTGCCATCCTCCGTCAAGTAGTTGTCGCAAACGGACTTCCAGTCTTCATAGCCCATGAATCCTTCCAGCGGGGTGAAGGCGCCGATGCCCAGCATGAGCACGTCAGATGCTTCTCGAGAAGTCATTGGAACTTTCTTCAGGGTCTTCGCCTTTTTAATTTCTGCCTTGAGCTCATCGCCTTCCAGCAGCAGCGTTTTCAGCTGTCTCTCTTTTCCGTGCGGAGGCACTAACTTCGACATTTCTTGTTCTCCCTTCTCAAATGAGTATTTATTTCACCAAACCTACATGGGCTGGACCACATCTCAATTCTGGCCGCCTTCTTATCAAATCCAGCAAAACCGACGATTCTGCCCGCACAATAAGCACAAAGCTATCCCCGCCCGCCCGTCGATTGTGAAAATTTGCTCTAATTTCAATCAATAACAACCTGTCGGTCCCTTCGGTGTCGCACCTTGGAAATCTTTTCCCCTTTAGGCGGCGGGGGAAAATCCGCTCAGGCGACCCCCGGGTTTCCTCTTCTGTTGATTATTCCGGTGGATGAAACGGCTCCTTCTTGTTTCGTCAAACCGGAAAGTCTCATTAACAATAAGGCTCGAAGGAGGAGGCATCCTCTACCAACACGCTCCATGTTCGGGCTCAGCTGACGCCTGAGCACCACCCCGTTGCGAGGGGGAGAGAAAATACATTGGCTGGTCTGATTTTGTACTATCTTTAACAATGTGGGAGCACTATACCCTGTAACAGAGAAATCTTCAAGCATTTTTTTTCACAAATTTACGCGACCGGGCGGCTTCTTGAAGGAGTCACAAAAGTGGTTGACATTATAGCAAATAATCGATAACTGCAAGCGGATGGACATCTCAGATTGTAGATTGCAGATTTGTTGATTCAGAATTGGGTGATCTGGCCATAATCATAAACTGACCAGGGCCAATAGGTCACAGCCAGCAATGTGTGTCAATCTCAATTCTGAAATCTTAAATTCGGAGTAGGTAGCAAACTTGTCTAACCGGAATCGGTTCCCTTGGTATGGTTGGCTTGGCCTGTGCGTGCTGCTAACCGCCCATATGCTGCTTCTTATCGGCATAGAGGCGGTCAGGTACTGGTTCTTTCCTTTGGCCTGGTGGCCTTACATCATGATTGCAGACGGGCTGGTTTACCGGCGTAAAGGCGGTTCATTCCTGACTCGCTGCCCCGGCGAATTTGTCCTCCTCTTGCCCTGGTCGGTCTGTATCTGGCTGGTCTTTGAACTCTTCAATGTCGTCCTGAACAACTGGCACTATCTCTTGGTCCCCGAAAATATCTTTCAGCGGTGGGCCGGATATGCGCTGTGCTACGCCACGGTTCTTCCGGGACTCTTTGAGACCATGGACCTTTTGGATGCTTATGGTCTTTTTGGCAAGTCACAGGTCAGGCCAATCTCCAACTCCACTAACTGGTACGCACCCTTTGTAGTCACGGGCCTGCTGTTTTTGACCCTTTCTCTACTCTGGCCGCAATTCTTTTTCCCCCTGGTCTGGGGTATCTTCATATTCCTGCTCGAACCGTTGAATCACCACTTGGGCTCGCGCTCTCTGATGCGGGAGTGGCAGCAAGGAACTCTCCGCACCTTTTTTCTCTTGCTTGTTGCTGGCGCTATCTGTGGTCTCCTGTGGGAATTCTGGAACTTCTGGGCCTTCACCAAATGGAAGTACACCGTACCCTACGTGGGCTGGCTAAAGGTTTTCGAAATGCCGCTCCTTGGCTTCTTGGGATTTCCACCATTTGCCGTCGAATGTTACGTTATGGTGAGTACCATATCTCTCCTCAGGCAGGGGCGCAGCTGGCAAGACCCAACCAAACCGATCTCTCAGGCAAGACCGGTTCGATCCATCTTAGTGGGTTCCGCCCTGGTCGTCTTCTGCCTGTTTGCTTTCCACCAGATCGACGTCCATACGGTGGCCTCTTGGAGACCTTAGATTAGCCGACAACAGACAGCCGGCAGCAAGCAGCCACTGGATCATAATTCAGAATCCATCTCCGGAATATTCGTGACGCGTGGCGTAAGGCAGTTCCATGACATTACGCTTCGCTGTCGCTCATAGTCATGGAGTTATTATGTCATTCGTAACTGGATCACCTGATCTTTGTTTCGCTGTGATCGGTGATCACTTATTCTGTCGACCTAATGGCAGTTGAGCGTGGTGACGACAAGGCATAATGTCTTAATGGTATCATGTACTTATTGTGCTCTCTGCTGCCAGCTGCCTGGCTTGACCCACCACTCCACACGGGTTATTAGTAACTGCTGGACAAACGGGAGGACAGACCGGGTGGAACCGACAACAGTCTATTTGATCAGCCTTGGTTGTGCCAAGAACCGGGTGGATAGTGAGGTTATCCTGGGCGCCCTCATGGCTGGAGGCTACAAGCCCGTGGAGGAACCCCTCCAGGCTCACCTAATCGTAGTGAACACCTGCTGCTTTATTGAGAGTGCCACCCAGGAGTCCATTGACACCATTTTGGAGCTGGCTCAGGCCAAGGAGCGTGGTCGGTGTCAGCTCCTGGTGGTCGCTGGCTGTCTGCCACAGCGCTATGGTCGTAGATTGGTTGAATCAATGCCTGAGGTGGACCTGTTCGTGGGCACCAGCTCTTTTGTCCAGCTGCCCTCCCTGATTGCCAACCGTCAGAAAGGCGACGCGCCGAGACTCAGCCTTGAGCCTCCCATGTTTTTAATGACTTCCCAGACTCCGAGAATCCTCTCGGCTCCGCTCCATATGGGTTACCTCAAGGTGGCAGAAGGGTGCTCCAACCGCTGCACCTTTTGCACCATCCCAACCATCCGCGGGCCCTACCGAAGCCGACCCCTGGACGATCTGCTCCAAGAGGCTGAGTGGTTGGCTTCTCAGGGGGTGGTGGAACTCAATGTGATCGCTCAGGATACTACGGCCTATGGAATCGATCTAGGCGCCAGTCCCCGCCTTCCCAACCTCCTCGAGGCATTAGCAAAAACCGGCATGTTTCCCTGGATCCGACTGTTATACGGCTACCCCCAGAGGGTCAACCGAGAACTTCTGGAAGTTATGGGATCGCACGATACCATCTGCAAATATCTTGATCTGCCATTTCAGCACGCATCCTCCCGGTTGCTCAAGGACATGGGGCGTTCCGGATCTACGCAAGAGTTCCACGAACTCATAGCCTACATTCGTGAGGTTCTGCCGGAGGTCACCCTGAGAACGACATTTATAGTCGGATTTCCCGGAGAGGAGGACGCCGACTTCCAGGAACTCTGCGATTTTGTGGAACAGGTTCGTTTCAATCGGCTGGGAGTATTCACCTATTCACCGGAGAAGGGGACTAAGGCTGCCCGGTTAAGTAATCCCGTGCCGGATTCGGTCAAGCAGAGCAGGCTTCAGGTGCTTTCGCATCTTCAGGAAAATATCAGCCTTGATTATCACAAGCAGCTGGTGGGCACCGTGCACCCGGTCCTCATTGAAGGATTGAGCGATGAGACCGACCTCCTGTTGAAGGGACGTCTCGCATCGCAAGCCCCCGAAGTGGACGGCTGCGTGCTCATCAACAAGGGTTTTGGTCAGATGGGCGAGATCATGGACGTGCGGATCGGTGAAGCTCACCCGTACGATCTGGTCGGGGAGATTGTTCACCCTGCCCTTGCATAGACAACACGGCGAACAGCGTCATTGAAATAAGCATGGCCCTGCCATGAGCAGTAACAGTACTTTCTTCTGCAATCCACATAAAGCATCAGACATCATTTTTTGGGGAAACTCCTGAATTTGAATTCTTTTGACAATATGTTCAATATAGGCTATGAAGAATTGTTTTGCCATCTTTCCCAGCCGTTAACCTTAGCCGAGGATCTCCGCTTTGGCCCTTAAGAGCACCGCAAGCAGCCTAATGAACCAACAAGATCCCCTCTTCAGTCGGTTGGATGCTGACTTGCGGCGTATTGAAGAGGAGATAGACAAGAACCTGCACTCCAGCGTGCCTCTGATCGCTCATGTGAGCCGTTATATTATCCGCAGTGGCGGTAAACGCTTGCGCCCTCTGCTGATGGTGCTGACGACCCGGCTCTTAGACCACCAGGCCGACGACCAGCACGCTCTCTCAATAGTCTTCGAGTACCTCCATGCAGCGACCCTTCTCCACGATGATGTAGTGGACCATGCTGAACTGCGACGTGGCAGACCGTCTGCCAACACCTTGTGGGGCAACGCCGCTGTGGTTCTTGTCGGCGATTTTCTTCTCGCCACCTCTTTTTTCCTTTCCGTGCTCAGTGGAAACTTGAAAATCCTTCGGGTTCTCTCAGAGACCACAACCCTCATGGCCGAAGGCGAGGTTCTGCAGTTAATCAATAGTGACAATCTCGAGATCTCTGAGGGCGACTATATTGAGGTTATAACCCGAAAGACGGCCATTCTCATTGCGGCAGCCTGCCAGATTGGCGCCATTGTTGGCGATGCAGCCGAAGATCAGGAAGAGGCCATGCGTGGCTTCGGGCTCAACCTAGGCATCGCCTTTCAACTGAGAGACGACTACCTGGATTATGCCGGCACCGAAGAAGAGGTTGGCAAGCCGGTGGGCAAGGATCTGCAGGAAGGGAAAATAACACTGCCTCTTATTCACGCCCTGGTGTCCAGTGACACCAAGGACCGCCATCGCCTTATAAATCTGATCACCTCAGAGGGCAGCCAAGGTGAAATTTTCGCCGAAATCAAGAAAATAATCGACAAGTATCAGGGTCTTGAGTACACCAACCAGCTTGCAAACCGCTATATCGCTGAGGCCAAATCAGCTCTGCAATTATTTCCTCCCTCGTCCACCCGAAATTCACTGCTGGAAATCTCTGATTACGTGGTGACTCGCCGCATTTAACCACCCCCAGCTAGTCCCATATATCACTCCCACCCCTGCGGAGTGGGTTCCCAGTTTCCCCAAGGTCAAGGAAATCAAAGGATTGCGCGGAACCTTACTGTAGTACACCGCACAAGAAATCCCGTAGATTGATCCGCCTGAACCGGAGAAAAGAGGCTGTCCGATAACTCTGATCTTGAAAAGACGGAGTTGCGACTACTGAAAACAGCTGAACAGAAAACAGTAAAATCTCCTCCCCCTCGACGGGGGAGGATGAAGGTGGGGGTGATAAAATAAATAGGAAATCAACCACTTAATCACTCCCCCTTCCCTTTATCCCCTCCCGCCAGGGGAGGGGAAGAATCTGTTGTGAGGTTCATCATGAAGTAAATGAATGAAGATTCTTCTCAAAAAAGGAGTTGTCGGACAGCCTGAAAAGGGCCATTTATGGATGGAAACCAGCGGGTAGCCGCGGCATGGGCCTTGCAAGCAAATTCTGCGGAAAAACTCTGCAGGCTGCTGCCGATGTAACAATTTAAGCGCGGGGGAAACCGGTAATGGCCAAGGTGTTCAAATGGCTAGCACTCATCTTGGGTGTCCTGATCATACTCGTGGCGGGAATCACTTTTTTCGTGAGATTCTACCTTACCGGCGACCTTATCACCGCCTGGATCATCCCACCTTTGGAACACTACCTGCACCGAGATGTGATAATTTCTGACTCTAGGATCGGTCTTCGCGGCTTTCGTGCACAGGGTTTAGAGATCCGAAATGAAACCGCCCGCACTCCACTGCTAAAGGGTGCACAACTGGAGCTTCGATGGAAATTTAGAGAACTTCTCAAAGGTCGAATTGTAATTGACACCCTTATTTTTTCTGAACCGGAGATCACCTTCATCCGCCATGAGGATGGTTCGCTCAACATCGCTGACCTCCTGCCGCAAAAGAGATTGTCCGAGCCGGTAGCGGTTTCCGGAAAGAGACCCAAGAGAGAGCCTTCCGGCGTGAATCTTCTCATTTCCTTGCTCGCCGTCGAAGATGGGCGTCTTACCCTGGTGGATCGTTCTCGCCAGCCCTTGACCGCTTTGCAGGCCACTAACATTCGAGCGCGCGTCAATGATCTCTCCACCCTCACTGCAGTTCCATTTGAGATGGAGGGACTGATCGAAGAAAAAGGGAAAGGGTCTTTTACCATCAGTGGCGCTTTCAACCTGGCCAAAGGCACTGTCACAGGAAACCTGAAACTCCAAGGAATCGATCTGGCTATTCTGCATGGTTTCTCTGACAAGAAATCACCAGGCGTCATTGGACACGGTGGCCTGACTTTGCAAGCATCGCTAGAGGTGGAAGAATATGACCACATCAGAGGTAAAGGAAGTTTGCACCTCACCGGCCTTCAAATCAAGCGGGGTGAAGAGCTTTCCAAGGCCCTGGATTTGAAAGCCGGTTTTCAATTGGATGCGCTGATCTCCCAACAAACCCTAAGTGTCGAAGCTCTCGATCTCACTCTCAATGGGCAACAGGCCAAAGTCCAGGGCCTTTTAACCCAGTGGAATCAACGACCTCAGCTAAACTTTACTTTCAGTTCGCCTCAAATAAGACTGGATGAACTTTTGGCGCTGCTGCCCAAGAGTTCTCCTCACTCAGGCACAAGCGAAAAAACGGCTGAACAGGCAACAGCGCAGGAGGACTTTGCGGCTGAAAACCCCGTGGTAGAGCCTCGTACCGAGTCGCCTTATGCCGCATCCTCAGACGCACCTGTAAAACAACCTGAGGACACAGGTGAGGATCTTCAGACAGGTTCAGACTCAGCCACTGTAACCGACCTCACTGCCAAAACGGTCGGCGAGCCAGCTGTAACAGACACAACCACAACCGCAGCACCCGGGTCCACAGCTAGCGAACCTCCACCCGAGCCCATCGCCTTGGATGCCCAGGGAGAAATTCATCTCGATTGGCTGTATTACAACAAATTGGTGGTCAGTAATGTGGATTGCCACCTCAAGTTATTGGATGGGAAGCTCCAGTTGGAACCGCTGTCCGCATCCATCTACGGTGGTGGACTTGGAGCGAGTGTCAAGGCCGATCTGGGGTCGCCAGGACCGCCTCTTGAATGCCGCATTTACTCGGAGAACATACTCCTCGACGAGATCCTTGCAGCGTTTTGGCCGTCGACCCGTGGAAGCTGGTCCGGTAATGTGAACCAGATCTCGCTGGCAAGTGGGCTCGGATCTGACCTCCGCGCAATCGAGGTCCATACCGACTTGAACATCAATGAAGCTGAGTTCTCTGCTCACCCTCTCCTTCTGAAGCTGGCCGACTTGTTCCAAACCGAAGACTTACAGCAGCTGCACTTCTCCCAAGTCACCGCAAGAATACTCACCAGTCAAGGGGTCGCTGCGATCAAAAGGCTACATATGGTAGGACCCATACTCCAGGTGGAAGGCGGTGGCACCGTGGGTCTATTAGAAAACAGGCTCGACTTGCGCTTGCACCTGCAAATCCGAACTCAATATGTCGGAAAACTCGCGTCACTCAGGGAGATAGTCCCCAAGATTTCTGAGGAACAGGGGTTCGTTGAGCTACCTGTGAATGTTAGCGGCACCTTCGATGAGCCGATATACAGCCTGGATGAGGGCTGGCTGGCTAGATTGACCGAGGAAGTGGCTGAGGAGCCTGCGAAAAACATGGAGCAAGAGGTGCTTGCCACCTCACCTCTGAGTGAGAAGGGTGAAGACAAACTCGAGGAAGAGCCTCAGACTATCGAACAGTAGTGTTTCGCTGAAATATTGGCCAACTGTAACTCCTTCTATTGGCAGACCAATCGCTCTTGTTGAGGACAGTGGCCGCAGAAAAAAAATGCCCCGACAAACCTTCGCGTTGCTTGACCCACCGCCACCGTGTGTCCCTTCCAGTTGTTTTTAGAGTTCAACTGGCCTCACGTCTCAGACGCAAGCGGATTCATAGGTTAGCTTTCCGGAGCCAAATAGCCGCCGCGCGGCTTATCGGGACTTTTTCATATTAACACAGCGCAACAGATTTCTGCTAGAGAAATTTGGTTGGGTCTGCTGAAACTTCAGAAAGTTTACCTCGAGGAATACAGTAGTATAATTCCCTGGCATTTCTCTTAAAAAAGTGGTAAGCAACAAGGGTCGGCAAGGCTCCCTGTCTGTAATCTCGCGCTCTCCTTGAACTCCGCAGACCGGGGCAAAGTTCGCACGGTCAGTGTGTTGGAACAATGGAGAAAGTCAATGGATCTGACTCTGAGATTCGACGGTATCTCCAATACTTCAACACACCAGTGCTGCAGCAGTCCAACGAGTGCCGAGAGTCAGATTCTGCCGATAGTTTGACAGCCAGGATCCTAACAATAAATCGGGATATATTCGGAGGCGAGCTTTTCTCATGGGAAAGAAGACTCCAATCTTTCTTGTTTTGGCACTCGTCATCATCGGGGCAATCGGGGTGTTGCTCATCTTGAACCGTGATGTCCTGGTCGAAAAGATAACCGAAAAACCTATTGATGACGAACGACAGGCCTGGATGCAGCGAACCCGAGAACTCGAAAATATCATCCTGCAGATGCAGGAAGCGAAAGAGGCGAAGCCTCTTTTTCCCTCGGAGCGTTTTAGTCAGGCCTTCGGACCTACTTCTCCCTTAGTCAGAGGGGCTTCTCCAAAAAGCATGGAGTGCCGACAGCTGGAGGAGTCGCTTCGCACCTTTTGCAGCTATCTAGATGCCACCGAAATCCTGCGTTCGCAGAAAACCTACCACGATAGTTGGGCTCTGCTTTCAGAGATTCTGGCCACCGTTGAGAGGACCCTGCCGCCCGTGAGCGGGGAAGCTTATCGGCCCTCGATCATCATCGAAAACAGCTTTTATTTTTTTCGTCTGCTGCGCAAGGAAAAAATCAATATCGCTCGCGATGTGCTCCGGTACGAAGCAGATCTGGCGGAACCACTCATTGGGATTCTCTACTACTGGCTTTTTGTCGGGCGTCAGTGCGACGAACTGCCATCTTCAGAATCTACTCTCAAAATGATGTACAACTACGCCGCCTTTTTTCTCAACACTCTGGGAGGTCACTCCTATCTATACCGTCGAGACTCGAAGATCCGGGCGTTAACCTCATACTATGCGAATCTTGTCATCCATGAGGCCAATTTACGGGGGCTTAACGAGGTGGGGTTGGATCTGCGCTTCTTTCTCCCTCTGACTTTCAATGAGATTCAGAGCCGAAACGATCTTTTGTATACTGAGGAGTATCTGGAGACGTTGAGCGACCTTCAACTGCACTACTTTCGCTAGCACCTGAGGTTAACCCTGCAATGCGACATTCATATTTGACTGCTTTGTACACAACGATCCGCCTGTGGCTCCATTGATCTATTGTTTCGGGTAACTACGGAGGTGAATATGGGAACCAGATACATTGACAACGGCGACGGCACTGTGACCGATAGAGATACCGATCTCGTCTGGCAGAAGGGCCAGGCCCCGGAACGCATGACCTGGTCTGAAGCGCAGCGCTACATCCTGCAGCTGAATCAAGAAAACTTTGCTGGCCACTCCGACTGGCGCCTCCCGACTCATCAAGAATTGTCAACGCTTATCCTTTCTCAAGAAAATAGCCGGCGGCTATACCTGGATCCTATTTTTGGCTCGCAGCGCTGCTTCTGGAGTTCAACCACCCGGGGCCACCATGTAGCCTGCTATGTTGACTTCTACTATGGGGGGGTTTACCGGTTCCCGGAAAACTACGTCAATCATTCGGTGCGGGCCGTGCGTGGTGAGCTGAAAAAACGGACCGCTCAGGAACAGTCTGCCGCGTGAGTCGAAAAGACGCTGAGATCGGCAGGCACGGAGACGCGGGGAGTTAGGCCATTTTTCTCCCCGCGTCGCCGTTTCACCGCCTCGCCGCGTCGGGCCTGTTACCGATTATTTGTGCCGCAATGAAGCTGATTTTTCGGAAAGCGGCTCGGCAAGGTAGAATGAATGGCTGGATACGTCCAAGTCTACACCGGTGATGGTAAGGGTAAAACCACAGCTGCTATCGGTCTGGCCGTCAGGTCTGTTGGGGCCGGCTGGCGGGTCTTTTTCGGTCAGTTTTTGAAAGCCGGAGAATACAGTGAGCACAAGGCCTTGGCAAAATTCTCCGATCTTCTCACCATCAAGACTTACGGCAGAAATGTCTTCATTCGGGGTGAGCCGGAAGATGAAGATCGAAGGTTAGCCCAGGCAGGGTACCGTGAGATCGCTGAGATTGTGGCTTCTGGCCGCTACCCCTTGGTGGTTCTCGATGAAGCTAACGTGGCCGTTCATTACGGCCTGATAACGGTGGACCAAATTCTCGACCTCATCGACCGGAGGGCTGAGGGGGTTGAATTGCTCATCACTGGCCGTTATGCCCATTCTCGCCTGATTGACCGCGCCGATCTGGTCACCGAAATGCGCGAAGTCAAGCACTACTTCGATCGAGGCGTAAAGGCCCGGGTGGGAGTGGAGAAATAGGAATAATAATTTCTGCCAATGAAACGGATCATCCTTGTAACCGGAGGCAGCAGAAGCGGCAAAAGTAAACATGCCCTGGAACTCGCCGCCCCTTACAGCAACAAGGTCTTCATTGCCACCGCCGAAGCCACTGACGATGAGATGCGCGCCCGCATCGAACTCCACCGCCGTGAGCGGGATCCCTCCTTTCTCACCTTGGAGGAACCAGTTGAACTGGCCGCTACCCTGAAATCTCTGCCTGAAGGCACTGAAGTGGCCGTGCTGGATTGTATAACGGTCTGGCTCGCAAACCTCGACCATCGAGACAAGATCATCGATGGGACCTGTCCGGAAATTGACGCCTTCTTAAACATCCTCGATACGGTCGTCTGCCATTTGATTCTGGTGACGAACGAGGTAGGCATGGGCATTATCCCCGGCGACTCAGCCACTCGTCGCTTCCGGGACAGAGCCGGCGCCATCAACCAGCAACTCGCCCAACGAGCCCATGAGGTTATTCTCACAGTCTGTGGTATCCCCATCCGGGTTAAATGATCGTGGGGCAAGGAACAGCAGGCAGCATCTTAGGCGTAGGGCATAAGGAACAAAGCATAAGAAGAGTTATGGGTTGCCTTGAGTCTTAAACCCTGAGCCTTGCGCCTCAAATAATGACTATGAATGACTGCGAAGCTTGATGCCCCAGAACTGCCTCGCGCTTTCTGCCGGGCGGTGCCAAGATTCTGGGTCTGGAGATTAGATTGTCACTACTGACTGCCAGCTGTCCGCTGCCAGCTGCCTGCTGGATGAAGGGAGCGATTGGTGGAAAGGTTCAAAGAGATTCTGGACGCAATTACCCCGGTTGACCGGAGCCTGGAGACCGAAATCCATGCCCACCTGGACAACCTGACTAAACCGCCAGGCAGTCTGGGATTCCTGGAAGATTTGGCTGCAAGATACTGTCTAATTCAGGGAAAGACCGCGCCGCAACTGGGGAAGAAGCGGATCGTCACCTTCGCCGGGGACCACGGCGTTGCCGCTGAGGGGGTCTCCGCCTATCCCAGCGAAGTCACGCCTCAGATGGTGTATAACATGCTCTCCGGCGGAGCTGCCATCAATGTGCTTGCCAACCATGTGGGAGCTGACCTGCAGGTCGTAGACATCGGGGTGGCTGGCCCCCTCGAAGGTGCATCGGGCTTGTTGCGGCGAAAGGTTAAGCCTGGGACCGACAACATGTGCAAGGGGCCGGCCATGAGCGACACTGAGGCCATCCAAGCTATCCAGGTTGGTGTGGAACTCGCACTTGCAGCGGCTGACGACGGCGTAACCTTGTTAGGCACGGGCGAGATGGGCATTGGTAATACAACTCCGTCCTCAGCACTCTACGCTTGCTTGATTCCCTGCCCGGTTGTCGAGGTAACCGGGCGTGGCACCGGCATCGATGATGCTAGGCTGCGGAACAAGGTCAAAGTCATCGAACGCGCTCTCGAGGTCAACGCTCACCTCTGCAGTGACCCGCTCAAGACTCTTGCAGCGGTGGGCGGTCTGGAGATCGCCGGCATCTGTGGAGTTATTCTAGGTGCGGCTGGTCGCCGCTTACCCGTGGTGGTTGACGGTTTCATCTCTTCGGCCGCCGCTCTTGTGGCCATACGGCTCCAAGAATCAGTGAGCGACTATCTCTTTTTCAGCCATTGTTCAGCCGAGTCCGGACACCGCACTTTTTTCGAGCGCTTGGGGAGCCGCCCCATACTTGACCTTGACATGAGATTAGGTGAAGGGACAGGCGCCGCCCTGGCCATGAATGTAATTGAAAGCGCGGTCAAGATCTATAATCAGATGGCCACATTCGACTCGGCCGGGGTTAGCGGCAAAGACGAGTAGGCAGTTGGTAACACCTTAAACATAAGACACCGGTCACAATTTGCGGAGCACCTATTATGCCATTGCGCTTCGCTGTCATTGATAGTCATTGAGTCATAATGTCGTAAGGTCACCGGACCACCAGATCACTGCTACGCTGAGACCCGTGACCGTTCATCGCGTCGACCTAATGACAGCATAGCGTAATGACGACGAAGCCGAATGACCAAGAGACCAACTGCCTGCTGCTCGCTGCCAGCTGTCAGCTCAGGTTGACTCTTGAAACAACCCTGATCTGTGATTGAGAGCCGAGAGATGCTGCGTGGACTCGTGACCGCCTTCCGGACCCTCACCATCTTTCCGGTCCCAGGCCGGGAAACACCCGATCACACCGCCGCACTACCCTTCTTCCCGGTAGTCGGTCTTGCACTCGGACTGCTTCTCTGGGTCATCAGTCTCGCCAACAGAGTGATCGGTGACAGTGGCTGGCCCTTAGGGGTCGCAGCACTGATGCTTCTTGCCAGCGTCGTCTGCACGGGGTCACTCCACTTGGACGGCCTGGCTGATCTTGCCGATGCGGTGGGTGGTGGTTGGGACCGAGATAAGCGGTTAGCGATCATGAAGGATTCCCGCCTGGGAGTTTTCGGCGTTGCAGCCATCATTCTCACTCTGCTTTTGAAGTGGCT
>WOR8_10003946_pt1 | contig 14452 bp, 5 predicted proteins | sample DeeMarSeWOR38_10_FD_19890 | JGI IMG/M metagenome (IMG submission 19890) | reverse complement strand
TCAACAACTTGGATTATAAGTCACTGATCATGTATACTATTTGAGCGCGTTCGGGAGGCGGGGGTCGAAGGTTCAAATCCTTTCACTCCGACCAATTTTCACGCAAACAGAATACTCAACTAATAATTCTCTGGATGCAGCATGACAGCCTTGATTGCCCAGCATTTTATTAGTAGCGTCTTTAGTCGCTCATGATTTTTAGTTGACGAGAAAACATAGAAGAAATTTAATAAGCAAAAAATATTCATTATCAATTTTAAAAAATTTATCGGTAAACATAGACAGCAAATTCAAGCTATCGAGTGATATACATACCCTCCCTAGTACCAATTGTAAGAAAATCAACACTCCCATCCGAATCGGAATCAACCATATTTAAACTATCATTTTGTGCACTACCTATTAAGGCTGGTGATTCCCAGATAGTGTTACCATTCATGGCATCAATCAATCTCACAAATGCGCTACGCGATGGAGCGCTGTTATCTCCGGTATTTATTGTAATAAAAATATTCTTCGAATTGATCTCGTCATGTTCTTTATAAATTTGGCTGACACTCCAAAACGTATCAACCTCATATTCATTTAACAGATTAAAATCAAAATCCATAACTTGAAATTGATTACCTCCCTCGAGGATAATTTCTTTATTACCGTCATCATCTATATCTGCCACTAGAAAAACAGCTGCCGCCGCATCAAAACTACCTGACTGCATATTGGTTAGCTGATTTGTGGAACGAATATAGTCGTATTTATGTATTCTATTTCTATTGCCCTCAATAAACACTATATTGAATATGTCACTATTTTGAGATTCAACTATATCAAAGTCTGAAGGATAAATATCTACTAGATAAAAGGACCCAATTGTAACGGTATTAACCATATCAAATATGTACCACACAGTATTAGGGCCAGCTGGATTGACCATCACAACTAAATCATCATAAGAATCATTATTCATATCCGCATATTTTATAGCTATCCCTTCACCTAAATCGAGTGGCGACATCCATTCGGTTGTATTATTACTAAAATCAGTGGCAACTAAAAAATCATCAAGCAATTCTGCACTTGATACAAATATTTCTTCAACACCGTCATTATCATAATCAGATTTATTTATTAACGATTTATTAGTAAGATTATTTTCTCCAATAACAGGGCCGATAGACATTAAACCCAAATTACTCAACGAGATTAGTCGTGTAGCCCTAGCATATGCTGCATTCGAGTTTACAAAAACAGCTTCTTGTTTATCCGGTGCTATTTTTGTCCACATGCCTCCAGTATACGAACCATTGTATTCAATTGATGGTAATTCCCATTGATGTATCAATGAGTTCGTCGAGAATTCGAATACGCTTAAGTTGGACGTTAAACTGGATAGGCTACCAATACTAATTAGCTCTTTCGCGTTATCATTATCAACATTAGCTACTAATAACGTGTGTGGAAAACCAATGTTCGATGAGTTCCAAGACAATATCGGCAACCCAGTATTAGCGTCGTTTTTATATGTATAAAAAAGATCACTTCCTTGTACCACTATTTCCTCTTCTTGTGAGGAGTCAATATTACCCGCCGTCATAGCATTAACCCTAGAAACTGAATTTACTGTAGACGGTTCAATGGGCAAAGACTCCCATACGAATGACTGAGTTATAGTTGAGTAACCGAGAAGCCTTTGGGTACTATATGGAACACGTTTACAGCATATGACCACCTCCTTTGCGCCATCATTGTTTACATCGGCAGCTAGGATATGACTCACTTCGTCTTCCCCCCCTGCGATCGGGAAATTATCCTGGACAACAAAGGATTCACCATCGAATATTTCACCACTAGCAGATATTATTTCTAAATTTGCATCTGCATCCACATTATCGATAGTAAGGAAACTGTAATCACGACCATTATCATCAATAAAGTACAGCGTTTCAGTCTGCAAAACCTGAACTGGATTATTTGTATCTGATAAGTCATAAGCAATGATACGGTATTCATATGGTACACCCGGAAGATCTGAATCTAAACGAACCAAATATACCAATGTAACCGTATTACTGTTTGTTAAATTCGCCGCTATCATATCGCGACGATAATCAAAACCATCTTCAATTGAGGATATCTGCCTTTTTGTCACACCATCCAATATAACAATTTTTGTGGAATAACCGACGATTATATCCGGATTACCATCATTATTGACGTCAGCACTAGCAAGAGCCAGAACGTTAGCAGTCTGTAATGGACTTTCTCGCCACTCATAAAGACTGGTAGGAAGCGACCAATCATGCACATAGGAACCATTTTGATATTCCAGGGTATAAACCTGTTTTTTATTGTCGGTAAGCAGTAACTCACGTATTCCATCACCATCAAAATCTGCTATTTCTGCACCATTAGGCATTTTGGGAGTTGCAATCGGGGAACGAAATAAAGGTCTTTGCCTGGAAGCATCATTAACTCGCGTCGTGGAGGTAATTTCATATGTGGCAAGCTTGTAATCAAGCCCTAAAGTCCAATTAACATCTAACGTTGTATCAAACATTGGTCCATGCGGAGTCCAGTTAATTATACCGTCATTACTTAGTGACATGGACGTCGGGCCGGATATCATGGTAATTCCCAGCTCATTGCTATCCAGCTCCGGTTTTTCTAAAGCAAACTGATAACTTTGACCATGATTGACTTCGCTTGGTGCATCTATATCGAACAAGCTATAATCAATAGTTATTTCTTTAAATATAGAAATATTTGGAGCCGGGTATCTAGTGGAATCGCCTTGCTCAGCGTAAATCCGAGCAGTCGTTGAATAACTTCCAACTGGTTCTGAATTTGAAATAATATTGAAACTTACTGAATCTGATGCCCCAATGCCGCTATTTAAAATTACCTCATAATCAAGCCAGCCAGGCATCGAATCAGGAAAAGCAATTGTATCAGCCACTGTCACGCTTCTACCGGGAGGGTAATTTACCTCTACTTCGAAAGCGGCAGGCAAGTGTTTATTTCTAACAGACATAAAATTTGTTTCATCATGACTCAAACTGAACCCAATTTGGTCTTCAGGAACTTCGTTAATTGACAGCGTAAATTCACTATTTAAAAATGCCGCGATTTCTATGTAAAACAGCTGGGTAGCTGGCGCAGTAAATATCACGCTATCTTGTGTAATGGAACCATATGTTGGGTTCGCGCTAAGAACTATTATTGTTTCTTCAGAAAGAACATCGCTGCTAAAAACGGCGATATCAACATCACCTTCAACTGAGTCCAAAGTAATTTGATACGTAGTAGACTCAGTACCGTAGAAATTGAAATATGTAGACTGATTTCTTTCTAAGGTGCCTTCGGTAATCCCACTATTTACACCAATTCTTACCGGATCTGTGGCCCTCAATACATTGGTACCATTACTGGAACCACCTCCACCACTACCACCACAGCTTATCAAAACTGCAATGATTAAAAGAAAATAAACTGCCTTTAGATTGAAGTTTTTGACCATATTAAAACCGCCACACTATATGTCGTAGTTAAAAGGCATTCATATACTTATTAGTTTCGTTAACTAATTCTAACAAATATCGTCAAATCTAATTATTAAAAACTAATAATTTCTGTTTAATGGCCAAATTACAAGCCGTATAAACGCACCCCTGATTAGCTTTTTTAAACACATCTCTCCACACCACCAGGCTGCGCCAATTATTTAGCACGAAATATATCCACATACACCAAATTATTGATCGAAACGATAAAATAGATTCTCATTTAAATCCCAACCTTATATAGCCTGCATAAGACAATAGCGCCATGTATTCATACCCAATTGGGATGATAATAAAAACTTCTCTAAATCCTGGTCTTACTTTAACAACTAACAAAATATTAAAAAACATGCATATTAACGCTGCGTTTATGGGCCACTCTTGGGTCAGTATGGAGGGGAATTAGAGAATTCAGGCGGGAAATACCTGTGATCGAAAGTGACTATCGCTCAATAACTTAGATTATAAGTCATTGATCATGTATAGTAATTGAGCGCGTTCGGGAGGCGGGGGTCGAAGGTTCAAATCCTTTCACTCCGACCATTTCCGTTTCTAAAACAATATATTACAAGCCTACCATTTAGTAACTCTACTCAGTATATTGGTTAAGAAATAGTTTTTTTGGAATTTGAGACCCTCACATTTCGCGTTTTTGCGTTTAACGATCGTAAAATTTCTCATCCTTGTTCCGTTTCAATTGTTGGAAGAAACCGCGCAATAGCGAGAATTGAATGCATTTCACGCTTGACGAGAAATACGTTATGAGTGATACATTCTTGCAGTCAATCTACAAATGAATATCTAATGAATAGGCGCTGCTGCTTTGTTGTATTAGTATTGTGTCGGTTCACTAAACGTATAGAAAATAAACTTAATAACACCAAAGAAAAGAATATACCATTTGCTCCACCACCGCTTGTCTCATTGTTCGGAGCTGCGGCTGTAGTCACTGAATCCCTTTCATTCACGCTTGCTGTATTGTTAACGTTATTAAACGTAATCAACACAGTGTCCGTGTCCGAAAAGCCTTTACTATTCACAACAGTCAATTCAAATTCTACTTGAGAAGGTGCAGCTTCATCTGTTGCACTCACTGAAAAATCCGTTACCGCCTGACCAGAATCCTGAATGTTGATATAATTAATATTATCCGCACTGCCTACTTGCCAATAGTAACTCACAATATTTGATGTCGTAGATCGTGAAGCTGATCCATCTAACGACAAGTTTCCTGAAATAGCCATTGTTGGATCGGGACCGGCATCTGCAGTTGGTAGCTCAATAGCTTCTATTGGCCAGGTACTATTAAAACGAATATGGCCTCGGTATACCGTTGGGGCTGGCACGACAATACCTCCAGGTGATTGAACTAATTCAATGCCGCAATACTGTTCAAAATCAACCGCCAATGTTTCTAATTGCCCGTTGGCATCGTAACTAACTTCCAGCACGTTAAAGCGCCCTGGAGGCCCATAACAATCTGCATAATCAATTTCGATTTCCATACGTGAATTGGTCATATTTCCATAATTAGTTTCATACATACCAGGGGTCAATGGACCATCTCCAGGTGCAACAAAGTGAAACCAAAAATGATTATCAGAGTAAATGTTTATATAATTGCCTAAAGATGATACATATGTTTCCATAAATGAATTGTTTTCATTCAAATCATAGACAGGTGTTTCCAGATTCGGATTTTCGCTATCACCTACAAATACCCGCAACAATCTTCTAGGTGTATCTTCTGTTACTACTCTGATGCTTACATTATCAGATTGAGAATTACCATCATTATCAGTTACCGTCACATAAAAAGTCAGTGTTTCTTCAGTTCCCGAGATTGGCGGTGTTACAAAATTGGCAACTGAAGTGTTTGCATCCACTAACGTAACTGGCGTACCTGATACTTGCGACCACTGATAGGAAACAATAGCACCATCCTTGTCGCGTGAACTCTGCGCATCAAGTGTTACAGCCTCCCCACTAAACACTACTTTGTCACGGCCTGCGGAAGCAGCAGGAATGGGGTTAACCATGGGAATACTACTATTGATTCTGACACCACCTTCGACAATAGGAGTAGTTTCCGTTCCGCAATACAATTCAAAGTCCAGCGCTAAGACATCAATATTATCGCTGGTTGGATTATATGTTATTTCATGCACAATAAACTTTCGCCTTACTTCCATCATGCACAAATATGGTTGCAGAAAATCTTCGTGGAACGATGGCCTGTGTAAATCTAAAGTTCCAAAATGCTCACTCGCATCATCATAGACACCTACACCCAATACTTTACGGTTTTCAGGCCTCACCAGTAATCGACTTCTTCCCAAAGATATCTCGATACCACTGTATTCGTCAGCCGAGTAATAAAATTTCCTGGAGTACACGGCCGAAGTACTTGTATCAGGTGTTATAACTACCGATTGATTTCTTTCCCGGTACCAGGCGGCTGTTTGAGTGGTTGAATTCGGATAAACATTGACACCAATTAGTCTACTGCTGGTATTCCCAAACTGATCAGTCACAGTTAGTCGAAATCCAATTCTCTCTGCCCCAACAGCAACATCCGGCGCTGTAAATGTTGCTCGCATACTATTTGGATCGTTTAATACGACGGAAACACCTGACGTCTGCTGCCATTGATAACTTACAATTTCACCGCCAATATTCCACGATTGACTTGCGTCAAGTATCACAGTATTTCCAACAAAGTCATATAAATCAGGGCTTGGAACTGCGACTGGAGAACTAAATGAACGAGGTACTAGGCTATTGATTCTAATAACGCCGTATGTAGTCCTCGGCCCTTGAAAATAATCTTCACAATAATGGGAAAAATCCAAGGCTAAACGAGTCACTTGCCCAGCTTGATCAGTTTCTATCTCATGAACAATAAATTGGCCTTTTTCTGGCGAACAAACCGCAGATGGGCTGGTATCTATATATCCACTACCATAGTTACCCGGAGTTGCAATTTCATCAATATAGTACAAACCTGGAGTAATCGGACCACCCCCAGGAATCATAAAATGAGATTCGTTTCTAACATCTCGGCTACCAACCACAGATTCAAAATTAACTGTTAATCTTTCGCCATGGCTGAAATATGGCATATGTGTGGCACTAATCGCCGTGTCATTTTCGCTAATATACCATCGGTTATTGTAGTCACTAGGCGATTGATACATGTAAGAGTAAGTTCTTGGATCTTGGTCACCCAAGATTCGTATATCAACCGTATCTGTACGAACCTGCCCTTGTTCATTTGTGACCGACAATTCAAAAACCATATCTCCATCACTCATTGCAACATTAGGGGCAGTGAAAGATGTGACAGGACTATTCGGATTATCAATAGTTACAGCTAGTCCACTAATTTGTCGCCAAACATAATTAACTGCTGGTAGGTTCGTATCCCAAGTGTGCGTACCAGCTAAAGTGACAGTTTCGCCACTGAAATACACACGATCACGACCCGCTGATACCAATGGATAGTTTGGCATATATGGTAAGGCGCTGTTTATTCGCATGAAACCCTGCATACCATTTTGACAATCAGAGTAAAAATTCACTGCCAAACGATCAACTGCACCATTCTCCTTATAAGCGACATCCAGAATATGGTAATGGGATATTGCACATCCGTTGTTAAGCCTTATAGTTGCATCATCGATAAATGTAGATAGACTGTAGCCAGCATCAGAAGATCCTATAGCTGGTTCAGAATAATCCGCAGTCCATAGCTCGAAACCAGGTGGATCCGAATGTGATGAGCAAGTTGTATTGGGTGGTGCATTCAAACAATCTGCGCTTATTTTTATACCATTGTTGCCCATTCTGATAATCCGCCAGGGTATTACTGACTGATCGATACTCTCCTCTACTACCCTGCCTAACCAATCACTAGTGTTGGTGCGTATTAACATTTCAGTACGGGACTGCAAACTTTCAGAAACTGCAACTGTGACAGTATCGGTTGATTGCCGATTTAAGGTATCAATAATAGTGATCTGAAATCGTAAAAGTTCATAACTTGAAGTTATTGGGGGAGTTGTGAATGTAGGTGACGCTTGATCTACACCTGTCAAATTTACCGGTGTGCCCTCGATCTGCTGCCATTGATAAGTAAACGCTTCGGCATCTGTAGAGTAGGAGTTACTAGCATCCAATGTGACATCAGTGTTGGGTAACACAATTTGATCAGCACCTGCTATAGCAATCGGGCCTACTGGGCCTGCCGGCACATTGCTATTAATGCGTATGTAAATATCTGATTTGCGCAGACTATTTCCACAATACAAAGTTAAATCTAGAGCCAACGAATCAACTGAACCATCGCCCAAATAAACGACTTCATGAACCAAAAAAGAGCCCTGCTCATTTCCTCCACATGAACCCGGACCAATATAGTAAACACCTGGGTGTCCTGGTTCTTCAAAGGGAAACCGTTGAACACCATCATATTGCCCAGCAACAATTTCTGTCATGTCAGGACCGGAAAAATTAATTACGTAATTTGTGAGATTATCAATAGGCGTATAGGATACATCAAAACCGTTTCTTGCATTTCGTGTTACAGTCAAGGCTGCATTTGTAGGATCATAAAACGCTTCTCCCCCATCCGCGATTGGCGACCCGTCATCGCTTTTAATCCAAACGAAATCGGCTGCCATTACATTAATGGCAAATGCCCATAGCGCGATGATTACCAGCAATCTTAAAACAACATTTGTTATTTTCTGCATCTTTAGATCGGCGCTCACCAATATTTTTATCGAGTGACGTACATTGCTTTACTTGTTCCCATTAATAGTTCATAAGAACCATCCTGGGTAATATCAGTAATTTGAAAATTATTATCTTGCGGAATACCTAAAAGATATGGTGATCGCCAAATTTCTCTTCCCGACAATGGGTCAACCAGCAACAATTTAGCGCTATCAATACTGTGAAAATTGAAAGAGGGCTGCAGTGCTATCAATAGATTTTTTCTGGGGGCACCAATATCCTCAATTTCTACCGATTGAAGCTTTCCATCAAGGAGAAAGCGGTTAACTATATTTAGCTGACTATCCATTACCAGAAGGTTGTACTCAGTATCAAAGCCATAGAATTGCAAAGAAACCGCTATCTCGACATTAGAATCTCCGTCAAGATCACCAACACCTATACCAGATATCCAATTGGTAGTCTCCAAAGCTGTTTGTTGATGCAAATTGAATGTGTTTGTATCAACGTTGAATTGGTAAATCAGCAAACCTTGCCCTGAAGCTACTATTATTTCCGGTATACCATCAAGTGGAGAAATTACATCATGAGTTTCGACGAATATATAATTAGAGGCTATATTCGGATTACCCAGCGAGTTTGCCTGCCACAACATTACGCTGTTATTAACATCTTTGACATAAATGCCTCCCTCTAAACCTAAAGTAACAATCTCATCAATACCATCACTATTAAAGTCTGCCGAAGCTACTGCCTTGGGGCTTTCAATTGGCCCCGTTGATTCCCAAATCAACAATTCTGTTTCTGGGTCAATGATTATTTCGGGTCCCGGCGCAACATCCAGACCAAACCTATTTGGCTGATCCGCTAAATAGAGCTCGTTTTTCATATCCAAATCAAAATCAAATCCGGTAAAAACTGGAGGTTCTATTAAAATACTATCAGAAGGGAAAACAGGCGGTGTTACACTATAGGCCCCATCTTTAGGATCTATATATGTGATACGGGCGCTTTCCGTCTTAGTGTAAAATCCGTTGATTTCAGACGCTGATGTGGAGAAAGCAGAAACAAATGTCGCTTTTAAACCATCAATTCCCGGTTCTGTTACAACTGCGCCTGCATAAGGAGGTTTAGTGTTGTCCGGGCCATTGTTGAACCAATCGATATTGAGATTATCAGTCGCATTATCGAGGGTCGCCATAAACAATATGTTATCCGCTGATGAATTGGCATTAGCTACAAATAGAAACTCGTTTTCACCATCATTATCAGAATCCGCATAGTTAACATTCTGAACTCCACTGAACCGCGAATCCTGCCGCTCCACCACAACATCCTGCAAGAATTCGTCGTATTCCAACATTGTCAATCCAACAAGAATCTCAACAGCTGGATCGTTATCTATATTTGCTACGACGGGTTTTGATGGATAGGAGCCACCATATTCAGTAGTACTAAACAACATAACCTTATTTGTTATGTCGTAAGCTCTTAATCCATCGATATGCCCTGCAATTATGTCGACAAATGTATCATTGTTAATATCACCCAATCCAATATAGTGCCCAAATATTCCATTGTTTCGCCAATCCAACTGATAATTTTGCAATTGTTGGTTGTATCTATAAACATAACCGGCAGCAGCCACCAACTCTACAGCGCCATCATTATCAATGTCACCTGCTGCAAGATGCGCGGTACCGCGATTATATGAAAAATCAACTTGCATTGGTTCTGATTGCCACTCCAGATTTAGAGTGCTCGCATCATAAATATTCAATGTCACATCGCTGAATTCATCGGGACCAGAAAGATTATAATCAATAACAACTGCCGCTATTTCTTTCGCATTATCATTATCAAAATCACCAACAACTACGTAGCCATAGTTTTCATAGCTATCTGTAGTTTGCGAAACTATTCGTTTTGAATTTCCATCAATAATCAGTATTCGTGGTCTAGCATCCTCACCCAAAACGCTAGAATCTGAACAAGCAGAATTACATGATATACCTGTCGCAACTACAATATCCAAAACCCCATCATTGGTGATATCGTCAGCTGCAATAGACTCAATGTTACGACCCGGCGCCAGGTCATAAGGATAAATCCACTCGGTAGTAAATTCCTGGCCGTTATATTTAAACAATTGTAGGTATTTAGTTTCAGAGTAAAGAATACCACCGGCGGCCAACACTTCGTTCTGACCATCGTTATCAAAATCACGTACCAACATACTATTTTCATTGGATGGGAAAAACATACCAGAACGCACAATGGGTTCATAATCAGCGTCCTTTAATACCTGATACTGATGATCTTCAGCAATGACGACGTTTATTCCGTCTAGAATCGATGAGACTTTAATCGACCAGTTAAAAATTTCTTGTGAATCAAATACTGGCCCTTTTGGCGTCCAAACGATCAAACTGTTATCAACAACTTCCATACCAGCAGGACCAAAATAAATTGATGCTTGCGCAGTAGAATCCTCTTGAATGGCAATGCTACCTTGCGAGGGCTCACCGTAGTTCACGGTATCTGGAGATGTGACAGAAAATGTATATGGGGGTGCGAAAAGCTGATAGTTAACCGCAAATGATTTTGCGACACGGCGATTATAAAAATTACCTGACCACACCGTTACAGATCCTTGCAACAAACCTACTGGTAAGTCTGTATTATTTGGATCCAAATGCAGTGTTGTCTGTGATGATTCTGATACATTCGCCGACAACCAGTCTCTATCAGATTCAACGGAAATGATAGAATCCAGAGTTACTACCTCGACAGTTTCCACGGTAGGTACAGGACTTAACACATATTGCCGCGCTGGTATCGACTGTTGGCTAACAGCTTTGAATTCAACATTGTCGCGACTAAAAGTAAGGCCAATTTGTTGTTCTGTCGCCTCAGATATCGTCAACTCATACTGACTTTCGAGTTGCGCATACACTTCAAGGTAATAATCTTGCGTTGCCTCCGCCGTGAATACAAGAGTATCTTCCTGACCAGGAATATTGCCAGGGGCATTGACACTGAATACAATGACGCTTACATCATCCACCGACATACTATTAAATGCCGCGACATCGGCGTCACCGCTTGTTGATTTTAGTGTGACTACATAAGTCACACCTTGGGTGCCTTCAAATCGAAAGAATGAAGACGAATCGCTGGAAATAGGGTAATCGTTAGTCTCACCATTATTGGGAAGAGGAGTAAAATCATCAGGGGAAGGACCAGCATGTATATGAGGATTACCTCCCCCGCCACCGCTGCTACATCCTAAAGCAACAAGTACAAAAAGGTTGAAAAATGCTATACGAAAGTAATTTGTGAACATCCGAATCCTATTTAATCCTATTTTTATAGTTTTAGAACGCAAATTTGCTTACTTTTTCCGTTAACTGATTCTAACAAATATTATCCAGTTTACTTAACAATTTTTCTTTTATAGCCAATTGTTGGTTAAATTCTCTAACAATTAAGCTGACTATTCGATATCAGATTTTACAATATTCCCGATACTAATATTCCGATCAAATCTTTACAATCGGAATTCCACAGATAGGTAAACAGCTTTTTAGGCGTATGTTAAATGAGTCATGCATTTTTTTATTTAAATACATTGAAGTGGATTCAATGAGTAGATACTGGTGATAGCTTGGGGTCACAAGCGATCACAAATCACTCATATTCAGACTCTACATACTGTAAAGAATTTATTATCATTATGAGTCAGCTGATGTGGAATCAATTTAAAAATTCATTAGTGATGCATATTGCTGCTGCGTTTATGGGCCACTCTTGGGTCAGTATGGAGGGGAATAGGAGAAATTGGGTAGGAAATACGAGTGACTGAAAGTGTCAATCGTTCAATAACTTAGATTTCAAGTCATTGATCGTATGTAGTATTTAAGCGCGTTCGGGAGGCGGGGGTCGAAGGTTCAAATCCTTTCACTCCGACCAACGTTCAGTCACTTTACCTACTCCCCCGATCACTTTTAGCATACAACTTGACAGCGGGTTTGCTACAAAAAGATGCATTATTTTTAAAAATTTCTAAATTAATATCAATCTGCAAATGGCAACTTTGCAGCGGCTGCGCTCTTTGTCGATTTTTGATTATTTAGCTCATATTGGATGTATAGCGGTCATCGTGGCGGAGAACATTTTTACGAAAACTAACCTTCAAAGAAGGGCCTGTATAGCAATATCAAGCATCATATTCTTTACGCTTTTAGGTCTTATCTGGGAATTGTATGTGTAGAGAATCGGTATAACTTATTCATCGTGTACAATATTTTGTAGCGAGGCCCGTTTATTCAGCATATGAAAGGCATTCATTTTTTGCAAGGGAATACACGAAAGAGTACAGTTCTAGCATAATCAGCGTCATCCATATTTAAATAATTTTGATTCTGCTTTGCATATTTCACAATCAAAGCAGCAAGTTCCCCCAATTTAGCATTAGCTGGTATGCAAGCGCCCATTTTTCTCGTTTCTGGAAATAGCACGCTATAGTAAAGTGTAGTTTTTTGAATTCCCTGCAACAATCCTAGACAGTACATTGCATCGCCTTTTATATAAGGCTTGTTCTCAAACATATTACCCACCTCGTTACAGGCCTTCACCAATTGTAGCGCATCGGCTTTAACGCCAGAGAAGTTACCGAGCAACAAAATTAAAACGAAAGCAATTTGTACATAACGTTTATTTTTCACATATTATCCTTAACACTAATCATTTGAAATTGCTTATCAAAGAATCAATCGCTTTAACTATTATCATTACAAGCGTGCTTAGTTAAACTTAGATTTTAGGTCGCTGTCCGCGTGGACGGCGCGATAAAACACCGTAATTTCAAATATCAATTTAACAAAAATCACGAACCCTCGTTTTATTCCGCTATAAATCAAAAGCGAACATCTTAGGGTAAGTCCTAAGGTCAGCAATCAGTATGATCCGGTATTTTGCCCTGAACTTCGAGCTCCGCACTCGGGTATCTAAAATCAAAACTTATTTAAACATTGAATACTCGTGAATTGAGCACTAACTACTTTTATTTTTACAATGTTCTTCATATCTTCCTTACTGCATCCCATGAGATCAAATCCGTATGTAATAAATTCTTTAGCATCGCTAGGATAGTTAGTAATATAATCAACATCAGTTTCTTTAAGATGAGCCGATTCTACTGCTTTATAAGCGTACTCCGTTTTACCCAAGACCACCATCGCCATAAGCATAATATGCTGTTTTTCAGCATCTGCTTTTTTAAGAGCTTCATCCAACACCAACATACTGTTTTTTGTATCTGTTTTAGCTAAAGCTGAGTGATGTAATAATTGCAATATTTTTGTGCTGTTACCATAATCATAATCACTTACCAGCCGTCTTATTAGGCCTTTCTCTTTCTTTACCTCACGTATATATATCGCAGTAAATTTTGAAAGCTCATTTTCCGATAAAATAAATGGTGGATTGCGGTCAATTAGCAAGCCCAGTGCTGTGCTACTTCGCTTCGTGCCGTCAACTATCTGATTAACAAATACTGAGTGATATTGTTCTGGCTCCAAATCCTTTACTGCGGGATATACTTTATCGCCAGGCACATTTGATTTAAACGCTTCGTTGACATCATTTTCCAGAATATCCAAATTAAACGCAGATTTCAGCAGGATTTTTTTCCCAGGCGAATAACAATCAGAAACTGATTGTAGCAATGCTCTATCATTTTTTGCTTTAGAGAATTGATAACATTTCTCACTGCACTCTTTGACATCTTTTAGAAGCCCTTCACTGGTAAATATTGCATCGATTGTTTTTGCCAGTAATGACTTGTCTTTTTGAACTTCTTCAGCCTGACAGTACAACCCTACAAGCGGTATTAAAAAAGTACTTACCGAGACATTTTCTGGTCGGTGGTGTTTGTAACATTCGATGGCGTGAACTGCCAGTTGTTGGGGTTGATTGTTTTTTAAAAGATCAAGCACTACATCTGATGAAATAATTCTATTCTCTCCAACGTTGTCAGCATGACAGGCAACTTTCACAATTTCTACTTTAACGCCTATTGATTCGCTATCATCTTTTAGTCTTTCGATTGCTATATCTCCAAACGATTGGCCAAGCCATGCCAAAGCCTCCTG
>WOR8_10009730_pt1 | contig 14456 bp, 15 predicted proteins | sample DeeMarSeWOR38_10_FD_19890 | JGI IMG/M metagenome (IMG submission 19890) | reverse complement strand
TCTCCCCATCAGAGACGGAAAAATGCCGGGCCAGGCGGTTTATGTCCTCGGCATCAATTAACAGGACAGAGCCTTCAAGCCTGTAACAGCAATAACCTGGGCAGTAATTACAGTAATTCATGCTTTCTGCTCAAAAGTTAGTATTAAAAATGATAAAGAAGCCGGACACCTGCACCTCAGCTTAGTAACTTATTTTATATGGTAACGGGCTGTTTGTATATGCGAGTTCCTGCAAATCGGACAACGCCCCGGTTTCGAGAAGCGGCTGCGCTTGTCAAAAACAAAACCACATGAAAGGCATTTATGTGGAGTTTCCACAAGTTTTTTGCCAACTCATCAGAACTCAGCAGGTCAATTATCTGTTGCCTTATGGTCTGTTCACTGTCAATAGGCTCCATGTATCCTGGCTAATATTGTATTCTAAAACATAACAACAGCTGTCGTTCCCCAAAACCTTGAAACATCTGTATCCAGGAGACAGCCAGCGCTTTTCTATGGTTATGATATTAATTTTCCGCTTGTCAATATAAAAGCGAAGAGGATGCTCTTCTGCCCTGGAGCCGGCATAACTTTCTACCGTTACTGATTTCATAAGGTACCTGCACCCAAAAATGATATTATTTAAATTTACTATGGTCTGCTTTGCATGTACAGCGTATTATAAGATAAGTTTATAAGGAAATGGACCACATGTAATATGAGGAAACAATCATGACAGAATACATACAGGTTTTAACAACGGTTGATCATAAGGCTGACGCAGAAAAAATGGCAAAAATTCTTGTGGAAAAGCATCTTGCGGCCTGCGTCCAGATATTAGGGCCTTTAACAAGTTTTTACCGGTGGCAGGGAAAATTGGACTCAGCCCAGGAATACCTGTGTTTGATAAAGAGCAGGGATGATCTTTTTGCAGAACTGGAGGCTACTATAAAAAGCATACATCCTTATGAAGTCCCGGAAATTCTTGCCACTCCGATATCAAGGAGTGGCAAGGACTATCTGAATTGGCTGGCCGCTCAACTGAAAGCATAATACTGTAAGAGGGTGATTTTATCTTTGAGCATTGGCTAATGAATAACTATTTCAGATGATTATGGATGTGTCCAAAAAAAAATCCAGGCGGCGCGATAAAAAGAAATTCAAATGTCACTGCTGTCAGAAGGAACAGTTATTCTGCTGGAACTGCCAATGCGGCTTTCAGATCTGCGGCCGCTGTTTTGAGGACAACAAATGGGGCATGACAAATGGCCCAACCTGGATCTGCCCGGATTGCGGAAACATAAGAATGATGGAGTAGGGGGGCCGTTTCTTACTTTTACTTGAGATGGTGCGCGAGAGGCCCCGTACCATGGCCGATCCTGTAAGGAGCACTTTGCTTGATAATGGCATCCATGTAAGCGGTTGCCTTGTGAAAAGCCTCGATGTCATTCCCGGTCAGTAAATGATATGCTGTAAAGGCCGCTGAAAAAGTACAACCAGTCCCATGGGTATTGCGGCTGATTATTCTCGGGTGAGAGATTTCATTATGCTTAACCTGTGGGGAAGTGTTTGAAAGGCTGAGCAGATAATCGGTTATGCTCGGTTCTTCAGGTGCGTAATGGCCCCCCGTAATAATAACGGAACGCAATTTCCCATACTGTTGCAATAATATTTCGGCTGAAGCGAGGAATGACTCCTTATTGGTTAAATTTCTTTTCGTCAGCAAGGACAGCTCCTGTATATTAGGAGTAAGAACTGTGCACAACCCGAGGATTTCGTCCCGTATCGCTTTATAGCCCGCCAGGTCAATGAGTTTTTGACCGCTGGTTGAAACCAGGACAGGATCATAGATTATTTCTCCTTTGAAATCGTCCAGGGCCTCACAGATGCTTTTCGCCACCGAACTAGAGCCCAGCATACCGATTTTGATATGGCTGACATTGAGGTCGCTTAGAACATAAGTAATCTGGTCTTTGACAAATGGCGGATCAATAGGCTGAATGGCGAATACCCCCTTGGTATTTTGTACGGTCAAGGAACTAATTACAGCGCCAGCGTAGACCCCAATAGCAGTAAATGTCTTAAGATCTGCCTGTATACCGGCCCCGCCGGAAGGATCAGAACCTGCTATGGTTAAGGCAACCTGTAGAGTACCTTTTGTAACTGGCATTTTTGAGATAGAATAAAATTTATGAGCTTGGACCATTCAGTTTATGAACTATAACAAGAATTTATCAAAATATTGCAATTAATCTCTTACCGCTATTTTTTTGTTGAAGGTATACACTATATTGTGTATAAATTTAAAAATTTATCTATATGTTGTATGGTGTCCCTGTGGTACAACAAAATGGCAGCAAATTAGGAACTACGACAGAATTCTAATAATTTAACATTGAATCGTGAAACTGGCATGACACAAGCGGTACACATATACGATGAAAGCAAGATAAAAACCCTGAGTTCCCTTGAACATATCCGTCTGCGCCCGGGAATGTATATTGGCCGCCTTGGCGACGGTTCCAACCATGATGACGGCATCTATATCCTGCTTAAAGAGGTGATCGACAATGGCGTGGATGAATACATCATGGGGTCAGGCAAAAGAATTGATATTGCCATCGCTGACAACGGTTTTACCTTGGTGCGGGACTATGGCCGGGGCATTCCTCTCGGCAAACTGGTTGAGTGTGTCTCGGTCATAAACACCGGAGCCAAGTATAACACCGATGTCTTTCAGTTCTCTGTAGGGTTGAATGGCGTTGGCACCAAGGCGGTTAATGCCCTGTCTAAACTTTTTCGGGTCACCTCTTTCAGGGACGGAGAGTATGCCATGGCTGAATTTGAAAAGGGCATTCTCAAAAAAGAGGACAAGGGAAAGACCAAGGAACGCAACGGCACCCTTGTTGAGTTTTTGCCGGATGAAGAATTGTTCGGTGAATTTTCCTATGATAAGCAGTATTTAAGGAAACGGCTGTGGCGATACGCCTACCTCAACTCAGGCCTCAACCTGTATCTAAATGAAGAACGCTTCTTTTCCGCCAACGGCCTTCAGGATCTTCTGTCAGAGGAAATAAACGGCAGCCAGATCTATGAACCGATCTATGCAAAAGATAAAACTCTTGAATTCTGTTTCTGCCATACCTACAACTACGGAGACAGCTATTTCACCTTTGTGAACGGTACCTATACCAGTGAAGGGGGCACCCACCTCTCAGCCTTCCGCGAAGGCATTCTCAAGGGTGTGAATGAATTCTCCAACAAGAAGTTTTTGGGCAAAGACGTCAGGGAAGGAATTGTCGGGACACTGGCAATAAAGATCAAGGACCCGGTCTTTGAGTCACAGACAAAGAATAAACTGGGCAATACCGAGATCCGCTCCTGGATCGTCAATGAAGTCAAAGATGCTGTCAGCGCACATTTATATAAAAACTCTGACGTTGCCGAACGCATGCTGGAAAAGATCCTGCAGAATGAAAGGGTACGCAAGGAATTGCAACACGTAAGAAAAGAGGCCCGGGCAAAGGCTAAAAAGGTTGCCCTGAAGATCCCGAACCTCAAGGACTGCAAATACCATCCCACCAAGGACAGGCCCTCGCCCCCCGGAGACGAGAACATGCTCTTCATTACGGAAGGGCAGTCCGCGGCAGGATCCATTGTCAGCTCCCGGGACCCCATGCGCCAGGCCGTGTTTTCCCTGAAAGGCAAACCCCTGAATGTTCTCGGCCAAAGCTTGCCGCTTCTTTATAAAAATGAAGAAATGTATAGCATGATGCAGGCCCTTGATATCGAGGAATCAGTGGGCAATCTTCGTTATGACAAGATAATACTGGCCACAGATGCGGATGTGGACGGGCTGCATATCAGGAATCTGCTGTTGACTTTTTTTCTGCATTATTTTGAGCCGCTGGTAAAGCTCGGGCATATCTATATTCTTGAAACTCCCATTTTCAGGGTGCGCAATAAGAAACAGACGATTTACTGTTACAGCGAGAAAGAAAAGACGGAAGCCGCGAAAAAGCTGTCTTCAGGCGAGGGAAAAAGACAGTCGGTTGAAATGACCCGCTTCAAGGGGTTGGGGGAGATCTCTCCCTCTGAGTTCAAGCAGTTTATCGGTAAGAACATGCGCCTGCGTCAGGTCAATATTGACAAACTTTCTGAAGTTCCCAAGGTTCTTAATTTTTACATGGGCAAAAACACCCCGGAACGCAAAGAATATATTATGAACAACCTCATTTAGAAGAATAAACAGCCTGGTTGGACTCCCTTTAATTGTACGTATTTCACACAAGGCATGCCAGAAAATCCACCTGATTACCATTCCATGGAAAATATTGCTGAATTTGGAAAATTGCACAAACTCTTTGATGAAAACTTCATAGAGTATACCTCGTATGTCATCAAAGAGCGGGCTATCCCGGATATAAATGACGGTTTAAAGCCGGTTCAGCGACGTATCCTGCAAACGCTGTATAATATGGATGACGGGCGTTTTCAAAAAGTAGCCAACGTGGTCGGCGAGACCATGAAGCTGCATCCCCATGGCGATGCCTCAATATTCGGCGCCCTTGTCAACCTGGCAAACAAGGATATCCTCATTGAACGCCAGGGGAATTTCGGCAATATATATACAGGTGACCAGGCTTCTGCTGCCCGCTATATAGAATGCCGTCTTACGTCCCTGGCAAAAGAAACCCTGTTCAACAGGGACCTTACAGAATACCAGCCGGTATGGCGACCAAGATCATGCCCCATAATTTCAGCGAACTCCTCCGGGCCCAGAAAAAAATTCTCAAGGGCAAGCCAGTGTCCCTCTATCCTGACTTCCAGCAGGGGGGTATGCTGGATGTTTCAGGATATAATAATGGCAACGGCCGCCTCAAATGCAGAGCCAAAATTATTGAAAAGAATGAAAAAACCATTGTTATTGAAGAAATTCCCTATTCAACCACCACCACCTCAATCATTGACTCCATTGAAAAGGCGGACAAAAGCGGCAAAATAAAGATCCAGTCCATAAATGACTATACTGCTGAAAAGGTTGAAATTGAGATCAAGCTGGCCAGGGGCATTTACGCCAAGGATACCATCAAGGCCCTTTACGCCTTTACTGACTGCGAAGTCCCGATCAGCCCCAATCTCACCGTCATCAAAGACAACCAGCCGGTCAATATTTCCGTTGAGGAGGTGCTCCATTATAACACTGAAAAACTTGTCAAAGACCTTGAAAAAGAATTGCAGATAGAGCAGGGACGCCTCAAGGACAAGCTTCATGCAAAGACGCTGGAACAGATTTTCATCGAAGAGCGCATCTACAAGAAAATTGAGGAGTGTAAAACCTACAAGGCTATCACTGATACAATAAAAAAGAGTCTTGATAATTTTCAGGAGAAACTGATCAAGCCGGTCAGCCAGGATGATATTGAACATCTGCTTGAAATCCGCATCAAGCGCATATCCCGTTTTGATATTGACAGGCAGCGCAATGAGATCAAAGAGATAAAGAGTTCCATCAAGGATGTTGAAAAGAAACTCAAGGATATTGTCGGCTTTACGATCAGTTACCTGGATAATCTCCTTAAGAAATACGGGCGCCATTATCCGCGCAGAACCACTCTTGAGACCTTTACCGAAGTAAAGGCTAGAAAGGTAGCCCTCTCCAATCTCACAGTCGGCTATCACAGGGAAACCGGGCTCTTCGGCTACCAGGTCAAAACAGACTGTGATATGACATTCTCCTGCTCAGAGTATGATAAGATCTTGCTCATCCATAAGGACGGACGCTACAAGGCGATCAAGGTACCGGATAAGATTTTTGCCGATCATGATATTTACTGGGCCGGAAAGGTAGAGGGAAAAACGGTATTTAACCTGCTTTACAGGGAGGGCTCTCAAAGCCTGACCTATGTCAAACGGTTTACAACGCCAAAATTTATTCTGGATAAGGAATACCACCTTTTCCCGGCCCATAAGAAGTCCTGGATCCAATTCCTGCAGACCGGCGAAGGAGTCCGTGTCCGCATCGATTTTATCCCCTCTGCCCGTTCAAAGATAAACTCCCAGCGCTTGGAATTTGATGAGTACTTGATTAAAGGCGAGGGCGCAATCGGTAAGAGGTTGTCTACGCGAACCGTCAGGCGCATTTCGGAACTGACAGCCAGGGTGTCTGAGCAGCAGGAGGAAATTAGGTCTGAGCAAAAAAATAAGGATAACAATGAAAACCTGCCCCAATCTCCTGAACCCGAACAGGCCACGACGCATGAAAAAAACATTGATGTTGTGCAGTCCGCTGCAGAAAAGAAGAAGACCAAAGCACAGCTTGGCCTCTTTGATCTGAAGAAAAAAGAATAGTTTTTTCTATCCCCTCCTCTTCAAATAGAGTATTATGGGTTTTGGTTTTTATTTCCCAAACTTACTATTTGTCGTTTTTTTATTTATATGAACCCCCTTTGACCAAATCGGCAGTAAACATATTTTTGGGAATCATATGAATATTCCTACCCCAGAGCGCGAAAATCCAGAAAAAAATAAAGACAGTCACCACATGATGCACTTCGGCAAGTACCAGGTGCGGAGCTGGGCCGTTTATTTGTCTTTAGGGATTATTACGGCAATTCTTGTTTTCATGGTCAACACCCTGGAAACTTTTTACCAGCATGCGCCCCAGACTTCCGGTGCAGAAGTCCAACCTCAGAAACAGACTGTTTCATCTGTGCAGAATCATGAGGCAACTGATTATCTGATTAATAAACTTAAGCATTACGGATTGTGGAAAATCCAGCCAACTCAGGAGGTGCCCCGTTTTTTCATTGAATCCTATCCGGTTGACCTGAATGCTGTGGAGGATATTAGCATCAAGAAAAGGGTTTTTCTACATTCCCTGCTGCCGCATGCCCTTTTTGTCCGCCAGGAAGCGCTGCAAAAAAGAAACAGGCTTGAGTCGATACTCAGTAAGATTGACTGTTCGCTTGAAGATATTAATTTTGATTCCGGACTTGACTATGAGAGCGAGTGTTCCTGGTCCGAATTTCTGGCTGAAGATGAGGTAAACTTTATTCAAAAACTATGCAGAAACTACCGGACAACAACTGCTGAAGGTCTTCTGGAGCGTGTTGATGCAGTGCCGACCAGTATAATTCTTGCCCAGGGGGCCCTGGAATCCTCATGGGGAAGTTCGCGTTTTGCCCAGGAGGGCAACAGCCTATTCGGTATGTGGACCTGGAAGACCAAAGGTATAGTGCCCTCAAAACGTGATGAGGGCAAAACCCATAAAGTCAAAGCCTATGAGAATATACTTGACTCAGTTCGGGCCTATCACCTCACCCTGAACCGCCTGGACCCGTATGACCAGTTCAGGCAACTTCGCAGGCAAACTGACGATTCGCTCATTCTGGCCGAGGGGCTTACCCTGTATTCCGCCAGAGGAAAAGAGTATGTTAAAGAGATTAAGAATATCATTCTGTCCAATGATCTGAAGAAATATGACAGTTGCCGTCTCTCAGATCCTGATCAATCAGAATTTTCAAATCCTGCAACCAAGTCCACCATCGTTGCTGAATCAGCCAAGGCATCTCTCTAGTTTTCAACTCATGCGTTATATTTTTCCACTTATTGTCGTTTTCCTGATTTTTCATTCTGTTTCCCCAGGTGTTGCTGAGGAAATAACTGATGCTAGTGAGGCAGAAGAAAATAGCGTTATTGTGCTCATCTACCATCGTTTCGGCGAGGATAGGTATCCCACGACCAATATCACTGTTGAGCGATTCAGGGAGCAACTGGAATTCCTGAAGAATAATGAATATACGGTCATACCCCTGGAGCAATTACTTCAATTTCTGCGGCAAGAGACGAAGTTGCCTCAGCGAAGTGTGGTAATTACAATTGATGACGGCTACAGGAGCGTCTATGAAAATGCATGGCCTGTTTTAAGGGAGTATGGTTACCCCTTTACGGTATTTCTCTACGTCAAAGCCACAGAAAACAAACACTGGAATTATATGAACTGGGACCAGGTCATGGAAATGAAGGCTGCAGGAGTTGATTTCCAGAACCATGGCTTTGCTCATGGGCATATGGCTTTTACACCTTCGGGCATGGATATGGAGCAATACAGGGCCTGGATGAGGGAAGATCTGGAGCTGAGCACCAGTATACTATCTGAAAAGCTAAAAGAACGACCGCGTTTTTTTGCTGTGCCATACGGAGAATACAACATGGTCCTGCTTGAAGATATCCGTTCTTTCGGTTACGAAGCGATCCTTTTACAGGATCCAGGCCCTGTCAGTAATTATACAGACCCGTTTGCCATACCCCGCGAGCCAATCCTTGGAACGGACTGGTCGACCATGGAGCATTTTCAAATGGTTTTGGGCAGGGTCGACCTGCCGATTAGCGAAAAAGTCCCTGCCGCCGGTCAGCTCTCTGATGTTGCACCAGAACTTTTTGGAGCACAGTTGCTGTATCCTGATCGTTATGTTTCAGGCACCCTTGGTATTTACGTCAGCGAATTGGGTTGGAACCAGGCAACCATGCGGGGCGATTTTGCAACAATTACCAACAGCACCACCTTAAAGCGCAGAATCAACAGGGTAGCCATCAGTGGTCGGGAAAAGGAAAGCGGTAGAACAGCAATCCACTACTGGATGCTGGTTGGAGAGTAACAAGCTTTCAGTGTTGCTAACATGCAAAGCTGTTGATGATTGACATAGCGGTCAGCGGTTATCTGTTAACTTTATGCCGTTAGCCTTATTTCTATTCTTTTACCCTCGGCCTTTTTATCTTATTTCCTCTCAGCCAACTCGGCCATATCCCGGCGCAGTTTTTCATACCTGGATTTATCCAGGCCTGCTCCACGCGCCACAGTTTCAGCCATTTTAGCACTCATGAAATCGCCCGGGCCATGGGCATCGGCATTGACAACGAGAAGCGCTCCGGTTTCTGAGGCAATTTGCGCAACATGACCATTGGTCAATGAATGTCCCTTTCTGCCGGTTAATTCAAGATAAACACCTTTTTCTGCTGCCAGTAGTGCCTCTTCTCTGGTGAGGAAGCCCGGGTGGGCCAGAATGTCTACCCCTGCATTTATTGCAGCGAGGTTTGTCCCGGCTTTGACCGGCTCCATCACGGTTTCGCCATGACCGACAATGATTTTGGCACCAAGATTCCTTGATTGCGCAACAAGCTCTTCAAACATTTCCGGAGGAATATGGGTTAGTTCAATCCCTGGAATGAGTCTTGTTTTCGAAAAGGGGTTTAAGTCCTCGGCTGCTTTAACAATTCTGGGAATGATAAAATCAAGATTTGACGAATCGGCGTGGTCTGTAATAGCAACCGCTTCATACCCAAGAAAAGCAACACGTCTGAGGTGTTCGGCCGGGACAAGTTCTCCATCAGAAAAAATCGAATGTGTGTGCAGATCAATCATGATAACTCCATAAAAAGTCCGTTTGTCAGTAACAGGGCCCAATAATATCGTTTGATTATGGACGCCATACCTGACCCCAGAGTATTTTTGCCAGGCTGACACTCATGGTGCTAAACACAGTTTTGTATTTAATAAGTGCAGACAAAGTTTCCTCTCAAGGAATGCAGGAGTCCCTCAGTGATTCTTACGTAAACTTCCTGGCCGGTAGAAAGAGCAGGGCCTTCAAAATTAACAATGGCATTGCACATTGTACGGCCGCTCCATTGGCCGGCAGCATTTTTGCTTTCTCCTTCGACCATAACAAGCTGGACGGTGCCTTCATATTCTCTGTTACGCTGCAAGCTGATATCATTTTGTCTTGCTTGCAGAATCTTGAGTCTTTCGGACTTGACATGTTCGTCTATCTTATTGTCAAAGGCAATGGACTTAGCCTGGGGCCGGTCAGAATATTTAAAGGAAAAAGCCCCATGATAGCGGACAGTGTTCAGAAGCTTTAGGGTATCCTGGAAGTCTTCATCTTTTTCTCCGGGAAAACCGACACGACACTATACTTTCTGTTCATTTTTTTCAGAATCCGGTTCGAGCCTGATTGGACAGGAAGGTGAAAGTGCGGGCAGAGCTTTTCAACGGTAGCAAAACACTCGATAAGTTCTGAAGAAAGGTCCTTGGGATGGGATGTTGTAAACCTGATCCGTTTAATCCCTTCTATTGCGGCAACTTGTTTGAGAAGTCCGGGGAAAGAGAGGTATTGCAGGCTCCCGTCTGGAACCTTGCCATACGAGTTGACATTCTGGCCAAGAAGGGTCACCTCCTTGACTCCCTGTTGGGCTAAATTTGATATTTCAGCAACAATATCCTCGGGCGGCCTGCTTGTTTCGCGGCCCCGGGTGTACGGCACCACGCAATAGGTACAGAAGTTGTTGCAGCCCTGCATGATGGTGACGAACCTCTTGAAATCTGGGGTAGCCCCTTTTTCATTACTCTTCCGGTTTTTTTTGACAGGGGAGGAGGAAGAATAACTGGGAATTTTAAAGCTGGGTGATAAATCCACAGCGAGTTGCGGTTTGTTCCTTCGGACAGCCTTATCAAGCAGTTCCGGTAATCTGTAAATCTGTTGCGGACCGAGGACTATATCAACTTGTGGCATTCTGGCCTGCAATCGTTCTCCTTCCTGCTGGGCAACACATCCGGCAACAGAAATAATAAGTGAGGGTTTTTTTTCTTTGAGTTTTTTTAACCTGCCAAGAAAGCTGTAAACTTTCTGTTCAGCTTTTTCACGTATGGAGCAGGTATTGATGACAATAATATCAGCCTGCTTAATATCCCCGGTAGGGCTGTAGTCTACATTGGCGAGCATCTGGCCCATGATTTCCGAGTCACGCTCATTCATCTGGCAGCCGAATGTCTCTATATATGCTTTTTTACTTGTGTTCATGTAGCAGAAGAATCTTGCAATTTTAAAGAATAAGCGTCCCTGTGGACCAGGCCAGCCTCATAAGGGATATGCGGTAATTGTACAGGGCATTGTAATATTCGATCTTGGCCCGGGTCAGACGTGTCTGGGCGTCAAGCACATTGGTTGTTGTCCCGAGTTGCGCCTTGTACCTGGACTGGTTAATGCGGAAATCCTCTTCAGCCTGCTCAATCGCCTTTTCAGTCACCCCAATATTATACTCAGCCTCAAGGGTGTCAACATAGGCCCCCCTGACCTGCAGGATGATATTATCAAGAAGTTCTGTTTGGCTTTCCTGGGCCTTTTTCATATTATACCTGGCAGCGGCCATTTCATCCTTACTCTGGCCCCAGGCCCAGAACCGCCATTCAAGGGTGGCCTGTGCAGTGGTTACCTCGCTTGGACCAAGCGGATAATCCTGAGCAGTGAGAGTGTCTCCCTGTTTAAAATAGTTAGCAGAAAGCGATACAGCAGGAAGGTAGGGGGCCCGGGTAAGAATTATATTCTTGTCAGCCTGTTCAATAACAATTTCGCTCTGCCTCAGTTCCGGACGGTATATTTTCGCCTGTTGAACAACCTGTTCCCAGGAAATTTCACTCGGTTCATACTTGAGGATATCTTCGACCTCAATTTGTGTTTCCACGGGCCTGCGCAGCAGGGTATTAAGTTGCGCCAGGGCCATGGTGGAGAGATTCTTGGCCCTGAGAAGCTCAATTTGGGCCCCGGACAGCTGCACATCGCTCTGCAGCATATCGTTCTTTGGGATCAGTCCGGCCTTATAAAACGCCTGGGCATCCTTGAGATGGGCTTTTCTCTCTTCAACCGATTGTATGGCAACCTCTTCAAACTTCCTGGTTTTCAGAAGGTTATAGTAGGCCTCATGCACAGCAAGGATGATATCGTTCTTGGTCTGTGCCATGGTAGCCTTGGATAGTTCCAGGTCGAGTTCCCCTAGTTCCACACTGGTGACAAGAGAACGGCCCCGGTAAATGGGCTGTTCAATGGAGAATGCGTAATTGTAGTAATTTTCAATTGCCCCATATGGTGTATATGCATTTGGATTATATTGGTAGCCGTAGTTAAAGAAAAGGGAAGGGTAGAGATCCTTTTTGGAGCTTTCAAGTGAATACTGTTTTTCAATAATATCCGCTTGTGAGTAGAGGATCTGCGGGCTGCTGTCCAGGGCGATTGAAACGCATTCCGAAAGACTGAAAATTTTACCGCTCAGATCCTCTGTCGTTAATTGATTATTTGGGTCCTCTGCAGAAGTAAGGCGGGCAAAGGCAAAGAGAAGCAATACAACCAGCAATGGAATAGAAACAAAACGTTTCATGGCGTAAGGTCCTGGGCAATATTTTTTACAATTTGAGGTCTGATATTATGCAGCAATTTTATTAATTCACTTTCAATTCCATCGGGGTAGCGGATTTCCACAAGTCCTTGCCTCGAATCTACTGTAGAAAGTAGGGCCCAACCGTCATAACCTTCAAGAATAAACTTTAGGAAGTGTATCCGATCAGGAGCAACCTCCATCCGCAGGATTGAACATTGTTTCTTGTTCTCAACTTTACCCGTCAAGGCTTTGTTCATGCCAATCCCATTTACCATAAATATATAATAGCAACAATATCTGATGAAATTAGAGTGGAGTACTAGACAGAAAGTTCAGCATCTACTTTCCCCAAAACATCCTTAAAAGCATTGAGTCGGGGCAGGACAATTTCCTGCAGGAATTCTTCGGTCTGTTCCTTTGCTCTTCCCGTAAATTGCTGAAAATTAGTTATCATGCCTTCCATGTCTGTAAAAGTAAAGGGGATGTAATCATCTTGTGCTAATCTGTGCAGCAGATCGTTGTCCCTGCCTTCTTCCTTGACAATTTTCCCGGCTGCCAGGGAATGCATTTTGATTATTTCATGTAATTTCTGCCGGCTTTTGCCTTTTTCAACCCCTGCCATCAAAATTTTCTCTGTGGCCATGAAGGGTAATTCCTGGCGCAATTGTTTTTCTATTTGTTTCGGAAAAACAACAATATCAGAAGATATATTAATGTAAAGCTTTAATATTGCATCGGTCAAGAGAAAGGCCTGTGGAATGTCCATGCGACGGATTGCCGAATCATCAAGAGTTCTTTCAAGCCACTGATTTGCACAGGTTGCAGAAAAGTCCGCAGTCAAACCCATAAGTTTACGTGCCAGCCCTGTCATGCGTTCTGAACGCATGGGGTTACGTTTATACGCCATGGCAGAACTGCCCACCTGTTTTTGGGCAAATGGTTCTTCTTGGACTTTCAGGTTGGAAAGCAGCCTCATGTCAACTGCAAATTTGTGGGCCGAAGCACCGATGCCTGCAAGGGTCTCGGCTGTTTTCATATCAAGTTTCCGGGGGTAGGTCTGTCCGGTAACGGGGAAATGCTGGTCAAAACCAAGCTTGGCAGACACAAGTTTATCAAGCTGTCTGACTTTTTCGTGATCACCTTTGAATAATTCAAGAAAGGTGGCCTGGGTGCCAACTGTGCCCTTAGCCCCACGGGCCTTAATCTGTTTTTCAAGATGCTCAAGATAATCAAGATCAAGGAGCAGGTCCTGGATGTAAAGAGTGGTCCGTTTGCCGACCGTAGTGGGCTGTGCCGGCTGATAATGGGTATAACCGAGAGTTGCTAAGTTTTTATATTTATTAGCAAAATTTGCTAGATTGGCAATAACGTTTACCAGGCTGTTTTTGATCAGATGCAGGGCCTTTTTCTGCAGGATCAGGTCAGTATTGCAGACAACAAACTGTGACGTAGCGCCAAGGTGTATTATTGGTTCTGCTTTAGGGCATTTCTGGCCATAGGCATATACATGAGCCATAACATCATGCCTGATTTCCTTTTCTTTGCTGCCAGCAAGCTCAAAATCAATGTCTGAGGCGTGTTTTATCAATTCGTCAATCATTTCCCGACTGACAATATCAGTAAGACCAAGTTCATTCTGGGCTTCGGCCAGGGCAATCCAGCATTGACGCCAGGTCTGTATGCGGGTGTGTTCAGAAAAAAGTTCCTGCATTTCAGTGCTGGTATAACGGCTTACCAAAGGATCCTGGTAAATTTCTCTATTGTTCATTGGAAAATTCCCCAAAATTTGAATTAGCGGAATGAGACAAAGCGGGAACGCAACAATTATATACGAAATTATCCTTTTATTGTCAGCACCCAATAGCAAAACAAACAGAATATATTATAATGTCGCATAACATATATTATGTTAAATTATTTATCTATTTGTAATTACGATATATTATTGGTTCTTTTGTGTTATAAAGTGATCCCCTGCTTTGCTTATAGATTTTTTTTTTATTGATAATACTCCAATCAGGCGCTCTTTGTTGTCTCTAAGGCATTTCAGGACTTATTTAGGTTAATATATTACTTTATTATATAGTATTATATTTCTGTAATTACGTAAAAAATCATTATTTTTTTATTTGAATGCTTTCCCTTAATGGTTACAGAGAAAATTATGTGAAGAAAAATTACCTAAAAGCTGAAATAAAAACTTAATCCGAAAAATGGTGCGCTCTCGTAATCCTGTTTTTCGATCGCCCTGCCGTGTTGATCTTCAA
>WOR8_10003942_pt1 | contig 14458 bp, 12 predicted proteins | sample DeeMarSeWOR38_10_FD_19890 | JGI IMG/M metagenome (IMG submission 19890) | reverse complement strand
GAGCCGCCGTGGGCAATTATTGCTACGTTTCGGATCTGCTCGGTCTGGGTTTCCTTCATGTGATGCTTCCTCCGTTGCCGTTGATATTAGAACCCTGCCTGAAGACTCCCTAGACATCCAGAGCGCAGGGGACTTTGCAGCGGGAGCGGCCCTAGGAAATGCGCCTTCCCCGGTGTCAGGGAAATGACCATCACCAGGGCTCTCCGAAATTTAGTAAAGTTACCATTGGGAACAAAAAGGTACAAGAGCCAAGGGTTTATCTGAGTGGATAAACCCTTGGCAGTTCAATGTTCAAAGTTCAAAGCGAAATGCACCCATATTGTCGGCTCTTTTACTCTAAACTCTGAACGTTGAACTCTGAACTTTTAGTTATTATTCCTTTCCCACAGGATCCGCAGGCCCTCCAGGGTCAGGTCGGGGATGACCTCGCTGATGCACCGGGCTTCACCCGATATTCCGCCCGCAAGACCCCCTGTTGCCACCACCATGGAATTGACATTCATTTCGCGGTCGATTCTCTCGACGATGCTGTCCACCAGACCGGCGTAGCCATATATTATCCCTGACTGTATGCTGCTGATGGTATCCCGTCCCACTATTTTTGAGGGCTTTTCAAGTTCCACCCTCGGTAATTTGGCAGCCTTCAAAAACAGGGCATCAAGGCTGATCTGGACGCCTGGGAAAATAACGCCGCCGATGTATTCACCCGCGGCCGATATGACATCAAAGGTTATGGCAGTGCCAAAATCGATCACGATAAGAGCCCTTCGGTATCGCTCATAAGCCGCAACTGCATTGGCTATTCTGTCGGCACCAACCTCCCTGGGATTATCATAGAGGATAGGCATACCGGTTTTTATTCCTGGCCCCACCATAAGGGGTATCAGATCAAAACTGGAGATGGACATGTCGATCAGGGCCTGCCTTGCGGGCGGCACGACAGAGCTGACGCATACGCCTCTCAGCGAGCTTTCGTCCACATCATCGCCACGCAGAAGGTCCTTGATCAGATGGCTGTATTCATCGGCCGTCCGGTCCCTGTCGGACCTTATCCTCCATCTCGACGTGATCTCGCTGCCCCTGAAGATACCCAGGACAGTCTGGGTGTTCCCTACGTCAACACATAAAAGTAGATCCTTCAAAACGAACACTCCTTACGATTGAAGTTCAGAGTTCAGAGTTCAGAGTTTAGAGTTCAGAGTTCAGAGTTTAGAGTTCAGAGTTCAGAGTTTAGAGTTCAGAATTTTTAGGTCGAAGTGAGTTGGACTCTGTGCTTGATCAGACCTTTGCTTTTCACTCTGAACTCAGAACTCAGAACCGTGAATTATCTCTTCTATTTCCCCCGAATAAACCGTGAATTCCCCATCCTCCGTAGCCATGACCAATCCGCCGCTCGCATCCAGCCTGATGGGGACCCCCTTCACCTTCCGCCCGCCGTCGCAGTAAGTATAGGGTGTATCAAGGAGCGCTCTTCTTGACCATTTTTCCCTTGTCATGTCCCAGATTCTATCCTCTTTAAGTCCCGCTGAATACTCCTTCATGCTCCGGGAAATACGTGCGGCGAGATCTCCTTGCTCAAGACCTTCCTCCACTTCATGTACAAAAGCCATTCGGTCCCTGATCTCTATGGGGATGTTATCCTCCGGACGCTTCAAGTTAACGCCGAAACCAACCACTGCCCAGAGGACCTTATCCCCCTCGCTTCTTGACTCGACCAGGATCCCGGCCATTTTTCTCCCGCCGAGAAGAATATCGTTGGGCCACTTGACGGCAAGGGATGATCCGGATTCCCCCATGGCCGACAGAAAGGCTACAGAAGCGACCACAGGCAGGCGCATTAATTTCCGTGGATCGACCTCAGGCCTCAGGAGGATAGACATGTGAAGGTTCCCTTCCGGTGACCACCACGCCTTGCCCCCGCGCCCCCTGCCCGCGGTCTGCCTGTCAGCCATAACCACCGTCCACTCCTCTGCCCCGGTCTCAGCCATCCCGGCCAGGTGGTCGTTGGTGGATCCGATTGTTTCGAAATGATGATATATCATGGGGGATTTTCGTGTATGAATTTTGTTGGAAGGAACTGAGTTTGATTTCAAATTACGGATTACGAATTGCGAATTGCGGAATGCGGATTGATGATTGCGGAATTAACGTTGTCAACCCGTTAAAACCACACCACTTTTCCGCAATTCGTAATCCGTAGTCCATAGTCCGGTATCCGCAATCATTCTGTTATGATCTCCATGGTTATATCCGCAGCCCGGGCCGAGTGGGTCAGTTCCCCGACCGAGATATAGTCCACCCTGGCCGCATCCAGATATGCCTCGATGTTGTCGAGACGGATGCCTCCTGAAATTTCCAGCCTGGCTCTCCCCCGGCATACCTCGACGGCCTTGGATATCTCCTCGGGTTTGAAATTATCGAGAAGTACGATGTCCGCCCCGCTGGCGAGGGCCTCCTCTAGACCGTCTAGATCCTCAACTTCCACCTCGATGTCAATACCGGGAGGAGCGTTGCGCGAAGCTTTTTCCACAGCTTTGGCGATACCCCCGCAGGCGGCGACGTGGTTATCCTTGATGAGCACTCCATCCCAAAGCCCCATTCGGTGATTGGAGCACCCACCTGTCCGCACCGCCATTTTGTCCAGCCAGCGCCAGCCCGGAACGGTCTTCCGGCTGTCGAGAATAACGGCTCTTCCGGCTGCGAGAAGCGCGAATCGGCGGGACAAGGTCGCCACACCGCACATTCGCTGGAGGAAGTTAAGGGCGGTCCTCTCGGCAGCAAGAAGGGCTTTCATGGATCCTTCCACCTCTGCGAGGGTATCCCCACCAGCGGAATCCGCGCCCTCCGCTTTCAGGGAGGAAAAAGCGATCCCGGCGTCGATCCTTTCAAAGACGGCACGGGCGACATCCAGGCCGCAGCACACAAGCGGTTCTCTTGCCTGGATGACAGCTCTTGCCTTGGAATCATCATCCAGGACAGATTCTGAAGTGATGTCCCCCGTACCCAGATCCTCATCAATCGCGATCTCGATAAGCCTGAGGACCTGTTCGGGCAGCTCAGTCATTCAGGCGCTCCAGGTTCTCCTTCAGTTTAGCTTTCTGAGCGGCAAGCTCCTCGACAAGATCCCTGTTTTTCTGGACGACCTCTTCAGGAGCCTTGGCCAGGAACTGGGAATTGCCCAGCTTTTGTTCCACTTTGGCAAGTTCCTGGCTCACCTTCTCCATCTCCCTTGAGAGTCTTACGGATTCAGCCCCACGGTCAAGGTCATCGGCAGCTGAGATAAGGACTTCCTGTCCCCTTACAACGGCGGCCGAAAGACTGGATTTATCTTCCCTTGCGCTTGTGAAGGTTAGACCTGACAGTCTCGCCAGGCGGACGATGTCGCTTGTCGACCGGTGAAGCATTTCAGCAATGGCGCTGTCAGGACACACAAAGGTGGCCTCCACCTTTGCCGACGGAGTAATCCCGAGCTCGGTCCTCAGGTTCCGGATGGTCGTGATAAAATCCATGACCACATCCATTATTTCCTCGGACTCCTCATCGGCGTCATCTGACATGGCCTCGGGATAAGGAGCAACCATGATGCTCAGGCCATCGGACGGCAGCCTTTGCCAGATCTCCTCAGTAACGAAGGGCATAATGGGGTGAAGCAATCTGAGGAAGTTATCAAGGATCAGCCCGGCGGTTTGGGCGGTTTCAAGGTGGGCGCTTTCTCCCCTTTCACCGTAGAGTGAGGGTTTGGCGAGCTCAAGGTACCAGTCACAGAACTCATGCCAGAAGAACTGGTAGAGATGATGAGCTGTATCGTTGAACCGGTAGCCCTCAATGCTGGACCTTGTCTGGTTGATAACTGCAGCCAGACGGCTTCTGATCCACCTGTTGTGGATCTCCCTTGCATCGGACGGAGCGATGACGTCCTTTATGCCGGCCTCCTCGAGGTAGGTCAGTACCAGTTTGGATGCGTTCCATATTTTGTTAATGAAATTTCGATAGCCCTCGATCCGGTCCTCGGCCAGCTTGATGTCCCGTCCCATGGCTGCGAATGCTGTGAGGGTAAAACGGAACGCGTCAGCTCCATACTGGTCGATGACAACGAGGGGGTCGATGACATTCCCGCGGGATTTGCTCATTTTCTGCCCCTCGGAATCTCTCACCAGAGCATGTATGTACACTTCCCGGAAGGGGACATCCCCCATGAACTTCATCCCCATCATGATCATTCTGGCCACCCAGAAAAAAAGGATGTCAAAACCGGTTACCAGGCAACTCGTTGGATAGAATTTCTTCAGGGTATCGGTTTTTTCGGGCCACCCCATAGTGGAAAAGGGCCAGAGGGCCGACGAGAACCATGTATCGAGAACGTCCTCCTCCTGTTTGAGGTCATGACTCGCGCACCCGGGACAGGTCAGGGGCTCGTCGGCCTGGACAACGACCTTGCCGCAGTCTCCACAATTCCACACAGGGATCCTGTGGCCCCACCATATCTGCCTGGAAATGCACCAGTCCCTGATATTGTACATCCACTCGAAATAGGTCTTTTCCCAGTTCTCGGGAACGATCCTGATCCTGCCCTCTTTGACAGCCTCAATGGCCGGTTCGGCCAACTCTTTCATCCGGACGAACCACTGCCGGGACAGAATAGGTTCGATCACCGTCTGGCAGCGGTAGCACTGACCGACAGAATGCTCGTAATCTTCCACCTCTACCAGGTATCCTCCGTCGCCGAGTTCCTCTACCAGCTTTCGCCGGCACTCGTAACGGTCCATTCCCTCGTAGCGCTCGCCCGCTTCATGGGTCATCGTGCCATCCATCGAAATGACCACGATTTTGGGAAGATCATGTCTCTCCCCTATCTCAAAATCGTTGGGATCGTGGGCAGGCGTAACCTTCACTGCCCCCGTGCCGAACTCCATGTCGCTGAAATCGTCCGCAATAAGAGGAATATCCCTCCTGGTCATGGGCAAATGGAAACTTTTCCCCATAAGGGAACGATATCTCTCATCAGCGGGATTCACTGCGACAGCCGTGTCACCCAGCATGGTTTCAGGCCTTGTGGTGGCAACCACCACTTCACCGGAGCCGTCCACCGCCGGGTATCTGATATGGTAAAGATGCCCTTTACGCTCGTGATGCTCGACCTCCAGGTCCGAAAGAGCGGTATGACACCTCGGACACCAGTTGATGATATAATCACCCTGGTAGATTAGGCCCTCGTTGTAAAGGCGCACGAAAACCTCACGCACAGCTGTTGAAAGACCATAGTCCATGGTGAATCGTTCGCGTTCCCAGTCACAGGATGATCCAAGCCGCTGGAGCTGTTTCAAGATCACCCCACCGTATTTTTCCTTCCACTGCCAAACCTTTTCGATGAACTTCTCCCTGCCGAGGGCGTGGCGATCGGTTCCCTGGGAATCCAGTTCCTTCTCAACCACGTTCTGCGTGGCTATTCCCGCGTGATCGGTTCCCGGCATCCACAGGACCTCGTGTCCGATCATTCTTCTGTACCGTACCAGAACATCCTGGAGAGTATTGTTCAGGGCGTGTCCCATGTGCAGAGAACCGGTGACATTGGGAGGTGGAATGACGATGCTGTATGGCATGCGGTCGGAACATTCATCCGCGTGGAAGAAGCCGTTCCGAGTCCAGTAGGTGTACCACTGTTCTTCGGACCCGGCCGGGTCAAAGTGCTTTGGCATTTCTTTCGTCATGGGGATCCTCAAAAGTTCCGTGATTGGTGATTTGTAATTGGTGATTAAAAATCCTTATCCTGCGATTCGTTTGTTGTGTGTTATAAATGATTATTAATCCAATCACTAGTCACTAATCACGAGTTACTGATTCTTACATACAAAAGAGGGCTGCCGGTCCCCCGTCAGCCCTCCTGAAGAGTGAGATCTGGATCGTCATGATCCGTTTTTGATCTTCTGGATAGCCTCCCGGATAATGACTTCCGCCATTTCCGGAACAACTTCCCAGGCAATTTTTTCAACTTTTTCTTCAATCAACTTTCTTATCGCGGCATCATCAGGCACACCAGGAGCAGCGTGGGGACGCACCGTTTCGCCAGGTGCCGCTTTTCCAGGTTCGACTGCCGGTCCAGGAGAATACTCCTCCGGCAATTCCGATGACAGATCGACCGAGAGTTCCAAAGGAGGTTCTTCCATGGAAAGGTCCTCGAGATCCATGGTTGATTCCAGAGTAGAGGCGGCGGCAGCCTCCGCCTCATCTTCAGGCTTGGCATCCCCGAGATCAGCGGCCGGGGATGCCTCCAAGTCCGCCAAAGCCTCCTTGGAAGGTGAAACCTGGGATGGCACCCTTTCCGGTGCTGATCCGGCAGATTCGATCACACCACTGTCGTGAATCCCCTCGGTCCGGCTCGGGGGAGGCTGGACAGCCTCGGGCCCGGATGCGGGTGGCGGTTCCGGGGCCAGAAGATCCGGTGAGATCGTCTCCCCCGTGACGACAGGTTGATCTCCTGCAGGCTCAGGAACAATAAAGGAAACCTCCTGACTATCAACCTCAGGCGATGCCTGCTGCAGTGGTTCCATCTCGAAGGTCACTTCTTCTACCGCATCTTCCAGAATGTCCGCACCGGGAACCTCTTCAACAACCCCCGTCTCGAAACCGAAGAAATCTTTTTCCATATTCTCCACACGGCTCCGTTCCTCAACATCCACTGTCTGACCCGGTGCTGGAGGCGCTGCCGACGGTGGCTGGGCCGGGGCTGCTGAAACATGGCCTGCACCCGGGGTCCCGGACTCTGGTGGGGTCGAACCGGGTGGGTGAGGTGGAGCTGGTTTTGATTCAGGTCGCCCGATACCGACATCGAAACTTCCCACGTCTACAACTCCCGTCGTCTTGATAGGACCGAATCCCGGTGCCGCCGCTCGCCCTTCGCGTGACTGCGCCCGAACCTCATCTCCCGACTCACTGAGTATGTCCCAGATATCCGGTTCGGACACGCCGCTCTTTGAAGGTGGGGCCGGGGCGTCAATCTGCTGCGGCATTCCAGGTCCTGCCGCCGTGCCGACGTCGGCAGCAGCGCTCCTTGCGGCAGGTGCAGATTTTGGCACCGAGGGTGCAGGTGCGTCTCCGATGAGCGTTTTCACCTTTTCAATGAGCTCGCCGGATTCGAAGGGCTTGGTGATAAAATCGTTGGCTCCAACAGATCTGGCCTCTTCTTCATCAAATGCTTCGAAAGTGCCTGCAAGGAGCAGGACCGGAACCGACCTGGTTTCCTGCTGTTGCTTAACGGCCCTGCAAAGCTCATATCCATTCATTTGGGGCATGATGACATCGGCCAGAACGACGTCCGGTTTCCAGCTTTTTACCAGTTCCAAAGCCTCCGAACCGGTTCCCACCGACTGAACCTCAAATGCTTCGTCGGCGAAGGTCAGAGCAATGACCTTCTGAATCGTTACACTGTCGTCAGCAACGAGGATCCTTTTCATTTTTACTCCTCCCCCCCTTACCGTTCACCGCAACACCTCGGGGGTAAAAGGTGTCATATATGGTTGATAATTCACATTTTGCCGATAAAAGACGGCATCAAAATTCAAAAATCAAAAAGGCGATCCACGTCCAAAAGGATGAGTTCACCGCCTGTTTTTTTCAATAGCCCGGCAATGGCACCATGGGACAATGACAGGTCTCCCTCGTAGGGTGCTATATCATCACTGCCACCGCTGATCATGATTCCACCCATGTTACGCACCCTAAAACCCAGCGGGTCCTCCTCCGTACCGGTGACAATGACAAGGTTGCCGGATTCATCGTGCTGAACCCCCAGGAGATCGAGGAGTGAAAATACCGGCAGGAGTATGTTGCCACGGTAAGGGAGGATGCCCTCCAGAGGACGCCTTCCCCCCGGGACAGACACTGAAGAATCCATGTTAACAACTTCTCGGACAACTTCAATGGGAACCGCAAACCGGTATTTGCCTACCGTAAAACTTATCAGTCTCCTTTCCGCCATGGGATTAACTCCCTGAATCTAATGAAATCAACCGGGAAAGGTCAAGTTCCAAAACGGGTCCGTTCTTCCAGAAACGGATACCCGCGATGGGGACATCGGTGTAGGGATTAGCCCTTTCCGGGAACGCAGCCATCTCACCGGGGGCCTCGATACCAAGGACCTGGTCAACGGCAAAAGCTCTACCGGCATTGCCCCACCTTACGACCACGATCTGGGAACTGTCGGAAATATGGGTCCCGGGGAGGAGCACGCCCACTGGAAGCCAGCTTCCTCTTGAAAAAACCCAGGACTGGTCGTTGGACCTTTCGGGAGCCGCTCCATCCGGAAGGTCCTCCAGGGCCTCGATCCTGTCCGCTCCAAGGATCTCATCGATATGCACAAAGGGCAAACTGACCAGATGAGACCCCGCGCGGACTATAACAACCCTGTCAGCCATGGTCGGAACTCCCTCCACGTGGTAGCATTGTTTACCAAAATTACCACCTGCTGTAGTATCAGTCAACCGAAGTCCCCGAAAGGTAACAAAAAATCATAATTTTGACGAACATCCCGGTTTCCGTGCGTCGAAGGGGTGTGGTAAAAGGAGGAGTGAACAGTAAACAGTGAACGGTGAACAGTGTATACTTTGGTATCCGGCCATTCACGGTTCACTCTTCACGCTTCACAGATTCGTTTTAAATTTGGAATCCGGAATCTGAAATTTGGAATTGCCTTTCTATGCCCTTTAAACTCTATAATTATATCCTGAACAAGTTTGTTTCCACCTTCGCAGCCGGGATAGGAATTTTCACTGTTCTGTTCCTTATGGATCAGGCTTCAAGACAGATTCAGCAGTTGGCACCCCACGCGAGCAGTCTCACGGATTTTTTCCTTTCTTTTCTTCTGCTGGCTCCTCCTCTTCTGGCCTACACCATCCCCCTGGCCTTTCTCATATCCATGATCTGGACACTGGAGCAGATGAAACAGGAAAGGGAGCTTCTGGCTATCACAGCCTCAGGGGTTCCCCCTCTGCGACTTCTTACACCCTTTGTTTTTTCCTCCGTCATCACTTTTATCCTGGCTTATGTGGTGACCGGATACTTGGGACCGGCAAGTTTTTCGCATTACAACAGTCGTCTCTCGGACATGGCGAGAAAGAGTTTCATGAACGACCTGAAACCGGGGGTTCTTTTCGACGGGATCCCGGGCACACTCCTTATCGTCGGTGATTTTGACAGAGGGTCAGGCCGCATTGACGGTCTCCTTATGACCCGCAGCGATCTGAACGAGGCTGAGACAGGTGAGATCATAATCGCCCAGAGCGGCGAGATTCAACCTCCCACGGATGAGACAAACGATCTGATCCTGAAAATTGATAAAGGAACAATACATCCTGTCGCTGCTGCCGGGAACGAATACCGATCGGGATCCTTTGACAGCCTTGTTTCGAGGATCCAGGGCCAGTCTCCCAGGACAAGTATAAGAGCCAAAGAGTACCTTATGGGCGTTTCCAATGAACAACTCAGGTCCTGGTCCGGTGAAAACGGCAATGACTCAAACAGGCGGTTGTCAGCCATGTACACTGTCGAGCTTAACAGGCGTCTCGCGTTCCCCCTTACTGTCCTTCTCTACCCATTCGTCGTTTTCCCAGCCACCGTTTCAACTGGAAGGCACGGGAAAATCGTGGCTTTTACCGGGAGCATCCTCCTCTTCATGATCACCTTCCTGCTATTTTCCCTCGGGGCTCGACTGGCCTACCAGGGAATGATCCCTGCGGTTCTGGGGGCCTGGCTTCCTGTGATATTTCTCCTGCTGGCCGGCCTTGCCGTTTTTCCGATCTATGCCTTCAGCCAACTAAGGGGTTCAGGAATACTCGGAGGAACCAGGCCGTGACCCTGCTGGATCGATATATTGCGAAAAAATGGATCCTGTACTTTTTCCCATCCGCCGTCGTTCTGGTCACGGTTTTTTTGGCTTCGGATGTGGCATTTACCTTCTGGGACTATAGTAGGCGGGGACTATCACCGGGGCTCGTCGCCCTGCACTATATTCTGAAGACACCCTATCTTATGTACCAGTCGGCTCCTATCTCGTCTCTCATCGCTACGCTGCTCACGCTTACCGGGATGAAAAAAAATGGTGAGATGACCGCCATGTTCACTTCGGGAATAAGCGGGATCCGGTTGAGCATACCCATACTCACAGCCGTTTTTGTCGTAAGCCTGATTTCTTTCTATTTGACTGAGAATCTGGTCCCCGGCGCTAACAGGATCAGTCGGGATCTTGTTCGCGAAGATTCCGGAGCCAAGGCCTCGGTCGTCGGAACCGATCGCATCTGGCTCAGAGATGGAAACCGCGTCATCCATATCCGATCAGTGGAAAACGAGGGTACCATGCTTACGGAACCGACCATCCTCCAGTTCTCGGACAACCACCTGCGTAACCTGACCCTTCGTATGGCCGCTGAAAACGTGCGCTGGGAAAACGGCATATGGCGGGCAGAACGGGTCTTCCTTCGGCGGTTCTCAGGCGGCATTCTTTTCGAAACCAGGGTGTTGAAAAATGAACGTGTTCCGATAAGTACACGTCCTGATGAATTCAAGCGCGTACGCAGAAAACCCGAGGAAATGGGCAGATCTCAGCTAAGAAAATATATCGACAACCTGAAACTGGCCGGACTTCCCTATGCAAGGTACGAAGTCAATGTCTATCAGAAGTCCTCTGCGGCGGCCATTTGCCTCATTTTCACCATCCTGTCAATCCCTGTGGCCTTTATCGTGCCGATAAGGAGCGGGGTCCCCATGGGAATCGGGTTGAGCATCGCTTTCGCGGCCGCCTTCTGGTCCTTTTATTCCTTTTCCCTGTCCCTCGGTTTCGCCGGTATCATTCCCGCTCCCATAGCAGCCTGGTCCGGGCAGGTCGTGTTTTTCCTGCTCGGCCTGATCGCCCTTCTGCTCATCAAGCATCCGAGGCTGCATTAGAGAACGTCCAAAGGCCGACCTCCAAGGCCCAAAGGGAAATCTGAAGCTGGGAACTTGGACCAGAAAAACAGAACGCTATACACACATTTGGATAAAAATTGGCCAACCACAACGGACGCGGCCTGTTCCTTATTGATGGTTGAAAGGCGAGAACCGGCCCCACAGTTTGGCTCAAGTATCTAACAAAACAAGGCCCGCTTTCGCGGGCCCTGGGACCTTACTTTGGGCTTTGGCCTCCTGAAAAACAGGCATCCACCATGGACCCTGTTTTTCAGGTCCCCATATCCCAACTGTTCAGATATTTCACCTGCTCATCCGTCAGCACGTCGATCTTCGCCCCCTCGGATTCAAGCTTGAGCCGCGCGATCTCGCGGTCCATTTCGACAGGGACCGGATAAACGTTTTTCTCCAGGCTCCTTCCCTTCTTGACCATGTACTCGGCGGAAAGCGCCTGGTTGGCGAAACTCATGTCCATGACACTGGAAGGGTGCCCCTCGGCAGCTGCAAGGTTGATGAGCCTCCCCTCCCCCAGGACGTAAACCCGGACGCCGGTGGTAAGCTTGTGCTCCACAACGAAGGGCCGGATGTCCCTCTTTTCAGCAGTGATCTCATCCAGCCCCTTCAGGTCAAGCTCCACGTTGAAGTGGCCGGAATTGGATACAATGGCCCCATCTTTCATGGCGGCAAAATGCTCTTTGCGGATGACATGAATGTTCCCTGTCACCGTGCAGAAAAAGTCACCGACCGGAGCAGCCTGCTCCATGGGCATCACGGAGAAGCCATCCATGAGAGCTTCGAGGGCGCGGACGGGATCGATCTCTGTCACGACCACACGCGCTCCCATCCCCTGGGCGCGCATGGCCAGACCGCGTCCGCACCATCCGTAACCCACCACCACGAAAGTGGATCCGGCCACGAGCCGGTTTGTGGCTCTGATAATGCCGTCGACGGTGCTCTGTCCGGTCCCGTACCTGTTGTCAAAAAGGTGTTTTGTGTCGGCATCGTTTACAGCGACGATGGGATAATTCAGGACGCCATCCCTGGCCATGGCCTTGAGTCTGATGACCCCGGTCGTTGTCTCCTCTGTTCCTCCGATAATGTTTTCGAGAAGGTCGGTTCGTTCTGAGTGGATCACCGATACGAGATCCGCCCCGTCATCCATCGTAAGGTGGGGCGATGTATCCAGGACAGCCTCTATGTGGGAGTAATAGGTTTCGTTGTCCTCGCCCTTGATGGCAAAAACAGGGATCTTATCGTGGTCCACAAGGGATGCCGCCACATCGTCCTGGGTGCTCAGGGGATTGGAGGCGCAAAGGGCCACCTCGGCCCCGCCGGCTTTTAGGGTTTTCATCAGTTGGGCTGTTTCAGTGGTCACGTGAAGACAGGCCGCCATCCTGATCCCCTTCAGAGGCTGCTCTTTTTGGAAGCGCTCCTCTATCAGTGCCAGGACGGGCATGTTCTGCGCCGCCCATTCGATCCTGAGCCGACCGCTCTCGGCCAGATTCCTGTCCTTGATGTCGTATTTCATGTTGTCTCTACCCCCCCACCGCTGACTTCAGATCATCGACCCGGTCTGTCCGCTCCCAGGTGAACTCGGGTTCCTCGCGTCCGAAATGACCGTAAGCGGCCGTTTTTGTGTAGATGGGCCTGAGGAGATCGAGAGCCTCTATGATCTGCAGGGGTTGCAGGGGAAAGACCTCACGTACAGCCTCGGCAATGCGGTCCGGTGAGACCTTGGCGGTATGGAAGGAGTTGATCATCACCGAAACAGGATCGGCGACGCCGATGGCGTAAGCAAGCTGAACCTCGCATTTTTCGGCAAGACCGGCAGCCACGATATTTTTGGCAATATACCTGGCCATGTAGGATGCCGACCGGTCCACCTTGGAGGGGTCCTTCCCGGAAAAACAGCCGCCCCCGTGGCTGCCCTGTCCGCCGTACGTATCAACGATGATCTTGCGGCCGGTAAGACCCGTGTCGCCCATGGGTCCGCCCGTGACGAACCTGCCGGTCGGATTGATGAGGTACCTGGTGTTGTCGTCGATCATGTCGGCCGGCAGGGTCTTCTTTATGACCTCTTCAATGATCCCCTCCTGGAGCCGCTCCCTCGAGACATCAGGAGTGTGCTGGGAGGCGATCACGACCGTATCGATGCGGATGGGAATGTCGCCCTCATACTCGATGGACACCTGGGACTTCCCATCAGGCCTGAGGAAATCCAGGATCTTTTCCTTGCGGACCCGGGTGAGCTGTTTCGTAAGCATGTGGGCGTAAACGATGGGCATTGGCATCAAGACATCCGTGTCCGTGCAGGCATAGCCGAACATCAACCCCTGGTCGCCTGCTCCGCCGGGATCGACGCCCATGGCGATATCCGGGGACTGCTTGTGGATGGAAGTCAGGACTCCGCAGGACTCCCAATCGAAACCCATATCGGAGCTGTCGTATCCTATTTCCCTGATCACCGAGCGGGCCACCTCCGGGATCTCGACATAGATCTCGGTCGTAATTTCACCCGCGATGACGACCAGGCCGGTTGTTGCCAGGGTTTCACAAGCCACCCGGCATCGGGGATCACCGGCTATGATAGCGTCTAAAATGGCGTCGGAGATCTGATCGCAGACCTTATCGGGGTGTCCCTCTGTCACAGATTCCGAAGTGAATAGAAAATCGGTCATACTCATGTCTTACTCCCTTCAGAAGTATATTTGCGCTGCAGGCATTGCAGCCTTTCTTGATAACAGAATCATTGTGGGTGGGCAAGAGGGAGATTGATTACGGATTACGGATTGAGGGTTGTGGGTAGAAGATCGGGTTTCATCGTTATTTAAAGGCGCCTCTTTTAATCCTCAATTTTCAAGCTTGTTCTCCCCGAACCCTCCCAGCACGAGGTCTTTCAAAGCATTGACCGCCTTTTCCTCATCCGATCCATGAATCTCCAAAACAACAGTATCGCCTTTGGCGGCGGCCAGGGTCAGGATCCCCATGATGCTCTTTCCATTGACCCTGCTTTTGCCCTTGACAAGCCATATCTCGCTTTCGAACCTGGAAGCAGCTTCGACGAACTTTCCTGCCGCCCGGGCATGGAGACCCAACTTGTTGGTTATGAGCAGATCTACCCGGACCATGGGATCCTCATTCCAGGCCCAAGAAAACCCATCACTGTCCCCAGGACGATCAAAAAAGCGAAGATCTCAGGATCCCTCCAACGCCTGCGGAAAACCAGGAACGCCGCACCGAAGAAAAGGAATGCTGTGCCGGGTGTTCCTGTACCGAAGGCACCCAGCCCCAGGGCAAAACCCAGGAGAGGGGTGATCATGCGCTCCATTTTTCGGGGCAGTACCTTGCCGTTTAGCTCGGACGCGCCTTCCTGCGGAGAACCTGCGTTCAGATAGCCTCGATTAAGGTATACCCACCTGTTCCTCAGGTGTATGGCGTTGAAAGCAAGGAGGAAAAAGACCGGGGCCGCGGCCATCGAGAAAAAGGACACCGACAGGGAAAGCAGCAAAGTAACAGGAAGGAG
>WOR8_10009181_pt1 | contig 14463 bp, 13 predicted proteins | sample DeeMarSeWOR38_10_FD_19890 | JGI IMG/M metagenome (IMG submission 19890) | reverse complement strand
GGTGGTCTGGGATAATCCCAAACCGACTCTTGACCGGGCGCCGGCAGTGCTGCGAAATCCGGTCTTTTCTGCCCCCTGTACTTCCACATCTGAGAAACCTCCTAAAGATCAAAAAATCGATATATTAATAAAGATTTCTTTCTATAATCTCACAAAATTTGTCAATTTTTCAATTGTAGGTAGCGTGCCTCAATTGAATTTTTGATATTCGCTAAAATTATTATAGATTTTTAACAGCAATCGTAAAAATCCCGATCTTTATTCATCCATTGAGCGGTGGGCAGTATTTTGCTCATCGACCCAGTCTTCTTCCTCCCACACCATCCCTTTTCGGCCCGGCACTGTGCGGATCGGGCCAGCCTTATATAGAGAGCAAGATTTCGGTCCATAACAGAACGTCTCAGATCGATATTGTTTCTGACTTGGATTCCAGTGATCGATGATCATCTCGACTGGCATCTTGCAGCCCCATATACAACTCTGACATTTGGCCTTGAAAGTGCGGGCGTCAAGTCTGCGATGCCCTCTTTCTCGATATGTTTCAAGGTCTGGTGGTACACCCAGCCATGGAGGAAGTTCATTCAGGTGCTCACCGAAACGCTCGATGACTTTGAGCCCGCTGGTTTTATAGAATTGTGCGGTCTCTAATCGGTTATCAATGACCGGATGGGATTGACCGCTGACCCTGTCACCAACTCGAAAACCGTACTTTGCCTGAGCTGCTTTGCCAATTCCGATAAGGAATTCTCCATCGTGCCCATCGATTGCTCTCTTAATACCCAATGTGTATCCCAGATAGCTATGGCTGTGTTGATCAAATGACCTTGTCATCCGAATTCGAGGCTGTACCGAGGTTAATTCTCCCTGCCAGGAAAATTTATCAGATTTCATAACTCGTGACTTTCTTTTTTTAACCTAAAATAAAAATGGCGTTATGGAGGTCACTACAGGGCGTGCCGACCCACGCAAGCCCGAATGTCTACCGGCTACCAGACGCCTGGGATCAGGCGGAAGCGAACCCGACTCGCGTATTCGGCATAACCGCGTAACTCCGATTGGAGCGCGCGATCCTCAAGCGCAGTGCGAATCACGAGCAAGATCACCGAGATTAGGGCCGGGACGAAGGCCCAGGTCGACGCAAGCAGAAGCGGTGTCGAGAGCATCCAGCTCGCGAAGCCCACGTAGCCGGGATGGCGAATGTAGGCATAGGGTCCCGTGTCGATCACGCGATGTCCGTGGTCTGTCTGGATGCGCACTGTTTTTTCGAAGAACGGATTTACGACCATGGACCAAATGGCAAGGGCCCATCCGGGGACGAAGATGGCCAAACCCAGCAGCCACGATAATCCCGGCGAGTTCGAAACCCTGTCTCGTGCCTCCATTACCGCGACAATGTAGATTGCAAGTATTGCAAACGTGAACAGTACAGCCCACACCTTATCCCAGGTCTTTGTGAACTTGGTGAAACGCATACGCCGTTCGATCAGATCGGGGTTCCATAGCCCCAGGCACACCAAGTTGATCATCAAGACCGCGATGAAGATGCCCACGTAGATCCATCCGAGCGTCCACCCCAACCGGCGCGCGTTCGCGAAGACGAACCCCGCAAAGACGACGACCATGGCCGCGATGATCAAGCCGACGAAGACCTTCAGTATCGTTGCCAAGGAGACGCTGCGCTTCTCAATTTCCACCATTTTGGGGCCCGCCCTGTTCTTCTAATTGTTCGAGTGCTACAGCCGTGAGTCAGTCAATGTGCACCCCGAAGCAACGCTCTTCGCCACATAACACCATCCATAAGCGACCTGATAGCGCTCCGTCTTAATACGCTTGTTCGGTGACTCCCGTTTTTGTATTCGATAATATAACTCCCCCCAATATTATTGCTCCACCTAAACATGATATTAGGGATGGTAGTTCGCGAAGCCATAAAAAGCCAATAATTATTGTCATTGCTGGAACTGTATAAAGAAAAATAGCCGCTTTTGAAGCTTCAATTTTAGATAGTATTTTTGACCAACATATATGCGCTATAATAGTCACAATCCCAATATAAATAACAGATGTAGTGGCGCTTATATTGGCAATTGAAACCACGTCAATAACACCCTTTCCAAAAGGTAACAACATCATTGTAGCTATCCAAGTAGAATAACCAATTACTTCCAATGGCCTATATCTTTTTAAGAGAGGCTTTTGTAAAATAAAATAAATCGCGTTGGTAATTGCTGCTAATAAAACAAAGACAACTCCCAGATTAAATGACAACCCAATTGAATTTTGAAATGCAATAATTGTAAGTCCCAAAAAGCAAAAAAATAATCCTAATAAAAATCGAATTGAAATAGTTTCATTTAGGAAAAGATATGCAAGCAATACCTGAAAGAGCTGCGACGAGCTGACAATCAGTGTCGTCTCACCTGCCGTTATGGTACGAATCCCGTAATTTAAGGCTATATGATTTATAAATAGTACAAGTCCTAATAGAGCAAAATGGAAATAGTCCTTTTTGTTTGGAAAATTTATTTTCTGAAAGAGAATTAATAAAAATAGTGCTATAGACGAAATAACAAAACGTAAAACCGCTATTTCAATTGGACTGTATCCAGTAAGAGCAGCACGAATACCTACAAAAGATGAAGACCAGAGGATAACCGCTATTATTATCAACGATATGATCATTTTATTTGCACCGAACATGAGTAATTCAACCGATGCGGTTATGCGCCATTGAGCTCGTGTGTAAGCGCGGATCAGGATCGCAGTGTCCCCGCACAGCTATTCCATGAACGCCTTAGGGGCAGTGTCGTAGATGTGCTTGCCGATGCGCCGGACGCGAGTCATCTCCTCCTCGTCGAGGGGTCCGGCTTCCAGACCCTTAAGATTGTCCTCCATCTGTGCTGCGGTGGATGGACCCGTAACACAGAAGTTCACGTCGGGATGGGAGAGAACGAAGCGGTAACAGTCAGCAGCGGTCAGGGGGCGGTCTCCTGCAGGCATGAGCTTAGGCTTAAGGAGCTTTTGCCAACAAGTTGCAGTAAAAATTTCTATTCCTGGTCGGTTCTCCTGAGGTAAATGTGAAAAAACGTCCTGTTCGGCCCCAGGATGTACAGCATTGTACCGTACTTGATAAAAGTCCACAGGTGCCTTTACCTCGCCTCGAGCAATTTTACCGAAAAGGGGGCGATGGTGGCTGGACATACCAACAAAACGTAGCTTTCCGCTGTCCTTGAGACGATTCATGCGGTCAATTAACTTCTGGCTCGGCGGCTTTCGCTGATCCTGTAAGACAATGAGGTCGACCTGATCCAATCTTAGCTTTTTGAGCCAGCGATGGACAAAATTCTGAACGAAAAGGCTGGCTGGGGCCGGCCAAGAAAGCTTGATACACAGATTATCCCGGTGCTTGGGGGTTAGATTTCGAATGGCACGAACCATGTTACCTCGTTTGAGAAAGGACAACCAAAAATAGTTGACACCGTATTCATGAAACGCCTTCTCAATGGCGGCACTGGGTACGCCGAAGCCTGAGGCCAATCCGATTCGGCTGACCATCAATCCTGTCCTTCCAAAGGGAACTCGCTTCTTGAAGTCCATTCACGTCCTCATGTTTGTCGGGCTGTGGCGGAGTTCAGATTTTGATAAACTTAGAAAAGTCCAAATATCAATTTTATGGGAATCATTTCAGATACAATACGGATACATGAATCACGCTCAGCGATCAACGAAGAATTGAAATTTTGACAAAAGCAGGGATCAGCGGTCGATCTTAAATGCTCGAGAATACTGATTGCATATTATACCATGAAAGGTAATCAATTTGGGCTTGCCAAAAATTGTATGTTGCGTGCCTTAGTCAAATCCGGCCAATATTATGATTCTATTATATATTTGTTTAGCCAAACTTAAATCGGTCGCCTGCTTTTGGTTTTGTTGTATCAACATTTTAGATGCGACTCCAGGACCATTGCTTGGCAATTTACCACTATCCTTTGTTAAGGTTCCTGTTTTCTGACTTCTGACTTCTGACTGCCGGTTGGGGACCTTCTTGACGCTCTTACCCTATTTTACTATAGGTCAAGGTATAGCGTAGTGCAAATTAAGGTTCGAATTTGAACACCCGATAAACCTTTACAAAGGAGATAATCATGGATGTCGAAGAAATCTGGAAGCTTTTTCAAGTCCACATGGAATACACCGATGAGGAGATGGAGGTATTTAAGTCCGATCCCCTTAAAGTGAAAATGGTCACCGAGACCCCGGAGTTCGTAAAGTGTCGGGTGATCGCAGAAGTGATTGAATCCCACGGGTGTCATGCCAAACACCGCGTGGGTGACCGGTTTGTTATGACGGCCGGTGGTCAACTCATCGCCGATGAATGCCCCAAAGGAATGTGCGTTTCTGCAGTGGCTGAGATCAGTAAAGTTCTACCGGCAATTTACGAACGCCTGATTAACAAAACGGATCCACAGTGTGAACGTGTAGATATTGTCCAATGCCCGGATGTGGGTCTAGATAAGGGTGGATGGGGGAAAATACTTATGAAGGTTTACGTTGAAAAAGCTTCCTGAGCACGAATCCGCTTTTTTGAAATACTTGATACAACTCTCCCCCAAATAGCGTAAAAGGCTGATAGCACATCCAAGTTGGGCCATACTGAGAAAATTCTCGGTGTGATATTCGTATCGAATCACTATTCGCCTGAAATTTTGTAGCCGGCAAATAGACGTCCAACCTTCCAGCGACGATTATAACACCTGAGTTTGCGTCCGTCTTGCGTGCGAGGATTTTTCCGGTTTCTTTTTTGCGGAACGATCCTCTAGTACCTCGGCTCTCTTTGAGATGATGATATCGCAAGATTTTCTTAGATGATGATATTGCATGGGCCCGATACTGGATTTTTGATTTGAAAATTCATGTTTCAATTGTGCATTTAAGATTTCAGATTACACAATGGCAAATACATTCTTTTTTGAGTATTTATTTTTGATAGGTAGCGTGCCTGCATCAAATCTTGGGATATTGTAGGTTAGATCGGCTAATCTTAATCAACCAGATGTTACCTTTTGAAGAGTTTAAAGAATAAATAGCAAGACCGAGGCATATTTTGGAGATTCCTTGTACTTTTTATTGTCCATGATATGAGGACTAATGGTCGTATTTTTCTGCATTAGATCTGGTATCAAAGCTTGCCACGCTCCTTGGCAATATTTGTGTATGTTTCGATGACATTGGCGGGTGGAACCCATTGGTCTTCAGCGTCTTTGGCCTCAAGGTGGATCGCCTCAACATCACAGGATGGGATACAAAGCCCGCAACCGATACACCGATCTAAATCCACTTGGGCAACCTCGTCGATGATAATGGCTTCCATTTGGCATCTATCTTCACAGTTACCGCAATTAATACAACTCTCCTCATCCACCACCGCATAATAATTTGTACAGGCGATTTTAGCTGGTTTATCCGAACGCTGTAACATTTTGAGGATCTGGCAGCAACAACCGCAACACATACAAATGTTTGATGGCTTTTTGGCATTTCCCGGTTGCAGCACGAGCCCGGCATTGATTCCCTGTTTCAAGATATCCAAAGCTTCTTCTTGTGAAATGGTACGTCCGATACCATTGCCCTCATAATAGTAAGCGCCGCCGCCGAAAACCAAGCAGGATTCTATTGGTTTATCGCAGCCTTCACCGACCATCTGATGCTCTTTGCGGCAGATGCACGGAGCCACAACAATTTTAGATTGTTGCTGGATGATCTCCTCCGCCAGCTCGTAGGGCATTACTTCGATATCTGCCGAAAGACTTTTGCTGATAGGGATGACACGTAACTGCTGAGTTCGGACTTTCTCTTGGGCCTCAGTTAGATATGGCAGATATTCATTGACATCTTTAATCAGTGCCTCATCAAGGTCATTCACATGATATTCCCAGATGCCCACCATGAACTGTGCCGCCATAAACTTGAGTTCGCCTTTTCTTTGATTTCGGATGATGAGCCCCTTGTGCGACATCTCATTTAATATAGCTTCCAGCTTGGTTTCATCGGTACCAATGCGTTGGGCAATAGCCGATAATTCCGGATTCTGTGGCTGGATAGCCGCCGGGAAGTGTGTCCAAATGCTGAGCCAGCGTATTATAAATTGGTTCCATGGGTCTCCCTTTCTATGTAATCAAACTTGTCTACACATTTTGCATTTTGTCATACACTGTAATTGCGCCATCTCGCGAGCACTTTCCGTATATCTCATGATTTCACATGGTGTCAAACCATAGTATAGAAACAGATATCAGTAATCAGATGATTATTGTTTCATCCCCTAACCATCACAATTTTGAATTTCGTCCAAAAGGCATGAAATTACGGTAGCTCTCAATCTTCCGCGACATTTGTTCCATATCCAACGCCCAAAACTCAAGAGATTTCAAAAAGAGTACACCCCAATATATAGTGTCCGGCTGCTTTGGGGCTAGATTGCGGATTGGCCATGACAAATATACATAATTTCAGCCTTGCAAAAATTGGGGGTTACGTGCCTAATAAAATCTTATTTATATTACTGATATTATTATAGGTTTGATATGCTAATGTAAATTAACAACCGCTTAACCAATATAGTATCGCTATTTTATAGCCTTTTTTTATATATGCGACAAGAGTGCTAACAAACTACAAATAGCCATGCCTGTCGAATACCAAACACTTACTGAATTCGACTTTTTGCGAATTCATGATACTGGCGTTTAGCCTACTTATTAAGCCCACAAATCCCCCACAGTAAAACCATTTGGGAAAGGGTCAGTAGGATCCACTACATAATTTGTAAAGCCTGTGATCCAGGCTTGGCCTCCGATTGTCGGAATTACCGCCTTGTACATACCGACTTTAGTCTCACCAATAAGGCGTCCCGTGAAAATTGTACCTAAAATGCCCTCATGGCGAAAATCTTCATCGAGCGCCAACTCACCGCGGGCGTGCAGCACGGCCATTTTGGCGCAGGTACCTGTTCCGCAGGGGCATCTGTCTATTGCGCCGGTCCAGGTTTCCGGCCGATCCCAATCAACAACTCCCGTTGACATCGTGACAGCATTTTTAAGGTGAGCATCCGGATGAGTGGCAGGGGAGGTTATCGGGATGCTCTACCGGCAGCTGTTCACTCGCAGCAGAGCGAAGCATTTCACCAATTTGAGCAATTTTAGCACCATTTTGAGGCGTCAGTTTGAGATCAAACTGTTTGGCTTCTGCGATCACATAAAACATGCCGCCCCATGCGACATCCACCTTAGTCTTGCCCAAATGAGGAACATTGAGTTCGGCATCGATATGTATTGCAAAGGCCGGAACATTTTGAAAAATAACCTGTGTCACCTTACCCTGTGAGCATTCCGCCCGAATCGGGATTAAACCCGCTGGTGATTCCAGTAAAAGTTCTGTCATAGGCTCTTGCATTGGCAGCATGCCGGTCTCCAGCAGTACAGTGGCTACCGCAATTGTATTGCCGCCGGACATTGCGGGGTATTCTGTCTGTTCCATAATTATGAAACCAGCGTCAGCCTCCGGATGAGAGGGCGGTAAAATCAGGTTGCAACACATGGCTGGATAGCCGCGGGGTTCGCGCAACATTCGGCGGCGGAGTTCATCACCCTCGGTTTGCAGCCATTTCATTTTCTCAAAAATGGTTGTACCCGGCAGGTCGACGACGCCGCCCGTGATAACTCGCATCGGAGTGCCTGCATGGGTATCCACAGCAGTGATCATATTGCTTAATTTCATCTCGCTTGCCTTTCGTTTACATCGTGAATGAGGCTTGGCTTCTCATTTCAGCAGCAACACTTGTTTCAGTTTATGGTTGGGGGGCCAAATCTGACTGCAAACGTTTACACTTTTGTAGGACTCTCAAACCGGCGCATTGAGCATTCCATTTTTATGTCCGCCATTTCTTATGAATCACGTTGAGTTAAGATGGAAGAGGTCGGATATTCGATGCGGAATAACCTAAATATTAATTTGTGTCAATTCTGCTTCTGAAACTCAAGAGAATTCAAAGAGAGCAAATAAGCACTTATAGGATCTTGCCATTTCCAGATTGAGTTGTGGACGCCAGAATTTTGCACCCGAGATATGAAGCGGAATAGAAGTATATTGTTCCTATTCATGATTTTGCTTATTTAGAAATTGTCCCCGCCGTATCCTTATCGATGCGCTCGGTTTTCATTTTATTGGCGTTCGAAATACATCTTGTATCCCAAAACCAGGGAAAGCAGCATTTCCCCGGATTCTTCGGGGCTTTTCATTCCCTGGCTTCCAAGGCTTTCTTTCAGTCGGTCGAGTATGCCTTCTACATCGAGGCCCTGGTCCAGGCCAGTTTTGACAAGGTGTGCGTAAAATTCGAGTTGCCGGCAGATTTCGGAGAAGACCCATTCGGGGTCATCCCGCCATCCGAACTGGGAAAAACAAATCCGGGCTGGGTTTACCGCCCTTAATTTTTCTATGGTGGCCCGGCTGGTTTCCAGATCGAAGCCGGGTGGGGCCACAGCCGGATAAAGTAGCCGGTATTCCGGCAGGTAATGCCCCAGGGATTCGCCGCAAAAAAGGCTTTTTGAGACCGGGTCGAAGATGCTCAAATGATGTGGGGCATGTCCGGGTGTATCCAGCGCCTGGAAATCGGGGCCTCCAGAAAGGGGGATAAAGCCGTCCTCGATTCCAACCAATTTGTCCATGGGGATGGGCAGGATTTCACCATGGAGGCGAGTGATATTCTCCCTGGTCCCGTAGAGGACTTTGGCGCTTTCGATGAGCCGTGAAGGATCGGCCAGGTGTTTCAGGCCTCGATGGTGGACCCAGACTTTGAGATGCGGCAATTTTTCAATCAGCCATCCGGCGCCCCCGGCGTGATCCAAATGGACGTGGGTGGGAATCAGGGTGGTGACCCGCTCGAGAGAAATTCCCAAGCCTTCGATGGCTTCGAGTAAATGAGGCGCGGATATGGAGGTTCCGGCTTCAATCAGGGCAACTTCACTCCGGACGATCAGATATACGCCGCTGACGGCAAAGGGAGAAACGGTTCTGGATTCGAAATAATAAAGGCTGTCGGTCACTTTCAGCAGTTTAGGGACAATCATGTTTTACCTGCCTTACTCTTCGTGCTCTAATGGTGTTTTATTAAATCTTCATCATACTCCCTTGTTGTCAGGTTAGCCGTTTGACCAGTTCGGCCACTCTTCCGCCTAATTTGCGCCCATTCTCAAGAGCACCTGTATCTGGGGCACCAACGCAGGCAGTACCGTAGTGGCCGGTGGCAGACATGGGATCGCCCACGATAATTAGTCCATAAATCAGGAGGGCTTGGATGATGGACATCATGGTGGTCTCTTTGCCGCCGCTGGCATCACCGGATGTACTAAAAGCAGCACCGATCTTGTTTTCCATTCTTTTGCGAACACTAACAAAATCGTCCAATACCTGTTTTAGCTGCGCCGCCATGGTTCCGAAGTAGACCGGAGAGCCCACTACCAGTCCATCGGCTGTTAAAAAATCGTTTTTGGTTACGTCACGGGTGTGCCGGAGTGCGGCTTCAACCCCATCGACTTGGCTGACCCCCTGGGCGATTGCTTCGGCTAGTTTACGGGTATTGCCCCCTTTGGAATAATAGAGGATCAAAACTTTCATGGAAACTCCTTTCTCTTTTTACGATTTCTAACTCTAATTATCAGGACTTCGAAGACTCTCATATTTAAGTGATAGACGAGGATAAATCAATAAAATAGAATAACAGTTCCGGCGGTAGGATTAGTACGATATAGACAATGACAAGATGCGATTTATATATAGGATATCTATGAGCTTTTGCTGACTCCAATTCTCATCAATTGGAGGTAAACATCAACAGTTATCAAATGGCAAAATCTCGAGGTAAGTTAGTTTTGCGTGAAAAGTGATGCTTGCATAATGCGCATGTATATTTTCCATATTGCGGGTGGGGCAATTATAAGTGCATCAAATCTTGGTCAAAATTCTGGGATGTTGTGTATTTGACTGAGCAATCTTCAATTCGCTAAATTTCATACAAGGTGTGCAAACCTGAAAAAAATCGGCTATCTGAATTTGTTAGGACAGCGGAGGATACTCCCAATGAATAGGAATTGTGTGTTCGACCATCAGATCCGCCAATCGTCGACGGCTCCTGGAAAATCACTTATTTTGATTACCACCAGAGTAATATCGTCCGCTTGCCTGATGCCTTGTTTATAGCTGCTCAAATCGTTGTAAACGGCATTGATAATCTGATCGGCGGAGCAGTGTGCATTTTCCCGAATGATTTCACGAAACCGTCTCTTACCGAACAGGCGGCCATCCCTATTATGGGCCTCCCATATGCCGTCGGTGCCGATAGCGATGATCTGTCCACGCTGCAGACCGTTTTTCAGGTATTCCTCGTATTCATAATGTTTATCTACACCCAGCGCCAACCCCGTGCCCATGAGTTCTTCAAACTCATCTTGTTGCGGATCATAGACCACGGCCGCATCTTGACCGGCCCGCACCCATCTAAGACTCTGGTTTTCGGTATCGATGCTCAAATAAAACAACGTCATGAAACGACCGGTGTTTGAAAAATCCTTCGCCAAACGGTGATTCATCTCTGTGATGATCTGGGAGATACTGCCGCATTGTGAAGCGCGCATGCGCAAAAAAGCGCGCGCGTTGGTCATGAGCAGGGCGGCATCAACCCCGTGTCCGGTGACGTCTCCGACTACAGCGTCAAAATGATCACCGGCACATTGTTGTTCCTGGAGAAAATCGAAATAGTCGCCACCTATTTCTTCGCAGGCAATGGTCCGGCCAGCAACATCAAGACCCGCGACCTGAAGAGCGGTTGGTGGCTGAAGGCTTTTTTGGACTTCTGCGGCCAGCGTCAATGACTTCTTTTGTTCGGACAAGTTCGTTACAAAGGCCATGTTGCCGATGACACGACCCTGATCATCACGCAGGGTGCTGCCGTGCACCAGAACCGGAATATTGCGGTCGTTCCGGGAAACCAAGGTTCCTTCAAACTCTTTATATTTTCCGGCAGAAATCTCTTTTTGGTTGGTCTCCATAAATTGCCGGAAGTTTTTGGTTACAAATTCCAAAGGTGACTTGCCGATGATATTTTCCCTACGATGTCCGACCAACTGGCACAAGGCTTCATTGACGTCCGTTATGATCAGATTTTTATCCATCAGGATGAAGCCTTCTCCGGCTGTTTCGACAATGCGACGATACTTTTCCTCGCGCCTGCGAATTTCGGCTTCGGCCTGAATGCGTTGCAGTTCCGCCGCTGCCCGAGCAGCAAAAATGCGGAAAAGCACCTGGGAGCGCGGCTCATCCGGCATGGGCCGGTTATCCAACACCGCCAGATTGCCAAGAATTTTGCCGTTGGAGTCTATCAGAGGCACCCCCATGTAGCTGACGGCTGCAAATTCCCGAATACTGGAGCTGTCAGGGAAAAGGTTCATCATATTATCTGGATAATGGACCAACCGGGCACTTTTTATGACGGCCTCACATGGCGTTCCGGTAATATCAATTTCAAAATTCTCCGCCAGCTGTCCATCCACCCAAAAGGCCATCGCACGCAGCTTGCGGGATTCTTCGATATATTCGGTAACCCAGGAACTGTAGGTATCCAGAGCTTTGGCAAGGCTTTCCACCAGCGCTGCGAAAAACCGTTCCCCGGTTTCCGTAGCGGTTCCTTCTAAGATGGCCCGTACAGTGGCGTCCTCGTCAAGCCCCCGAAATGTCAGTGCGTGTTCAACACCCATGATGCCGACCTCCCACCAGGCAGCGGTGTTTATTTTGGAATTACGTTAAAACAGCATAGAATGCCACACTTAGGTTGTAACATGTTTAGAACATAGATGTTTAATTAAAAAAAAGTCAAGAAAAGCCCAAACCGGTATAGGTTCCACCATATGGAATGATACAAACACACAGATAATCAGGATTGCAGTGAGCAGAGCACCCCATTTGATTTCCGTATATCATTAAAACCGGGAGGAAAGTCGACCACTTTCGTAGTAGACCTCCTTTTTTCATATTTATGTCTCATTTATCCAAATGCACCGATACCGGAGCTGACTTAGAAATGGTATTATAAACCGGTGAGTATTTTTGGCCCATTCGTACCATTTCTTCTTTCTGTTTATCTGAAACATCTGCATCGATTTTGAAGAACACGCGAATTTCCTGATAACCTACCGGGACCTCCTCCGATAAGCCCAGAAAGCCGCGCAGATCGATGTCACCTTCATATCTGGATTCGACTCCCTTTATTTCTATCCCTTTGGCTGATGCATGCGCGACAATGCTTGTCGTAATACAGCCAGAGAGAGCAACTAAAAGATACTCGACAGGGTTTCTGCCTTCATTATTTCCCAACAGAACAGGCGGTTCGTCCATATCATAATCCACAGCCGGACGTGAATCATCTTCTTCTAAGGCACCGTAGAAATCTTTGATTGTTCCTCGGCAATGGGTTCCGTTGATCCATTTGTTAGTTGCTCGAAACTTAAACTTGGCAATATCCGGATTTTCTTTGATGAGATCAATCGTACTGAACAGCTGCTCTGTGTTAATCCCATTTACTAATTTGGCTTTTTCTTTTGCTGCTTCCATTCTATTTTTCCTCCCTATAGGTAGATTTTTTAGGTCCGTAAAAATGAAAAAAGCTCAATCTGATTACTAAAACGACTGTACGTCCATATTCAGATGGCCTTACCCTGGCTAAGCCAGTGTCGCCAATGCTGTGCTGACGCGTTGACGTTGTTCTGCCGTGGTCAATTCGTTGTATAGCTTTTGAAAGCGTGGATGCTCGACGCTCGAGAAGATATACTGCCAACGATACGCCTTAAGAACTCCATCTTTGATGCGCTGGGCTTCACCATTCGTGAATGAACGATCGCTGAGTTTCAAGAAATAGTCTACATCAGCTGTGCTCTGATTTTGCAAGATGTCGTCAACTTCAGCAACAATTGCGATTAATTCATCGATCGCCCCATCACGTTCTTCAACGGACAGTTTGCTGTCTTCACGCGGCCACTCCAGCTTGTCCATCATGGCGTGGGTGGTTTCTTCTTTCCAATGAAATAAAAAAATGTCTTTGAATAAATCGGATAAATTGTTTTCCGGCTCAATACTCTGCTTGTAGTGCTCTTGGGTGAATAGCTCGATTTCTAAAATAAGTGCCAGAACGGCCCAGGTGGAATTTTTCAACACAGCCGCAGCCACCTCGTCAGGGTCAGGTAAGAATTTGTAACCTTCGGGCATGCCATCGGCCATCATTGTCTCTATTCTGCGAAACAGCTCCTGATGTTTCAGTTCTTCATCGCTGAACCGGATCAGGGCTTCCAGCGCTGTCTGGTCTCCCAGCCAGTGGTCATGGGTCGTTTCAAGCACCTTGGCTGTAATAAAGCGCTCGACGAATCCAAACATATTTGCGTAAGTTCGGCCTTGAATCTGACTAAGAAGTCTTTTTTCAACGTCGGTTAGAAAATCCAGCTGATCTACCTTGGATATGCCGTCTGGCAAAAATTTCTGCGAAAAATCAAATTCTCGTCTCCGAATGACATCGTTATCGATGTCCCAGCGAACTCGTTTGGACACCTCGATGCACTTGGCATAACGCTCAGGATCGACATAATAGTCTTTCAATTGCATGGTGTTTTTATCCTTTCTCACAATTGGAATTAGATGCACGAAAAATGTAACGTTGAAAAGATTACCAACAAAAAATTTGAAATAACTGCCGGAGAGGCCGTCGTCCGAGAAAGAGATATTTCAAGATGAGAATTGGATGAGATGTCAGATTTAAAGATTGCAGCCGCTTCACAGCGGTTTTGATATCTGCTAAAATCTGATATTTTCAGCGCTGTTTGGCAGCCTCCTGGGCATAACGTTAAGTTACCACATAGTGGTATATTGTCAAGAGGCCAGTTCTATTTATTGAACCTTGCGGCCAATTCTTCACATTTCATAATCAGCGCATCCTGGTGGGGTTGCAAGTTTTTTCCGGGCACGTGTTCATAAGCTTCAAGATAAGGATCTTCTACCCCTGTTTTTAAACCAGATAGCGTCTTCATTACTGCCAATCCATAAAACGGCTTATAGGCGGTCGAATACAGACGTAAATTCCGGCTTCGAGATTTTGTCAATTGCAGATTTGCCAATCACCAATCAATTCTTTTTTGAGTGTTGATTTATTGTGGATTGCGTGCCTCATCCTGAAATTTTGAATGACCCGAAATTTGTTAGATGTGCTGATGTAATATGAAAAACAGGATCCGGCAGCTTCAGTTTAAATCAGAACAAATGTCCGGTGTACACACCCTGATGATTCCTGAGATAGCCAACCAATTGGTGAAAATATCATCCACCTTGAAAACCTGTGATATGTCTGACATCCGCCTGCTTTTTTAT